>OGLC01000126.1_pt1 | contig 68225 bp, 83 predicted proteins | sample 1572751 | NCBI WGS metagenome assembly OGLC01 (sample SAMEA2581897, study PRJEB24529) | metagenome | biome: Human gut stool | place: China | collected 2011
TGAAGATACTTCTGAACTTCAAAATCTTTGGTTAAAGAACGTAGCTCCCGTTATCAAAGGTAAGACGCCTGCTCAAGCTCGCGGCTTTAAACTAGGTGACGTCTTCATTCTGAATCGTGATGATTATAGTGAAGATTCAGATGAAGGTACAATCCTTACTCTAGCCCATGATGACGGCTCTATCTGTCCTTCTTTTGAATTTGAAAATAAGGATGATGAATCAACATCTGGTTACTTCTATTTAGGTCAACTCAATTATCTTGAACCTAAAGAAGGCCGTAAAGTACGTATCCTTCATAATAATACCGGGGGATTCGAAGAAGGGACTGAAGGCATTATTAAATTCATTGATGTAGATGGTGACCCTTGCATAGAGGCTAACGGACAAACCTACTACCATCGTCCAGATTCATGTCTCGTATATGGCTATTCAGCAGATGAAGGTCAGTCAGAATCTTCAAATGATACTGGATTAAAGTGCAAAGTCACTTGGGCTACTAAACCAGCTGACCAATGGAAAGAAGGTGATAAAGGTATTGTTCGTGGACAACAAGCCAGAGATGAACATAACATTACCATTGGTGATGTAGTTACCTTTATTGGTGAAAGGAGTGTTGAAAGAGGATACTTTAAATCTGAAAACTACCCTCGTAAACAAAACATCGACTATCGTCTGATTGAACCAATTGAAGCAGCTGAAAAGATTCAGATTGCTATCGTTGGTGTTGATAAAGAACAGCCTGTAGCTTGCATCAAAGCTATCAATAATATATCTGGATTAGGTTTATATGAATCTAAACAGACATATGAAAAAGTACGTGATGGGGTTCCTGCAACTATCAGTACTACCAAACCACTGGAAGAAGTATCCAAAGTGTTTGGTGAAGCAGGTATTACGTTCTTTAAAGGTGAAACTTTACCTAAAGCTGAACCTCAATCAGAGCTTGTCTTTGTATCTGACTCTCTTTCTGAACTTAAACAAACTTCCACTAAGTACACGTACTTTGTTGAAGGGGATTCCATTGAAGTAACTTTAGTTGGATACTTCGAAGGCGAACCTATCTGTGCTTACAAAGACAGATGGGGTGATATTCAAACCTTCGTCGCTAAACAATCACTACTGGTATCCTCAGATGACTAAACTTCCAGAAGTTAACTCTAAACCTCTGTTTGTTATTGATGGCCTCAATCCAATTGAGGTCACCATTCTCGCCCACTACAAAGACAAAGCTGTATTCATTTATTTCACTTCAGATGGTTTTGAACGTGTAGATATGGCTACAGCTCCTTGCTTCAGGAGCCAAAAGAAATGAATGTACTTCCAGAAATTGGAGCCACCGTTAATTTCAAAGGAGATGGTGGAGTTACTCCAGTCAAGATTGTTGCTCACTTCGAGCATAAAGCAATCTATGTAATTGGTACGGGTTTACCAATGAAAACCGGCTGGGGATACGCCAGTAGCTTTGAAGAAATCAAACCAGTTTCAGATGAGCAGCCCCAAGAGAAGTGTGAACCAGGAAACCATAATTATGTACAGATAATCGATGCTCATGAGAACAGTGCATTCTGTACTCGCTGTGGTAACACCATAAAACTCTAACCAATGAAAAGACTAATTTGTTGTTTAATTGGTCACAGACTTTGGTTAACAGGCAGGCTATATGATACGCATGGGATTAAGCATGTATACTACTGCTCCCGCTGTCATAAACGTATAGTCAGGTAACTTATGGTTAACGACCCTATCGCACTATCTCTGGAAAAGAGAAAGCTTTGGAGAAGAGCAGCTACCAGATGGACTGACCTACTTACTTCCAGAGAACTCACTACCTCTGAGATGGAATGGGTCTTAGCCAGAAAGGAATACTGCTTACGGAAGGTCCAACGTACTGAACAGGGTTCTGATGCCTCCGGTCTCCGGGGCAAAGACACTTTCATACTTAGTGGATACAAAGCCAAGCTAATAAACTAAGGGGTACTATCTGTACCCCAATTCATAAACCAGAATTAAACCAATAGTAATCAACTCTAAAATAAACCATTTCATCTCTCTTCATCTCCACTCATCCTCACAGGAACCAATCCAATGAACGAACTCATTATACTCTCATCTCTTGGTTTTATCTTTGGTTGGTTAGTGGGTAGAGCCAACTACAAGAGACAACTAATCAAATGCATATCTGAAATACAATATGCAGGTACCTCTAACAATGAACACTTTACTGCTGGTATGAACAGAGGCATAGAAGCTATCAAGGTCTATATGCAAGATATCATCAGGAAGAACAAAGTAGGTAAGCCATACAGAATGGACTTAAGTAGTAAGAAGAACTTATTAAATAAAACATCTAAAAAGAATAATAAAGAATAAATACTACTTGTCAATCTGTAATCTTATACAGGTATCTACATAATATTTTTTGAAGGGTTAGAGGAAATTTATTATTTATGTCTGATAGTAGTATTACTTCACACAAATAATTTTTAACTAAAGTACCCCCCCCCATACTTCACACAATCTAGAGTCTTCGACTCTACTGGAGCAATGGTGCTCTACTTAATCATGATTAGGAGTATGTATGAAACCTGTTAACTCTATTGGTATCTTCGGTGCTGTATCTTCTTCAACTGTATCTGCTCTCAATGCTATTGAGCGTGGTGCAGTAGCTGTAGCTAATACTGCAAATATGGCAGTAGCCTTAACCGAATGGGGTAACGATGAGATTGAGAATCTCCGTCATCACCGTGCTATCAAGCGTGAAGTAGAAGGTGAAATCTTCCGTACCAAATACGTTATGGAAGCAGCTAAAGAAGTAGCAGAGGTACATGCAGAAGCAACCAAAGCTATGGCTGGAGCAGACGAAGACGTTAAGAAGGTATTCGATGCACTGGTAGCTAAGCACCTCAACAAAGATAAATAACCATATGCCTGCTCTTCGGAGCAGGTATTAAAAATCAATTCACACAACACATCTGATAGATAGTAAGTACTGTATATAGATACATATCGATTCTGAAGCCTGTACGGTACCTAGGAGAAGAGCTAGGGAAAGGTAATAGGGTAGGATACCTTGAGTTATTTAAATTGATTCTAGGTACCTTAGAAGCCTTATACATCACTTAGAAACTATCTCTCGTACCTTCGGTACTTATGGGTGAATACTTCAGAGGTACTCAAATGGGAATTATCAAACCAATCATTGGTTCAATTCCAGAACCATCAACCCGAGTAGTCAACAAGTACAAGGAACCATACGATGTCTATATCGGTAGAGGTAGTGTATGGGGTAATCCATACAGCCATCTCCTTGTATCAAAAGCAGAATTTCATGTTCCAACTCGTGAAATTGCTATTGCAATGTACGAGCAGTACATACGTCAAAGACTACATCAGGAACCTGACCTATATCTACAACTACTTGAGCTTAAAGGTAAGACATTAGGCTGCTTCTGTAAGCCTAAAGCATGTCATGGAGACATACTTATCAAGCTCATAGAAGAGTATTCAAACTAATACTCTAACTATCCCAATTCCAGTCAAACATACTATAGACCACTTAGAGACTATCTGGGTGGTCAGGAGAGCTAATGTGCATACATTCAAATTCTATTTCTTAGATGGCTCAGTTGAGCAAGGCAAGGGTACATCTGTATCAGATGCATTCACAAAATTAGGTTATGGAGCAGGTGCTATTGCTTCATTAGATTACTATGAGCAACTCAATTAGAGAGAGCTATATGCTCAGTCAAATGACAGTATTGGAGTGTGTTCAAATTGAATGGGAGAGACATAACTATCTGCCATTCATTGAACGTTACAAACTAATCTCACTTATTAAGAGAATACTGGAGAACTAATCATGTCATACAAAGTTGTTAAATCATGGGTTACTGAAGCTGGTCTGAATGCATGTGTACTGCTGGTTAATGATGGTTCACATCATTGTGGTTACGTAGAAGTTCCAGCAGCCATTGAGAACAGAAGGTTCGATGGGCATGGAGACGATGATGTATACATCGCAGCACATGGAGGCATCACCTATCAGGGAATACCAGACTGGTCTAACGGTAAGACTGTCATCGGCTTTGACTGTGCTCATGCAGGTGACAGGATGAGATGCCCGGAGAAGTTTAAAGGCACAGTTATGGAGCACTCATTTATATACACAGATGGAGTCTGGAGAGATGAAGAGTACTGTGCTGATGAGTGTGAAGCTATTGCTGAACAGTTAATTAACTTAGTGCCAAAGGTGAATTAAATGGATATCTGGTACACAGAACTATTCTGGTCTTTGATTGGTGCCATTGTAGGTGGCATCACTGTCTATTTAGCTATCAAATATGGGGATAACCATGATGCGTAAATCATTAATCCAGGGTACCAAAGCAGACGTAGCTCGTATGAAGAAGAGGGAGTTAGCTAAGCAGACAACTCGCAGTGATAACTGCGCTCCTCGTCGCATTGTTACGTTCAATCATCCGTGTATTCAGGAGGTCTTTTGAAAGTAATCGTAGCCGGTGGAAGGGACTTCACCGATATGGTGTACATGGACTCATGCATCAAGCAATTAGTTATGGATGGTAGCATCGCAGATGATTCAGAACTGGTGTGTGGCATGGCTCGTGGTGCTGATATCACAGGGTATAACCTTTGGTACTATCACTACAAGCTACCTATCCATAGGTTCCCTGCTGACTGGAAGTCAGAGCCTAGACGTGCAGGCTTCATTCGTAATGAAGACATGGGTGATGTGGCTGATGTGTTGGTAGCATTCTGGGATGGTGAATCCCGTGGTACTAAGCACATGATTGACTACATGACCAAGCTGGGCAAACCAGTCTTTATCTTCCGGTACTAATCTTCATCACCGTCTTCGACGGTGGTGGAGTTCTCCTTTAAGTTCTCCTTTCCCCTGTAAGAGCGACTTCGTCGCTGGTGGAATAAACCCAAAAACCATTAACTTGAGAGGTAATTATCATGGCTACAATCAACAACTCTAACGAAGCTCGTTCTATCATCGGTGCAGCTCTGGGTAGCAAAACCGCTGGGCGTTCTGGTAATGGCGACCGTCCGCAAGCCGAATTCTTTATCAACATCGGTGTAACTGTTCCGATGCCGGACGAAGAAGGTAACATGGTTGATACCTTCCTGTCTCTGCCGTATGGCCTGCCGCTGGATACTATGAGCGAGCTGGTTATCCGTGGTAACAACGAAGTCTGGAATAACCAGGCTGCTGCTCGTAATGAGCTGCTGAAAGCCCTGGTCAAAATGGGTGGCGAGCTGGAAGCTGGTAGCGGTCAGGAACTGCCGAAGCTGCAAGTTCAGCTGTATCGTCGCAAAGAGCAGACCGAACATACTGCATCTACCAGCGCGGTCAGTGCCATTCTGAATGCACTGGCATCGTAATCGATATTGGGAACCTTCGGGTTCCCTTTATTTTTTGGAGGGGATATGCGTCTATTAGCAGTGTTTCTACTGTTTATGGTTTGTTTCGGCAAGATAACAATAACCATTGTTGATGAAGATACAGTGCAATACCAGCATCAAATGAAATGCGTTAGAGAGAAGATTGCCAACGGGATTCCTCGTAGTGCAATCAAGTTAACTGTTAACTCATGTGAGGTATCAAGATGAATGTATTCCTGTTGTTGTTGTTTATCGTGCTGCGCACGCTCATTGGGTTGTTCTGGTTTGTAGTGGAAGTGGTATGGTTCCTGTTCTGTGTAATGATTGGAATCCTATCTTTACCCTATTACTTAGGTGTCATTATCAGAGCAGTAGCTAAGCCCTCGAAATGAGGGCTTTAACATGCCGCTGAGAGATAGTCATGAATAATGAATTAACTCAAATAATCTATTCGATAGTAGATAGTAGCTACAGAACAACTAAGGATGATTTATGCAAAGCTGTATGCGATATGGATAATATGGATTCTATTCCAAGATGCGCTAGTGTCAGTTGTTGTAATTGTCCTGTATTTTCACCAATAAATGATATGGATGTTTATCCTAATCTAATAATAAAAGTCAGGGAATTATTAAATGAATAATGAACTACTTATATTTCTTGATGCTTTTGTAAGATTTAATACTTATAAAGGTAGGATGAAAATGTGTTCAGTTCTTCAATTAGAAGCTGAAAACTGTCAGGGAGTTTCATGTAGTGAATGTATCATAATGACTCAACATATATTTGAATATGATTATCCAATCATAATTTTAAATGTAAGTAAGACAGTTAATCCTGTTGGATGGAATATTAATGAATCCTGAATTAATAGAAATATTCAGAGCCATGAGATTAAAAGCCTCATCTCCAATGGCACATGATATAGGTCCATTAGATTTTATTTGTGAGTGTATAGAATTTAATGCATTAGATTGGTGTGGAATAAAAGGAGGATGCGACCATTGTATTTTAGGTACTAAAGAAGTATTTGGATACTCTAATCAAATAATAGTTACTAATAAAAGACTATGTAAATAGGGCTATCGATATTGGTAGTCCAATATCAATGTCTTGTTAGATAGTTGTCAATCCAAGAGGATATCAATATGTCAAAGAAAGTGAAAGAAATCAGTAAAGCAGGAACTGTTAATTTAGGATATGTTCCTGAATATACAGTGACTTACAGTCGTGAAGAGAAGTTATGGGGTGTCCATATTAATGGTACATCGGTATATATTCTCAAGCGTCCTGTTAATAAAAAGAATATGTACTACGTTGGTACACGTTATTTCAAAACTCTCAGGGATGCTATTTTCAGTGTAGTCATTGGAAGTACTATGCCCTTTTAAGGGGTATATATGAACCAAGAATTAATTATTATTCTCTCCGCTATTTTGGATAAACATCTTTGTTATAGTATTAAAAATGTAAATTGTGCTGGAGTATCATGTCGTAATTGTTGTATTGATAGAAAGCATATTGATAATTATGTATACCACTTAATTCAATTTGGGGAGAGAATAATATGAATAAAGAATTATTAACTATTCTTAATGAGATATCTAAGAAGGAGAATTATAACATCTGCTTAAATAGTTTTAATAATCCAAAATGCAGAAAAATTAGATGCCCATATTGCATCTTATCTGGACCTACTGAATACATAATGGGCGTAAGATATGTAATAGGTATTTCATGTGAATAATGAATTGATAGTTATTCTTAGAGCTATTCGTAGTACAGAAAAACTATGTCATGAGACTAAAGATTTATTTAGTTGTGATAGTGTTGAATGTGATTCCTGCCCTTTAATGAAAAAAGTATTTACCTCAGAAAGATTTTATATAACTAAATTTCTTGAATTAGGTGAAAGAATACTATGAATAAAGAACTAATTAAAATAATAGAATCCTTATGTCATAGGGTTGAATATACATCAAGCTCAGGAATTATATTCATCGAGAGTAAACCTGAATTATGTAGAATTATAAGATTACGTGAAAATCCTAAATGCTCAGGTGTTCAATGTGATAACTGTTTATTTGTAAGAAACTGGTCTACTAAAAATCTATATTCACTCCATCTAGAGAAAGTCATTCAAACGTTCTAATTTTCCTGTCGCTTCGCTCCTCAGCCTTCGGCTGTTAGGGGTGGAATTCAACAATCAGAGGTAATCATGTTAGAAGCCAAAGGCAATATCCTTGAAATGGATTGTGATGCTGTATGCATTACAACCAATGGATTTGTGAAAAGTAATGGTGCTGCTGTAATGGGTGCAGGTATTGCCAAACAAATGCGTATGGTAGTTCCAGGCTTAGATAAAGTGTTGGGACTTAAGATTGCGCAAGAAGGCAATAATGTACATGCATTACTGACCCACAATGGTATCTGGGTAGTATCATTTCCAGTCAAACCAATCACTGAAATCAGTAATGGTACGAACTTTGTTAAACATAAGTTCTTTCCAGAAGGTCAGACAATTCCAGGCTGGGCATGTAAAGCTAAAATCGATTTGATTGAGCGTTCATGCAAACAGTTGGTTCAACTTGCTAATCAATATGGTTGGCAGAAAGTTGTATTACCTCGACCGGGATGCGGTGCTGGTGAACTACAGTGGAGAGACGTTAAGAAACGTATCGAACCATTGTTAGATGACAGGTTTGTTGTTTGCACCTATTGAGGTGTTTATGAATCAAGAACTGATATTTATTTTAAATGCAATACATGAAACCCCGGATAAAAGAGCAGGAAAAGGAAAAGACATATTGTGCAGATGTGTATATTGCACAGATATATTATGTAAATGTTGTCCATTTGATGCTCAGCTATTAGAACTATCTCCCGACGAACATTTCGTCGCTCAAATCCATAAATCAATGGAAGCCATATCATGAATTACGACACTCAACTCCTCATTGAAACTATGTATTCAAAGCATCAAGCTCGTGACCTCATAAGAAAAGAATTAAAAGAGTCACCAGATATTATGGAGCTAGTTAATAAGGCAGTGGAGAAAGCCAAAGAATGGCAGATGGGTGATTACTTTGAGAGTAAGAACCGTCGATTAGCCGTTCTGGATTCAGATATCTTTGAAGATTTCTACATCGATGTAGCTGGTTCATTAGCTCAGTTCGGTGTAGCCAAGTACACTCAGATAGTTGGTATGGTCTCTGGCATGATTAAAAACATGACTCAGAAAGAAGCCATACGAACTGCTGGAGAGCTTATTGGTTTAGCAGCAATTGTAGATTTGGTGGACGTGATTCCAGCCAAGCTCAGTAACACTGGTTCGATGGAATTGGTTAGCCGTATTCAGTTAGAACCAAAGACTCTTAAGCTTATCAACCAGTATCAGTACCTGCCTCCAATGGTAGTTCCACCGAGACCTGTTAAAGATAACAAAGGCAGTGGGTACCTATCTATTGAATGGGATTCTCTAATCCTGAAGAACAACCATCATGAACTGGATATCTGTCTGGATAATATCAACAGATTTAATTCAGTAGCGTTTGCACTAGATGACCGTGTTATCCGAAATATTCGTGATAACCGTAAACATCTGGACTCACCGAAGAGTGAGGAAACTCATGATGAATGGCAAGCACGAGTGGATTCATTCCTGAAAATGGAACGTGAGTCTATGAAGGTATTCGCCATGTTGATTAACGAAGGGAACAGATTCTATCTGACTCACAAGTATGACAAGCGTGGTCGTACCTATTGTCAGGGGTACCATGTGTCCTATCAGGGTAATACCTATCGTAAAGCCATACTTCAATTGGCTGATAAAGAACTCGTTCCAGTGGAGGAATAATGGCTGAATTATCTAAACCAGAACAACTCATCAAAATCACTTTGTTGTTACGTGATATCCCTGATGAGTTGGAAACTCACTTCTGTAGTACCCATCCTGCATGTGAAAGGTTTTGTGGTGAATCTCACGACAAAACTAAATGTGCATTGTTCTATATGTCAGAGGATGAAATTAAACAGACCATCTTTGGTCTGGACTCAGCAGGGAGGCTGCTGGGAATCATTCCAGATGAATAAAGAACTATTAATTATTCTCTCAGAACTAAGATATTGGGCTGTATCAAATAACACAGTAGCAGCTTGCAAAGGTAACTATCTTGATATAGCTGATTGGGGTAAGTGTGAGTTCCATTGTATGGAATGTTGGCTTTTGCAGCCCCAAACTAAGAAGTATTACGCAGATAAAATTATCCAAACTTTCTCTCAACTTAATAAGTGAGACTCAAGATGCAAACATTCACTGCTTTTCAATACATCAAATTAGATATTGCTAACTCCTTTGGTTTAGACAAGGAGTTGTTTGAGGACCGGTTAAACTGGTTCGAAGCAAATAAAGATAACTTATCTGGTTTGGTGGATGATGCAGATGAACCTGCACAATTCTACGCAGGTAAGTTGTGCTATGAAGATACCAAAGCAGGATTGCCTACAGGGTATCTGGTAGGTATGGATGCTACTGCATCTGGTCTACAGTGCATGGCAGCACTGACAGGCTGTAAAGTCACAGCAGAGACTGTGAACATGGTTAATCCTGACAAGCGTCATGATGCATATACCGATGGCTTTAAAGTCATGGGTGATTTGTTAAATGGCAAACTGGACAAGATTGAACGTTCTCATACCAAGGATGCGACTATGACCCACTTCTATGGGTCTAAAGCTAATCCAGTGAAACTGTTTGGTGAGGACACTATAGAGCTTCAGAAGTTCTATGAGATGGTTCAAATCATTGCTCCAGGTGCCAACATGCTTCGTGATGACTTAATTGCTTTATGGCAGGCAAATGCTCTACAGCATCACTGGACGCTTCCAGATGGGTTCAATGCTGTAATTAAAGTCATGGTGCCAATGGAAGATAGCTTTGAAGTTAATGAACTGAATAGCTCGTTTACTCATCGCTATTGGGTTAACCAAGGTCAGAAGGCAGGTCTGTCACTTGCAGCAAATGTCATTCACTCTGTAGATGGGATGATTGTTCGTGAGATGAATCGTCGTGCTAACTACGATTTACTCAAAGTACAGCGTGTATATGAGCTTCTGACGGGTTCTAACACAACAGGTATCGTCAACTATTCAGTAGATGATACAAGGCTCGCACAGGCTCTTAAATTAACTGAATCCCATAAGTTTGTATCTGCTGTTCTGATTGAGTTTATCGACCACCTCAATATTCACATGGTTCCTCATTGGGTTCGTAAAGAACTCATTGAAATCATCGAGAAGATGTTGGCTCATAAACCATTTGCACTTATTGCAATCCATGATTGCTTCAAGTGTCATCCTCTGTACATGAATTATGTACGTCAGAACTATATCGATATCTTTGCACAGATTGCTGACAGCAACATGCTGTCTGCTATTGCATCTCAGATATCTGGTAAACGTATTCCTGTCGCTAAGCTGTCTAACGACCTGTCTAAATATATCCGCCAGAGCAACTATATGTTGTCTTAAGGAATCCTATGTCTATCTTCACGGCTGTAACTATCGATATTGACCCATCAGGTCATTACGTAGGTATTAACCGTGACCGTATGCGTGACTCTCTCGGGTACATACCCGAGATTGTTAATCGTGCTGTTTTATCTTCTGAAAATGAAGATGATGTAGGTCACAGGATTTGGGAAGTCTACTCATATGGGGAGCCTATGCTCCCTTCAGAAACTGAATCCAAATTCAATAATGGTTTATTAACCTATCCGGGGGATGAACCAGAGTATCCAATCGCTGTTTATTACCTAAATAACACCAAAGGGCTTGATATCAAGTTCTGGCAATACGAGCGAGCCATGACCGTGTATACGGTCAATGGCGAAGCGAGACTAATCGGGAGAATGGATTAATGATTACTATCGGTTTAATGATGAGAATGCAGTTTATCAAAGACCCTGAAGGTCATGGGTCTAACGTAATTATCAAAGCATTCTATTACGACAAGGTTTGGGTACAGCATGAACAATCAGGTGTCGATGAGTTAGTCGATATCGCTGATGTTACATTCCGTAGCCCAATTCCGGGTGATGCCCCTAACCACGACCTTATTGCCAGAGACCTTAGAGGTAAATGGCTCTTCTGGAAAGCTGAAGATGGATTCTGGTATGAATGCTCAGACCCAACAATCCCAACCACAAGCGAATACCAAGGTGAGGTTGAAGCCTATTCGGGCGAAGAACCTAAAACCCTTCACTAAGATGTATGCCTGGGATGGAAATATCTATCCCATTCATAACGTCTTTATTAATGAATCTATCAAGATTTATGTTTGGGATGGATGGAAATATATCTCTGTTCTCCTACACCCCGAGGATTATGTATGCGTAGTTGTAGACGAGCAGTACTTGATGTAGCACTGCTCACTCTAATCCTATCTGCAATTATGATTGGCTTCATATCAGCTGCCTACGGCAGCGATTCTGGTATTAAACCAGCGTTTGAGAAAGTCGATATTCAGCGAGTTCACGATGACGATGCTAAAGTGACTTGCTGGATACTTTATGCCCCAGGAACTATGAAGGGCACTACATACACCAGTGACAACTATAGCATCAGTTGTCTTCCAAATTCAGTTATCAATCCAAAAGGAACTGATAAATGAGTTCATTTCATGAACGTAAGGAGTATAGGCGACAGTACTTTATGAAATACGTTTATAAGTGGAAGACTCGTAAATGTACTGCCTGTAATGGCACTGGATATTATGACCATAATGGCTCACCAGAGTGTGGTGCTTGTGATGGTACTGGTAAGGAAAAGTATCGGCATGAATGAAGAACTTCAGAAGACACTGGCAGATATCATTAACCGAGTAACTACAGGTGCTGATGCTGCCATACAGTTTGGTAAGGAACAAATACCAGATGTTTTAAAACAGCTATTAGTTTGGAACTTTGCCTATAACTTTGCCATCAGCGTAATGGCCTTATTAATTATTATTGGTTATGCATGGTTCATGCTTACCAAATACAGATGGTGGATTCTGAATAAGAAAACCACTCCTACTGAAGTGGATAATGTTTACTGTACGGTAACCATTATCTGGTCAATTCTGGCTGTAATAATGCTATTCGTATTCTTTAGTCACTCCGATTGGCTCAAGATTTGGGTAGCTCCAAAGCTATACCTTCTTGAGTATGCTGCTGACTTAGTTAAATCAACCAAGTAATTGAGGTATCAATGAAGCTTGCCTTCTATTTAGTAGCCACCCTAATCGTTACTCTTATTTTATATGTTGGGGTACTACCAGCCATGATTTCTGCAAAAGATACCATGTCAGTGTTAGGTGGTATCGCTATTACAGTCCTTTATCCGGTATGTCTGTACCGTATTTTTAAACCTCTGATTAGGAAATATTTCCCATGAAAAAAGTACTTTTGACAGTTGCACTGGTATTAGGTGCACTAACTTTAACTGGCTGTGACCGTGTAGAACCGGGCCATGTCGGTATTAAAGTGAATAAGCTGGGCGACGACAAAGGCGTAGGCGAAGTTGTTGGCGTAGGTCGTTACTGGACTGGTTGGAACACAACCGTCTATACGTTCCCAACGTTCAAGCAGATGAAGACGTATGACGATACGTTTAACTTCCAAATGTCGGATGGTACAACTATTGGCTATCACATTGGTATGGCCTACAAGGTCAACCCGACCAAAGTGACCACTGTCTTCCAAACGTATCGTAAAGGTGTCGATGACATCACCGATACGGACATGAAACAGAAAATCGCTGATAGCCTGAACCGTCTGGCTAGCCGTATGACCACCGACAAGTTTATTGACGGCGGTAAAGCTGACTTGCTCGATGCTGCGCTGAAAGAAATGCAGGAAGAAATGGCTCCGATTGGTATCGACGTCATCAGTCTATCCTACGTTGGGAAGCCGGAATACCCGGAAACCGTTATTGCTTCTATCAATGCAAAAGTGACGGCGAACCAAACTACTCTGCAACGTACTCAGGAAGTATTGCAGCGTGAAGCTGAAGCAAACATGGCTCGTGCTCAGGCAGATGGTGCGGCTGACGTTAAGCGTAAAGAAGCACAAGCAGAAGCTGATGCCATCATCATGAAAGCAAATGCTGAAGCAGATGCCATCGCTAAAGTAGGTGAAGCCCTGAACCGTTATCCACAGATGAAAGACCTTCGGTCTATTGAGAAGTGGAACGGTGCTCTGCCGACTTATATGACGCAGGGTAGTGTTACCCCGTTCGTATCATTTAAGTGATTCTACGCCCTCTTCGGAGGGCATTTTAATTTTTTATAAATGCTATAGGATGCTATGGCATTTCTACAAAGTTAAACAGGAACTCTTATGCAAGTTAAACTAAGAACTCTCGTTTTTAAAAATCCTTCCATGTGTATCCCTGCTCCAGCTACTGATGGTTCTGCTGGTGTAGATTTAAGAGCTAATGTGGCTATGCCATTTACTCTTGCTCCGGGTGAAACCAAACTGGTTGAAACTGGTATTGCTATTCATCTGGAAGATGTATCAAAAGCAGCAATGATTCTTCCTCGTTCTGGTTTAGGTCATAAGCACGGTATCGTGCTGGGTAACCTCACTGGTCTCATTGATAGTGACTATCAGGGGGAGCTTATGGTGAGCTTGTGGAATCGCTCTACAGAGCCTTTCACAGTTAACCCTGGTGACCGTATTGCCCAGATGGTAATCGTCCCTGTAGAGCGTCCTGAGTTCGTTGTAGTAGATTCATTTGAGTCTACTGAACGTGGTGAAGGCGGCTTTAATTCAACAGGGACTAAATAATGACTGAGCCAATGAATAAATTCGATTGGGAAAGGCATAAACACAATATCGCCGAGATAGATAAAGCGATTGTTGGTCACGAAGCTGAAATAGCTCGTCTGCAAGAAGAGCGTCGTGAGTACATCAATCGTCATAACTTAAACAAATGTCTCGATAAAACTTATCCTGTCTAAGCGCCTACGGCGCTATCTTTGGTTAGAGCCACCTTCGGGTGGCTTTGTTTTTAGGAGAACCAGATGGCTAAAGAATCAGGTTCAAAACTTAACGTAGAGTTGGGCGATAAATATATTGTTTCGTCCAACAACTACACGTTTGTTTTGGTTGAACGTAAAAAGATTAAGAGTGGCGTTAAAGCAGGTCAGGACCAGTTTGCCAATTGTGGTTACTTCCAGAACCTTAACAGCTTAGCCAAATTCTTAATCAACAAAGAGATTCGTGAAAGCGAACTCACCTCATTACAGCAGATAGCCGAACGAGTAGATGAACTCGGAGAAGGTATCGGTAAGCTGTTAACTCAAATTCTCAATCAATCTGAAGGTAAAACAGATGGAAAAGACTGAAGTAGTACTGCCGAGCAAAGAAACCATCATGACTGTACTGTCATGGCTGCATAGCGAAAAAGAAGAGCCGTTCATTAACTGTGCTCGTTCTTTGACTGCTGCATATGGTTCTAAGCTGGGCATGGAAGGCGGTATGCAGTTTATAGCTGAAATGGCTAAAAAGACCATGTCTCCTGAAGCTGCTGAACGTGCTGCTGTAATCGAGCAGATTCAAAAGTACATGCTGGAAGATGGTCTGCCAGAACATATCGTCATGATGGAAACCTCAAAAGCTTCACTGATTTTGGGGCACTTCTACATGCAATTTGGGATTACTCCTCAGATTGTCCGGCAAGAATCTCAGTACACCATCGATGTCGGTTTACCGGGTATCTATTTCTTAAACCCGGAAGCCTAACGCACTCCGTGCGTTGTATAGGAGTCATTTGACTCCTTATTTTTCATCTGAAAGAGGTAAACAAAAATGGCTAAGCCAGAAATCGATTTAGAAAAGATTGATGCATTGCGTAATGCATTCAATGCAATGGTGGTATCTCACCAGCCGGTGTCGGTAGGTGATATCGTCATTATCAACCCTGCTAATGAAGGGTTCTTCCGTTTTCCGACAGTTGACCGTCCGGGTATTATTACTGAAATCCTTTCTGAACCTAAAAGAGGTTGGGAAATTGAAGGTGGTGCCAGTAATACCCCGACCTCTGCAATGATTTTTGATTGCATTGTTCACATCGTCGACGAAGATGGTGATGTAATCCCATTCCTGATGGATTCTCGCCGTCTCCTGAAAGTTTAACCGGGTAGGTGATGTATGAGACCAATAGCTATTAAGCGTGCTGTAGAGCGTGCTTTCGGCGCTAAATTGGTCCCGTTTATCAAAGGTAGTCCGGGCATTGGTAAATCTGCGATTATTCGTCAGATAGCCAAAGAGTTTAAGTTACTGGTTATTGACCTTCGTTTAGGTCAGTGTGACCCAACTGACTTGCTCGGATTTCCTAATATTGAAAACGGGCGTTCGGTTTATCACCCACCGAAAGATATCCCCATCGTAGGGGATAAAGTACCTGAAGGTTATAACGGCTGGCTGCTGTTTCTCGATGAGATGAACACAGCGCCAAAAGCTGTTCAGGCTGCTGCGTATAAGTTATTGGATGGGATGGTTGGTCAAACCAAACTTCATCCTGACGTATACATTGCAGCCGCAGGTAACAAAGATACTGATGGAGCCATCACCACTACAATGAGTAGTGCGACTCTGTCACGTATCGTTAATTTGGAATTGGAAGCGAACTTCGATGATTGGAAAATCTGGGCATTGGATAATGCCATCGACCATCGAATTCTGTCTTTCTTAATGTTTAAGGAAGAGCTGTTCCATAAATTCAATCCGCAGGACCTTAAAAACCCATTCCCATGTCCTCGTACTTGGGACTTTACTAGCCGTGTTTCTCATGGCTTAGAACTTACCATTGATAATGACTATGGCATTATCTCTGGGATAATTGGTCCGGGGGCTGCGAGAGAGTTCATCGAATACACTTCAATCTATGGAAAGATTAAGAGTATCGAAGAAATTCTCAAAGACCCAGAAGGCATTGAGATTGAGAACAGACCAGACATTAAGTACGCTTACGCTGGTTATGTTGCTTCTAAAATTGACCCTAATAACGGTGCTCAGTTGATGAAGTTTATCAATAAACTGCCGGTTGAATTCCAGATTGTAACTTTAAGTAGTGCTGTTAAAGCACGGCCTGCCATTGTTCAAGTTCCTGAAGTTCAGGATTGGGTGATGAAATACGCTAACGAATCCGGTGCAGGTATGCTCTAAGGAGACCCTGTATGGATAAAGATAAAGCGTTAGATTTAGCAAAAGTAGATTTGTTCTCGATAAGAAAGAATACTTTCATCTGTTCTATGTTCTGCTCACTTCAGCTGAATTGGAATGATGATGTACCCACAGCTTGTACTGATGGGTTGAGTATAGAAATAAATCCAAAGTTTTTTATGGATTTATCCAGGCCGATGAGGGTGACGCTTCTCGCCCATGAAACCTGGCATGTTGTGTTAAAACACATGTCGAGATTATCGGGAAGAAATCCAACTATCTGGAACTATGCCTGCGACTACTACATAAATAATATGTTGGATGACGCTGGCTATGCGATAGATTGTGGATTGATGGACCACAAGTACGATGGTATGAGTGCTCCACAAATCTACGACTTGCTAATCAGTAACCCACCACCAATGCCATCTGGTGGATTTGGTTTGGATATTAAAAAGAACCAAGGTCTATCAGATGAACAGGTCAATACCCAGATTGACTCTATGCTTATCCGAAGCAGTATTGCTGCGTCTCAACGTGGTCAGTACGGTGATATCCCCGGAGACATACGTGCCTATCTGGAGGATTTATTAAATCCAAAACTGCCGTGGAATGACATTCTCAGAAACTTTGTTAATGAGATGACTCGAAACGATTATTCGTGGAAGAAGGTCAATAGACGTTTTCTTCCAGATATCTATCTTCCTTCATTAAACTCTGAAGGACTGGAGCATATCATTTTTTATACTGATATCTCCGGTTCAGTTACTGATGCACAGTTCACTGTGTACATCAGTGAAATTCATGCCATTAAGAAACAGCTTAATCCAAAAAGGATTACTGTCTGCACCTTCGATACGAAGATTCATAATGTGTATGAGTTAGAGGAGGGAGATGATATCAGTCAATGTGAATTCACTGGTAGAGGCGGTACCTCATTAGGTTGCGTGTATGACCACGCAGCTAAAGAGAAACCCGAACTGATAGTTGTCTTCTCTGATTTAGACTGTCGTCAAATGGAGAAAGCACCTGTACCTAATGTTATTTGGGTTTGCCTTGATAACCCAAGAGCAGAAGTTAAGTTCGGACAACTGATTCACGTAAACAGTTAATATACGTGGCGGGTAATCTTTTTAAGTTTACCTTTCAGATGTTTTTGCCCTCCTTGTGAGGGCATTTTTTTGGAGGTCATATGGGTCTTTACCTGTATTGCCAAAATACCGAATGTGGTTCTTATGTTGACGGTATGGACTGTCAGTTATGTGGATGGAAACAACCACCACCTGAACCAGAATTCGAATTGCCAGAAGATTTAAAGCAGGCTATCAGAGATGCTTTAGATTATGTCGGGCATGATTGTCACTTAGACCATCATGGCTTATGCCAGGAGCATGGACTTCAAGAAGGAGACTCCTGCTTCGCAGGCGTATTCAGAAAATACTTGGAGTAAACCATGTTTCTAAAGAAGGCAATGTTACTGGCAAGAGAGCAGGCTCTCAAAGATTACAAGCATAAGCTTGTGGTAGGAATCCCCGATAAATCTGTTCCTCAGTATAACTACAAATGCCATATCAATGCTGCTCAGGCTGTAAAGACTGGATTAGCTGTAGGCGTTGTTGAAGTAGTTATTATCTATTCAGATATGTGTATAGCTCACTACGTGAGTCTCATGGCTGATGGAACCATTGTGGATTTCACATTGGGTATTGAGATTCTAGATGCAGATGTACGTCTCGTTCGTTATGTTCATCCTGATGAATACAACAACATGAACGATACTCTCTGGAATCTTAAAAAGCATTTGTGCAGAAACCTGCCTTGGTATATCCGAGCTAACGACAAAAGTCTTAGGGAAATCTGCTAATGTTAATTTTATTTTCTTTAATAAGTTTTGCATTTTTTATTTTATATGCAGTCTTATTCCATAACACACATGAAGATGTTGCCATTATTAGTGCCAATATCTTTTTAGCTTCCACATTTGTACTTTGTGGTATTTCTTATTTTTATTATAAGAAAGGTAAACCATGAAAGAGCAAGAGCAACTCAGGAAAGATATTTCCCGTATCTTTTCTATCTTTAAAGCCAGTGAATGTCAGTTGAGACCTCACTTCATTCTGACTGGCGAAAGTGGTACTGGAAAAACCTTTTTAATTAAGTCTCTGGCTGACCAGCATAAGATGGACTACATCGAAATTAATGCTGCTCAGCTAACCAAAGAAGGCTTATCGGGTAATAGCTTAAGCAAAGCTTTAGCTCCTTTACGCCAAGCCAATGGTAATCCTGTTATTTGCTTTGTAGATGAATTCGACAAGCTATTCATCGCAGGCAATAACAATAGTGAGTTGGCCCATGAATCTACTAATGGAGTTCAGAATGAATTCCTGAAGATTCTGGAAGCCGAGTATACTTCAGTGTTTGGCGACTATGGCAAGTATGTGGACGTGCCTGTAAGTAACGTCCTGTTTGTCTTTGCCGGAGCATTCAATGGAGAACCAGATATTACTCTGGATAAGCTCCGTAGCTTTGGTGTGAAGACTGAGTTTTTAGGCCGTGTTGGTTTAGTATACAACACTGTCAAAGTCAGTCTTGAGTCTTTAATTAGTATACTTAAAGGCTCATCTACTCTCTCAATGTATCTGGATTTATTTCCAGAAGTTAAGAGAGATAAAGCTGTCTCTGATATCTCAGCATTTATCAAAGATAATTATGAGATGAATACGTTGGGTATTCGTATGGTTAATACGTTAATTACTCAGTATTTCATTCAGGACGGTAAGCTTTCCCGAGATGAAGTCAAATCCAGTACTTTCCAAAACAAACTTAAGTTTGGTGAGTAACGTGTCCAAATCTCCTATTGCTTGGGATGTGTTTCGCATTCCCAGCACTCTCATTATCCGAACCAAGAAAACACATGTAGCCAAGATTGCTCGCAATCAAGGTTACAGAGTGATTCCTGTGTTCGGTAAAGGGTAGAGCGCCTCCGGCGCTTGCCTCGGAAAAAGAAAGAGAAATTAACTCTCTTCATTCAAACAATGTAATTTTATCCCAATCTGAAAAGGTAAATCGAAATGGCTAAAACTCTTCAACAAGACGAAAAAGAAGTTCACGTAGCAGAAGTCGTGCGTCACGGCGAAAAAATCATTCTGCCTGAGCAGATGAAGCTGGGTGATGCTATCGACCTGCTGAAGCGTCGTCAGAAGTACGACGAAGAAGAAGTTGTTGTGCGCCGTACCTACAACGTATTCCCGTGGGATGGTGCTCATGCACTGATGAACGCGCTGACCGAACGTTACGGCTGGGCCGCTGCTGAAGCAACTCCGGGCTTCTTCGGTTCTAACCCGCCGCAGATGCTGGACGTACAAGTCGGCTACGGCCGTACTAAAAAAGTGCCGTGGGGCCGCTTCTCTCTGCCGCAGGTTGAAGGCTTTGTTCAGACCTCTGTCGCCAAGAAAGATGGCCGTATCAGCTTTGAGCTGGTAGCCAAAGTACTGCGCGCCGATGAGCGTACCATCGAGCTGCTGTTCGATACCGTGGAAGACAAACTGCGCACTGAATCCATCTATATGGGTCAGGCGATTAAAATTCGCTTCCGCGATAACGATGGCGACCTGCTGGAAATGCCGGAACCGGAATTCATGAATCTGCAAGGTATCTCGCGTGATTCTCTGGTTTATTCCGACGATGTTAACCAGCTGATTGAAACCAACCTGTTCACGCCGATTGAGCGCGTGGAAGACTGTATCGCCAACCACATGCCGGTTAAACGCGGCGTACTGCTGGGTGGGCCATACGGTACTGGTAAAACTATGGCTGCGACAGTTGCTGCGTCTATCGCGGTTAAAACTGGCGTTACCTACGTTTACGTACCGCGCTCTGATGAGCTGTCTGATGCGATTCAGTTCGCTAAGCAGTACAGCGATAAAGCGTGCGTTATCTTCTGTGAAGATATCGACCGTGCTGTATCCGGTGAACGTAGCGTGAAGATGGACGATATCCTGAACATTCTGGATGGTATCGACACCAAATCTTCTCGCATCATCACCGTTCTGACTACCAACCACCTCGAAAACATCAACCCGGCAATGCTGCGTCCGGGCCGTCTGGATGCCATCATCGATGTGACTCCGCCGGATGCGAAAGCAGTTGAAAAACTGGTTCGCCTGTACGGTCGTGACACCATCGACGCATCTGAAGACCTGACCCTGGTTGGCGAAGCGCTGGCAGGTACCATTCCGGCAGTTATCGCTGAAGTGGTTAAACGTGCCAAGCTGCACCAGCTCCAGTATCAGGAGCCGGGTACTGTTATCGAGCAAATCAGCGGTAAAGCACTGCTGGATTCCGCTCTGACCATTCAGGCCCAGCGTAAACTGCTCGAAGAGCAGAGCAAGCCGAAAGTGAAAGAGCCGACCTTTAACGAAGTTATCGCCAACGCAGTTGCTCCGGCAATCGAAGCGGCGGTTAGCAAAGTTACCGGTCAGGTAGCAGAAATGCACGAACGCATCGTAGATTAATCTATCGATGCAGTAGCGCTCGGATACGCCTCCTATGGGGGCGTATTCTAGTTACTACTGGAGGTCGTATGCAAAATCTCTATATGAAGATTGATGGTAGCCAATATAAACGAATCTTCGTTGTCGGAGATTTGCATGGCTGCCTTACTGAATTACAACAACAGTTATGGGCTAACCAGTTTGATACTCAAACTGATTTACTCATTTCTGTTGGTGATTTAATTGACCGAGGTCCTGATAGTTTAGGCTGTTTACGCCTAATCAATGAACCTTGGTTTAAAACTGTATTGGGTAACCATGAAGTTATGGCACTCAATGCATTGGCTTCTGAACCAAATACTCATGAAGGCGATTTGGCTTACATGAATTGGTTCCGTAATGGTGGTACATGGTTAATGCACATACCAGAAGAACAGAAGTCAGAAGTGCTCGAACTCTTTACTCAGGCGGCTGACCTGCCGGGTATCATTGAAGTCTCAGTAGATGACAAAACTATTGTTATTTGCCATGCAGACTACCCTTCAAACCAGTACGAGTTTGGTAAAAACGTTGACGTAGAAGCTCTGCTTTGGAATCGTGAACGTATGGTTAGAAACCAAAACTCAAGAGGTACTGTCATTAAAGGTGCTGACGAATTCTATTTCGGACACACACCTGCCAAAGACCCTGTGCAATACCATAACCAAAACTATATCGACACTGGTGCAGTGTTCGAGAAGGGCCGGTTAACAATGGTGCAAATCAAGTAACTGCCTCCGGCAGTTGCTTTGGTTACTTCACATCTGCATAGGTGCTCAAATGAAAATCGTGAAATTCGGTACTATTAGCTATACCCCCGACAATAAACCTTTACCTGCAAATTTTAAGGTAGAGTTTGAATCGGCTGAAGAACAAAAGTTTTACGAGTCTGACAACAGACGTTTTCTTCCAATGCTGTTAGCAGCTATTGCCAAGCACATGAACATTGAACAAATGAACTGTGCTCGCATTATAGATGCTGCCATTGAGAAGGATTCTGAGGCGTTCTCTAAGCCGGGTAAGGGGTACGATAAGTCTCCTGAACAAATCGTCGTAGAATCACTCCTACGTGTGTCTACAAAGCATGAATAATATCATCATGACTTTCATCTTGGGCATTCTTTGGATACTGGACCTCTACTTAAAGTATTAGGGGGAATATGTCAGAAGAATCTCCAAACAAATCATATCGTGGAAACATGATGTGTGTTCAGTTCAGTTATGATTTTAAAATCATTCTCCCCATTGAAGACGGTAAAGCCCTGCTTGAATTATTGAGTAGGGCTGAATTGTATATCAGTGAGTATAAGGGGCCTGAACGAATTGAACCAATGGATAAAGATATCCAGGTTAAATTCATTGCCAGAACCAAGTATGAATTACTTAAGTTAGCTTTTATGAGGCACGAAGATGACAAATCTGACTAGTTGTCAGGAATCTGCTGCAAAGCAGTTTATGTCTTTTCTGTGTACTCCAGCAAAGCATATGGTTATCTCTGGGCCACCCGGAGTAGGCAAGACATTTATGCTCAATCATATGATTGAGATGCTTCCAAGCAGTCATCGTATTGCAACCATATTAGGTGCTGAACCTCTCAACAATGTTGTTGTATCAGCTACAACTAATAAAGCTGCTGAAGTACTTCAGGAAAGATTTCAAACCACAGTAAAAACTATACATTCTGCTTTAGGTTTAATGGTCAGAGATGACTATAGAACTGGTGAAACCATCACTACTAAAGGTAAGAATTTTCAACCACTGTCAGATACGTTAGTCCTATTGGATGAAGCATCAATGGCAGATACTCCATTACTGAACCTGATTGAAGAAGGTACCCGTAGAAACTGTAAAATAGTTTTTATCGGTGACCATTGTCAGTTAGCGCCAGTGTCAGAGCAGATTAGTCCTGTATTCAATTCAGGCTATCTCACTTCATATCTCAATACCCAAATGAGGACTAATAATAGTCCAGAGTTAACTCTACTTAATGCTCAGTTACGTGAGACAGTAGAGACGGGTGTCTTCAGACCAATAATTCCAGTTCCCGGAGTCATAGACTTCTTAGGGGACGATGCAATGAGAGGCGCAATGCAAGCTCATTTCATCCAACAGGAATCTTCCGGTCATAAAATCCTCGCATTTACCAATAATACCGTTCAAGGCTACAACCAATACATAAGAACCAAGAAGAACTTACCACCTATAGTTCAAGTTGGTGACAATGTTGTCTCTAACAACAGTATCGAGTGTGGTTCTAAACGCACTGTTATTGAAAAAAACTATGCTGTTTATTATGTAAGTGAAATCAAATATGACGATGTAGTACCTTACTATTTCGTTGATATTGGTATTGGTACTTATGTACGTCAGCCAGTAGATTACAGTGAACTTCAAAAGTTCATTAGGTTAGCTGCTGACAGAAAAGATTGGGTTGAGTACTTCAGGCTGAAGAATGGATTCGCAGACTTGCGATTTTCATACGCTTCAACTGTACATAAATCTCAGGGTTCTACCTACCATACTGTCTACATAGACATCGGTGATTTATGTGTCTGTAAGGACATAAGCCAATTAGCACGTTTGCTCTATGTTGCAATTAGCAGAGCTACTACGAGAGTAGTCTTTTATGGTAATCCTCCTCGATTCATGAGGTGATTATGATAGATAAGAGTGCCTATACTAAAACCAAATTCAAGATAGAGTTACTGGATTGGATTTGTAATAAAATCACTGACCCCTTCTGCTCATTTGTATCAGAAGAGGAACATAAGCTATGTATGGCTAATGATACCCCTCAAGGATTCATGGTTGATAACATGATTTTTAAAGAGGGTTCAGACAACTTAGCTTTTGGTTGTAAACCAGAGTTACTCGAAAGAGCCAAAGAAGTTTGGTTACTCAAACTCAAAGTGAAAGAAGACTGGAACAGGATTGAAGGATACTTCAGAAGAATCATTGCTCGTATGGATGAAGTAGGACAGTTGTATTGTTATGTCCCACAGTTCATGCACAAGGCTTTAGATGAAGCATTCATCGATGTAAGGAACAAATCCCCTATACCAGGAATTCATCCTGACCCAGAAATCTACAAACTCATTTCATTCTATGTAATGTCTCGATTGGTGATTTGATGAGATTCGCATTTGTCATATCAAAACTCATAGCTGTTGAGTACACCCTACTAAGGGATGGACTTCCTACACAGCTACTTGAGTCAAGGTATACAGATGTAGGTATGTCTAGAACTTACTTCATTGAAGTATCAGCCATCACAGATGAGCTGTTTGACTTCATGGCTGAGCTGCAAAGTGAAGGCAGAGAGTATAGACTTATGGACCTACTCGATTCTCCACCAGATTTACCAGAGGTTAACTTAGATAATGAGACACATAATCTTTGAACAAGCTTCAAGATACCCTATTGCTATTCTCATTAAACCTCAACAGCTTAGGAAGAAAGAGTTACAGGAACACTACATTGACCCTACTGGCTTAAAACCAAGTCAATTTATAGCATTCGACCTTGAGTACAATGGGAAGAAAGCACCTGTAAAGTTGCAGAAAGACTATCTAGCCCAACTCCTCCCAGAGCTATGTAATCTACGCACAGAGTATGTCCTGTGCTGTGATACAGCCTATTTCAAGACTCTAACCAAGCAAACAAAAGCAGAGCCTTATTATGGCTATTCTTTGCCATGTGCGCTTAAAGGGTTTGAGCACTTGAATATCATTCTTTGCCCTAACTATGGTGGTCTGTTTTATGACCCTAATATTCAAGGCAAGATTGATTTAGGCTTACAGGCACTGGTTGGTAAGGTGCAGAAGTCTTATCAGGAACTTGGGCAGGGTATTATCCATTCTGCTTACTATCCCGAGACTGTTGAAGACATTGAATCTTGGTTAGATTCTCTCCATCAGTATCCAATACTGGCTTCAGATATAGAGGCATTTAGCCTCAAGTTCTATACAGCAGGTGTCGGTACCATTGGCTTTGCATGGGACCAACATAACGGTGGAGCATTCGCTGTTGATTACACGAATGAACCAGAAAAAGCTAATAGGATAAGATTGGCTCTTAAGAAGTTCTTTGAAACTTATAAAGGCAAACTGATTTGGCATAACGCTGGTTATGACTTAACAGTACTTATCCATCAACTTTGGATGAAAGGACTGCTAGACCAGAAAGGACTGCTTAAGGGCTTACATACTATGTGTCGTGATTTTCACGATACTAAGATTGTTACGTATCTGGCTACCAATTCTTGTGCAGGTAATGAGTTAGGGCTAAAAGCCCAATCTCATGAGTTTGCTGGAAACTATGCACAAGAAGATATTGATGACATTACTAAAATTCCTGTCAAAGAGCTTCTGGAGTACAACCTTGTTGACTGCTTAAGCACTTGGTATGTGGCTAATAAACACGCAGACACAATGGTCTTGGATGACCAGTGGAATATCTACAATGAACTGATGCTGCCTTCTCTGAAGAATATTATTCAGATGCAATTAACCGGTATGCCTATTGATATGGCAGAGGTTAAAAAGGTTAAGGCAGACATGGAAAAAGAACGAGATGGCTATCTGAGAGCAATTAATGCTTTTAGTGTCGTTGATGTTCTGGTTCATAGGTTAAGGGTTAACCATGTAGAAACACGTAATGCCAGTCTGAAGACAAAGAGAATCACTCTGTCTGATGATGAAACATTAGCGATAGAATTTAATCCAAATTCAAACCTTCAGATGCAGGAACTGTTGTATAGCATTATGGGTTTACCCGTAATCGACTTAACTGATTCCAAACAGCCCGCTACAGGTGCTGATACATTGGATAAGTTAATTAACCATACAACGAATGAAAGACATAAAAAGATTCTCGAATGCCTTATTAAGTATTCAAAGGTAGAGAAAATCCTATCTGCATTTATTCCAGCATTTGAGGAAGCACCTTTAGCCGAAGATGGGATGCACTATCTCTTCGGTAGTTATAACTTAGGCGGTACTGTATCCGGTCGTTTGAGTTCATCAAAACCAAACATGCAACAAATTCCATCCTCTAAGAGTCCATATGCTAAGCCAATTAAGCGATGCTTTAAGGCAGCAAAGGGCAAGTTACTTATTGGATTGGATTTTGCTAGTTTGGAGGACCGTATTTCAGCTCTGACAACCAAAGACCCTAATAAACTTAAAGTTTATACTGATGGGTATGATGGTCATTCTCTCAGAGCATTCGCTTATTTCGGCGAGCACATGCCAGATATCATTGATACAGTTTTAAGTATCAATAGCATTGCTGACGTGTATCCAGACTTTAGACAAGATTCTAAAGCACCTACTTTTGCACTTACCTATCAAGGTACTTATCACACACTGATGGCTAACTGCGGCTTCTCTGAGGAGAAAGCCAAGACAGTTGAACAGAGATACCATGAACTTTATTGGGTCTCTGATAAATGGGTTAACGATAAGTTAGCTCAAGCCAGCAGAGATGGTTATATCACTGGTGCATTTGGGTTAAGGATTCGTACTCCATTACTTAAGAAAGTTGTCTGGGGAACCAGTAAAACTCCATATGAAGCTAAAGCTGAAGGCAGAACTGCCGGTAATGCTTTAGGCCAATCATGGTGTTTACTGAATAACCGAGCGGCTAACGAGTTCATGGAACGAGTCTGGAATTCTCCTTATGCAGAACTAATTAAGCCATGTGCTCAGATTCATGATGCTCAGTATTATCTGGTTCCAGATGATATCGAGATTGTGAAATGGGTAAATGACAACTTGGTTGAATGTGTTCAGTGGCAAGACCATCCCGACATTTATCACGATGAGGTGAAACTTGGCGGAGAACTCAGTGTCTTCTATCCATCATGGGCTAATGATATCTCTCTTAAGAACGGAGCTTCTGTAGAGGATATTCTGAATACATGTGAAGTTGGATTGGATAAGTATCTACACCCGGAGAAATATAAAAAATGACCATTTTACAGTCCCCTATTGATAGTGCTCCTGCCATCTTACAGGAAGCATCTCGTTGTATTGGTGACAGAGCAAGTGAGCGTGACCAAGAGTCAGAACGTTCTATGGCTCGAACTGTAGCTTCATTCAACGCCATGTATAACCTGAACCTTACAGAGGAGCAGGGCTGGATGTTTATGGTTTTCCTGAAAGCAGCCAGAGCATCAGGAGGCTCATTCAAGCTTGATGACTATGTAGATGGTTCAGCTTACTTTGCTTTAGCTGGTGAAGCTGCAATGCCTGTTCCAGAACAACTATCTCTTGAGTTAGATGAGGAACAAATGACCCAGAAGTTTAAAGAACATTTCAGAAGGCGCTAACATGAAAGTTATCTATGTTGACCATATGGGGTCAGACAAGCGCATTGTAGATGTAGCTCGTCAATCATTTGCTCAAACCGATGCAAGTGTACGAACAGAAGCTCAGAATGCTTCTTTGATTCGTTACCTTGCAGAAGGGATTAGTAGCAAGGATAAAGTAGGGATACTTCAGTTAATTCGCCAAGGAATGACCGCAGCATATCCTGAAAATGCTGAAGAAGAGTTGTATCACTCCATTCGTCATCAAGCTACCCACTGGACTCCATTTGCTCATACAGCAATTACTTTACAAATGCAGGCACCAATTCCTATCAGGACCCAATGCTTTAAGCATAAACAGGGACTGGTAGAGAATGAAGAGTCTCGTCGATATATCAGTACCACCCCTGAAATCTTCATGCCTGAATTTCGAAGCAAGCCAGAGGGGAGCATTAAACAGGGTAGTGCAGGTATCCACCCAGAAAATGATACATGGAAAGAAGTGTATGCTGCTCATGTTAATGCAGCTATCCATCTCTACGAGAAGATGATTGAAGATGATGTTGCTCCTGAGCAAGCTCGCTTCATTCTTCCACAAGGCGTAGAGGTTAACTGGACTTGGACTGGTAACTTACTCGCCTTTGCAAACTTCTACAACAAGCGCAGCGACTCCCATGCGCAGGTTGAAATCCAACAATTAGCAGAGATGGTTCGTGATGTCATTGAACCTCTGTTCCCAATCTCTTGGGCTGCCCTCACTAAATAGGTGATGTATATGTCTACTCGTTTGACTAATGATGCTCGTGACAAAATCGTTGCTGCTGCAATGGAAAAATCTGGATTTCCTAAGCGTTTAAAAGAAGCCAGAGAGAATGTAGAAAAGATTAAAATGGAATGTTTAATCGCTGCATTTGGTGGGCTGAAAGCTTATCGTCGTCTCTGCGACAGATTCAATACTATCCAAGAGAAGGTTCAATCCTTAAAGGATGAAGGTATCTTGGTTAAAGACCCAAGAGACTACAGCACATGGAATGCTGACAAGATTAATATTGCAGGGATGAACGTACAGTATCCGTGTCAAACTGTTTTATCCTTAGAAGAGTTTAAAGAGCTTAAATTTATTCGTCTTCATAATGGTAATAAGCCTACTCTAACCGCTGATAACCCATTAGTTCAGAAGTTCCTTGATGCAGAGAAAGTCGTAGAAGAATTAGATTCTTCTGCTAGAAGCATCAAAGAAAACGTTAAAGCAGTAGTTTACTCTGTATCTACTACTAAACGTCTGGTTGAAGTATGGCCTGAAGCAGCAGAGCTGATTCCAACTGATATCGAAGTAGTTCGCGCTGGATTACCTGCAATCGACTTCGCCAATCTGAATGCCTCTATTGGTATCCCTTCTGAAAAGAAGGCGTAATCATGAAATTGACCAACAACACTAACATCGCTTTATCGATGGCAGTTTGGTTGGCTCAAGATGATTACGATTATGTTGAGAAACCAAACTACATCTCTGCAACTAGCTTGTTGAAAAGTGTTCGACAGCTAACGTTAATGAAGCGCCTCACAGGCACTACAGACGTTGCTGTAGACATATCCTCACAAATCCCTAACCGGATGGGTTCAGCCTTCCACGATGCGATTGAGAGAGCCTGGAAAGGTAATTATCGAGAATCGCTGAAAGCTCTTGGCTATCCCAAGAGAGTCATTGATGCAATTCGTATCAATCCAAGTGAAGAAGAACTGAACGACGATATCATTCCAATCTGGTTAGAAACTCGTGTTGAAAAGGAATTCAAAGGTTGGACCATTGGCGGCAAGTTCGACATGGTGATGGAGTATCGACTGAGGGACGTTAAGTCCACCAGCGTATTCACCTATACGAACAAGTCCAATGACGAGAAGTTTAGAATGCAGGGTAGTATTTACCGCTGGCTTAACCCAGAGAAAATCAAGCATGACCACATGTACATTGATTATCTCTTCGTTGATTGGTCTGCAAACCAAGCCAGAAGTAATAAGGATTATCCTCAACAGAAGATTTTAGAATATCCATTGCAGTTGAAATCTGTACAGGAAACGGAGCAGTATATCGCCTCCAAGTTGTCTGCGTTAGAACGATACAAAGACACTCCTGAACCAGAGCTTCCTGAATGTACAGATGAAGAGTTATGGCGTACAGAACCCAAGTACAAGTACTACAAGAATCCCCAGAAGATGGGGCGTAGTACCAGTAACCACGACAATCTTCATGATGCCAACCTAGCTTTAGCAAGGGATGGTGGAGTAGGGATTGTAGTTACCGTACCGGGGGAAGTGAAAGCGTGTAGATTCTGTAGTGTCTACGCAAGTTGTACTCAGAAAGATAAGTATCTGGCATCAGGTGAACTTAATATTTCAGATTGAGGAATCCAATGTTTGATTTATCGTCTGCGACTTATCATCCCATTACTGAACAGATTGTTGATGTGCTCTGTAAGAAGACACTTAACAACAACCGTCTGTTCTTTAGAGTACAGGTAAGTTACTTCTTAGCTAAGATGGCATCTAACATGCGTTGCACGTTGGATACACTGGATAGAGGTAAACTTCCTGTAAACGTCTATGTTCTGAACTTAGCTCCATCTGGTTCAGGTAAAGGACATTCAACCAATATCATTGAAGGACAGTTCTTAAGCCAGTTTAAGAGAACATTCCTCAACGATACTTTCCCATTTGTAGCTCAGCAGAATCTTGTTGATATAGCTGCTCAGAGAGCTGCTAAAAATGGTACAGACCCGGCAGATGAACTAGTTAAAGTTGAGAAGGAATTCGCCTCAACTGGTGCATTAGCCTATTCATTTGATAGTGGTACTGTGCCTGCTCTCAAGCAGTTACGTCATAAACTGCTGTTAGCTAATGCTGGTGCAGCATCTTTCGAGTGTGATGAATTAGGTAAGAACCTGATTGCTAACACTGACCTGTTAACTGCATTCCTTGAGTTGTATGACCAAGGGCAGATTAAACAGAAGTTAATCAAGAACACAGCAGACTCACAACGAGCAGAAGAACTGGAGGGTAAAACTCCATCTAACATGCTTATGTTTGGTACACCAAGTAGTTTGCTGAATGGTGGTAAAGAAGAAGATGAGTTCTATGCTCTGCTGGAAGCAGGGTATGCGAGACGTTGTCTATTTGGATATTCTCGTAAAGAGGATTTCGAAGCAGAGATGACTCCTGAACAAATCTTCGACATGCTTACTGACTCTACCTCAAATGCCACTGTGGTGAGATTATCTCAGCACTTTGGGATGCTGGCAGATGCAGTTAAGTTTAACCAACATATCATGGTTAACAGAGATGTGAGCATTAAGCTCATTGCCTACAAACTTCATTGTGAACAGTTAGCTGATAAGCTGCCTGACCACGAAGAGATTCGTAAAGCAGAACTACGTCACAGATACTTCAAAGCACTCAAATTATCTGGAGTGTATGCGTTTGTTGACGAGACTCCAGAAGTAACAGAATCACAGCTTATGTCTGCGATTAAGTTAGTCGAAGAGTCTGGTGAAGCTTTTAACAGAATTCTTAGTCGTGAGAAGAACTATGTGAAGTTAGCCAACTACATTGCAGAAGTAGGCAAGGAAGTAACTCATGTAGATTTGGTAGAGGACTTACCATTCTACAAAGGCAGTAACTCTCAGAAGCAAGAGCTAATGAATTTAGCCATTGCTTATGGCTATAAGCATCACATTATCATCAAGAAAACATTCATTGATGGTATCGAGTTCTTCAAGGGTGAGGCTCTTAAGCCAACATCACTTGATAAACTTATGGTGAGTTACAGCGGTCATGTGGCATATGACTACCTGTCTGAACAAATTTCCTTTGAGAATCTGATGCAGTTATGTCAGATGGAAGATATGCATTGGATTAACCATGCACTACTCAAAGGTAATGTCGGTAATGGTCATAGGGATGGAAGCAATATCATTCCAGGATTCAACGTCGTAGTTATTGATGTTGATGGAGGAACTTCACTGGAAGAGGTTAAAGTATTGATGAAAGACTATATGTATTTCATTCATACAACCAAGCGCCATCAGACCGAAGGATACGGTGACCGGTTCAGACTCATCATGCCAATCAATTATCATCTGAAACTCGATGAGAATGAATTCAGAGAATTCATGAACAACATCTTTGAATGGTTACCGTTCTCTGTAGATGAACAAACCAGTCAACGTTGCAGGAAGTGGTCTACCCATCCGGGTGAAACTTTCTTCAATGAAGGTGAAGTTCTTGATGCATTAGCGTTCATTCCGAAGACTAGTAAGAATGATGAATTGAAAAAGACTATGGTTGATTTGAGCAATCTCGACAACCTTGAACGCTGGTTTGCTCAGCGTATGGGGTCAGGAAATCGCAACAATCAACTGCTGAAATTTGCTATGATGTTAGCTGATACAGGCATGAACTATCAGTCTATTCTGGATAAGGTACTTGGCTTCAATGCCAAGCTGGATAACGGACTTCCAGAGATTGAAATTCATAGTACTATCATGCGCAGCGTAAGTAAGAAAATCTCTGAGAAATAGCCTCTGCCAAGAGGCTTTATAGTCTTTACTCCAATCCATCAGGAGAAACAATGTCAGAACCAATCAAAGACCTGCTACTCATTGCAGGTGCATCGTCATCTGGTAAATCTGCATCGTTGATGACGTTGCCTGACCATCCGGGTGTAATGTACCTGAACTGTGAATCAGGTAAGCGTCTGCCATTTCCAAACAAGTTTGACAGGTATGTAATTACAGACCCACTTCAAGTGTATGAGGCATTCGATGCAGCAGAGAATATGCCACATATTCATACCATTGTTGTGGATTCCATTACATTCCTGATGGATATGTTTGAGTCACTCTATGTAGTAAACTCAACCAATACCATGAAAGGATGGGCGGACTATAACCAGTTCTTCAAGAATCTGATGCAGGACAAGGTAGCTAAGTCTACCAAACGAGTAATCTTTACTGCTCATACCTTATCTCAGCTCAATGAGAATGAGATGGTCATTGAGACCAAAATCCCTGTTAAGGGTGCTCTCAAAAACCAAGGTATTGAAGCGTACTTTACTTGTATTGTTTATGCCAAAAAGATTCAACTGAAGCACCTCAAGAATTATGAAAATGATTTATTGGTGGTGACTCCAGAAGAAGAAATGCTCGGCTTCAAACATGTGTTCCAAACCAGTATCACTAAAGATACAGTTCATGAACGCATTCGTTCTCCACGCTTTATGTGGAAAACAGCTGAAACGTTCATCGATAACGATGCAATGAAAGTGTTAAATCGAATCAAAGAATTCTACGAAGAAGATTAAGGATAAAATATGTCTCTGTTAAATAATCTGACTACCAAAGCTGGCGTTGAAGGTGAGAAGGATGTGCTTGGTGGAGGCGGTGCATTAGACTCTGCCATTTATCCAAGTACAGTCAAAGTAGGCTATCTGTCTAAATCAAGCGGCGGTGCTTTGGCTCTGAACGTCATTCTCGATATCAACGGCAAAGAAGTACGTCAGCAGCTCTGGATGACCTCTGGTGATGCTAAAGGCAACAAAAATACCTACATCGATACTCGTACTGGTAAAGAACAGTATCTGCCGGGATTCATCACAGCCAACAGCTTAGCTCTACTGACAGTAGGCAAAGAAATTGGTGAGTGTGAACTGGAGAAGAAAGTCATCAAACTGTATGACTTCGATGCCAAAGGTGAAGTCCCAACAGAAGTTGAAGTATTTGTTGAACTGACTGGTCAACAGATTCTCACTGGTCTGCAACGCATCACCGTAGACAAGAATGTTGATTCTGGTGAAGTTGATTCCAATGGTAAGAAAATTTATGTGCCATCTGGTGAGACTCGTGACATTAACGAAATCAACAAATTCTTCCGTGCAGACGATGGTCTGACCGTTCCTGAAATTGAAGCTCAGGTAACTGAAGCTAAATTCAAGAACGATTGGGAGAACAAGTTTGCTGGTAAAACCATCAACAGAGCCAAAGGCTTAGATGGTGTGAAAGCAGGTGCTCCATCAGCTGCTAAGCAACCAACCAAATCTTTGTTCTCTAAATAATAAAAAATAAGCCCACTTCGGTGGGCTTTTAAATGGGCGCTCTTATGACTATCAAAGTAAGGATGTTCCAAAATGTCTCTGGTACAGCATACCAGAAGTTATCTCATAAAATCATCCAAGGAATTATTGATAATCCAGATGATAAAGAGATTGATGTTCTTCTGACTGGTTGGGAACATGCTTCCTCCAAATCACTTATGAGAACGCATGTACTAAAGCAACTCGAATGGTTTAAGTCTCAGGGTTACACTGTCATTTTTAATGACACGAGACTTTAATTCATGCATAAACTTATCGCACCTCTCCGAGTACATAAATCCAAAAACAAACTATTCAGTCTTAACCTGAATACCTACAGGAATGAGAATAGATTTGCATTGGATACTGCCAAAGTTAACTTCAAAAAGATTATGGAAGAGCAGATTTTACAGCTGCCAACCTTTCAGAAGGTTCGTATTACATATGTCTTTTATCCAGGTACACGTCATTTAAGTGATGTTGGTAATGCATGTTCCATTGTCGATAAGTTTTTTGCAGATGCTTTAGTAGAACTAGGGAAACTCCCAGATGACAATTATCTTTATGTTCCTGAATTGGCTTTTCGGTTTGGGTCTATAGACCGAGAGAAACCACGGGTAGAAATCTTTATTGAGGAAATTGATTAATATGCAAATCACATTAAACCAAGACGAAATTCTGGAAGCTCTGAAAGACTATGCTTTCCGTGTCATCAATGTAGCTCCAGGTAACGATATCACTATCGACCTGAAAGCAGGTCGTGGTGAGAATGGCTATTCAGCAACTTTGGATATCGTTCCACAGAAACTGACTGAATCTCATGTACCAACCCAAGCATATAACCGCACAGAGAAATCTGAAGGTAGTGTAGGGCTTCGTACAGAGGTCATGGAGCGTACAGTTGAACCTCGGCATGGAATCATGAGGGCAGAAGCTGTAGAGGCTCCTACGGAGCTTCCAGTGGTCGGTGAAGATGTAATTGATACCAAACCACAGGAAGAGCCTCAGACTTCAGACGATGCTGACCCGGATGTAGATGCATACTTAGAAGGCCAGAAAACTCGTTCTCTGTTCGCTCGCAACTGATTAAGGAGCCAAGATGAAAGCACTTAAAGCTGCTTTCATTACTGCTCTCATAGTAGGGGTCTTCTTTGCATGGCCCCTAGTTCTGACAGTTGCTGTGATAGCAGGCATATTCTGGTTCATCTATATGGCACTTAATCAACAGGATGACGATAAACCTCAAGGATGAGGTTGGAGATAATATGTTTACTATCTGGTTTTTAATTGGCTTATGCGTAACTCTTTACATCCTTCATATCCGAAATGGTAATAAGGTTAATGAAAAGAGAAGCAAGTTAAGAGAATGCTTTGATGATGATGGAGTTTATTACGCCATCTTAATTCCAGCATACTTAACTTGGTTATGCATCTTCGCAGTATTCTGGCCTTTAGTTGTATACGCAGTGTACTTCTATAAAGGTAAAGATAAGGTATAACAAATGGCTGTTACTGTTACTCCCCAAAATATTGAAGATAAAATTGCAGGGGTTTACTACTTAAATGTAGGTACGGCACTAGCTGCTGTGAACCACACTGTTATTTCACAACGACAAGAAATCAATCCTAACCATGCGGTAGAGTTAGGTTTAGTTACTATCTGCATCATAGTTTTAGAGAATGGTTACAAGGTTGAAGGCACTTCAGCCTGTGTTGACCCTAATCTTTATGATGAAGAAAAAGGACGTAAAGCTGCATACGAAAATGCTTTTGAAAAGATTTGGCAGCTAGAGGGTTATCTGCTTAAAGAATCCCTGCATGAAGCCAAACAAACTCAGGCACAGTTAGCAGACTTTAGTCTTGATGATTGTGAAGGCGGAGCCTGTAAAATTTAAATAAAGCCCCTTAATTGGGGCTTTTCTTTATAGGTGCATATATATGCGTAAACACATCCCAAAAGATGAATTAGTTGTTGGTCAGAAGTACCAAGGACATTGCCGTAATGCTACTGAAGCTGTATGGGACGGTAAATACTTCGAATATACGAGATATAAATTCGGAGATTCTTACCAAGAGAAAATTCATTGTCCCGAAGACTTCGCAGGATTTGATGTTTTCTATGCAGAGAAGCCTCTTCCTTGAGGCTTTTCTTATGGGGTATGTAGCTAATCGGTTAAGCGCTGTCTCCAGTAGTGGGACAGGGGAGTAACACGTAGTCTCCCCATACTCCACCATTAATACAGTTCAACCAGCGGATGAATTGTGAATCCATTCAATGCAGTACCAAACCCAATGTTGTAGTTCAGGCTGCCAGTCACTAAGTTAGCGTCAGTGATGTTCGGCAGATTTGATTCCCAACTATTACTGAACATCAGGAAGAGTGCTCTCAGTGGATTCTCACGAATCGTTCTGAGAATAACTTTCTGAATTCTAATCTTATAATTCAGGAACCAAGTTAATCCCATTGCATCCAGATAGAATCTGGTACGGCTAGGAAGAATGTCATAGTTAATGAATTCATCCATTACCCGTGCAATAGCACTATCTTTATCCATTGGATTATTCTTGCGAGTAGTCAGCTGCTTATACAGAGAATACTTAGCAACGAAGTCACCATACTGAATTGAACGGTTCAGTAAGAAGTAGATGTGACTATCTCTTGAAAGTGCAACTTCCTTGGCAACCCGTTTAACACTGTCTGGAACAGCAGAAGTGTATTCATCCATCTTGGTTAACAGTTTATCTTTCAGAGAGTAATCATCCTGCTGACCTAAATCCTCGGCGATGGTAGGCAGTAAACCAGCTTTGATTAAATCAGCAACAGGGTTACGAGCCTGTGAATCTTTGAGTTCAGAAATTTTTCTCTGATACTCATCAGCCATCTTAGGATTATGTCCTACAGCCAGATAGTGAGAATACTCGTTAATGAGTTTCTCGTTTCTTCTGTATTCTTCAGCAGCCAGTACAGCTACAGACATGTCTTTAGCCATAGTAACTGGACTGACACCTACAGTCGCTAAGTGAACCATGTTGGAAACAATGTTGGCTGCTGATACGACTACTGAACGTACAACAATCCAATCTTTCATTTCCTTCACAAATTCCATAATCCCACGCTCACCTAAGCGGAGATATTTAGCAGCATTCTTACCTAAGAATGTTTCTGCGATACTCACAAAGGCTTTCTGGAACTCTTTAGAGTAACCAGTCTGACCAGTCCACATATTCAGTACTGAAGGCTCACGATAACCAAATGCGTTATTCAGTAAGTCTTTACGTACCTTGATATCACCATTAGGCCAAATCTCTTTAGCAGCTTCTTTCATCTCAATTGGCATCAACTCATAAATCTCTTTAAGTTGCGGGTCAGTTGAGTTCTTATTGATAGTGATATACTGGTATGCATTGCCTTGACGAGCATCCTTCACATACATCTCACGCAATCTCTGAAGAAGCATTTCATTGTATTTCTCAGCCTGAATCTCCTCAGCAATACGACCTTCCCATGCCGCCATTACTTTAGTGAAGTCATTATCAGTATCCAGATGTGCTTCTTTGTTAGCACGAGGAATCTGATAAGAGTAACCCATGATAGAACCAGCTCTGTTCAGAGTAGGCTGCATGTAGTTACTGAACCCAGAAGGCATAGGCTTATTGGCATCAAACAGGTCATCAATTTGACCACGTTTTAAAGTAGCCAGCGTAGTTTTTTGCTGACTACCCCAAATACCAGGAGTCATTGAACCATTAACACTTCTGCCTGAGATTGGGTTTACACCACCTACGGTGGTTTGAAGGGTGCTCATTACCCCAGCAATCCAACGAGGCTCACCACCATTATTTGAGTGGTAGTAATACATTGGTTCTTTACTCAGGTCATTAGGGTCACGAGCAAACTGAGCACCTCTGACATAGCCTCTACGAGATAAGCTAGGCTCATCTTTAATAGATGCCACAATGACCTTTTTATTTGGGTCAGTCAGAGTAGGCGTGTAACCTTTTACAGCTGCCAGAGACTGATTCTTACCAGACTTGGCTAACTCAGCACCTTTCAGGCTGTTGTAGTATTTCAGTGTAAAAGTCATTCCATTGTTATTTGGTTCGCCTTTAGTCATCTCTCTACTGATAACGTTACTTACAGTTTCTTTATCAGCTTGTGACAATTCAGTCAGAGCTGATAATGAAGCCAGAGTATCAATCAGCTGGGTAGCTGAGTTAACGACAGTATCGTTAGGTCTAACTCTGCCAGTACCAATTAAGCGAGCAATAGATGCAGCATTTGGTAACTGATAAACCAGAGGACTAACTCCATGCACCATCAGCTTAGCCAAGCCTTTAGCAGACTTGATATAGAATGGAGCATTCTGGGCACCAATTGAATTAAGCTGAGATTCCATAGAAGCAATCTCTTTAGCCAGTTCATTTGGATTAGTCAGTAACTCATTCAGACGAGCCAAGTCATATCCATTAGCAAACAGATAAGCCATATCGGTATTAGCAACTACCTTCTGAATAGCTTCTTTCTCAGTCTGATTCAGTGAGACGAAAGTCTGTTCAATCATACCCGGAACCATCTCACGAATAATCTGACGTGCTCTATCAGCAGCCATATTCTTCTGAGTTAACAGGGTATGAATGCTCTGGTTGGTTTCATTGGAACCAATGAATTCATTAACCAGTTCAGCCAGAGTACCCAACTTACCATTCTGATGAATGTTCATCATGATAGTAGTAATTGCTGTACGTACATCCTGAGCATCTTGGTCATTGAATACAGCAGAGCCAGCATTGATACCAAACGCTACAGACTTAGGAACAATCTTCTGTACCTTGAGTAACTGGTTTCTAACCATGTGACCAAAGGCATTCAGTTTATCCTGAACAGTCTGAGAGATTTCCTCGCTACCACGTTCAATTCTGCCCAGCAGATTATCTCTGGCTTCGCTATCCACATGGCTAATGTTCTTAGCCAGTTTAGTTAAGCGAGTAGCAACAGTAGCATTAGACAGAGATTTAGTAGCCAATCCTGACAGCCAAGTCAGAATGGAATTAACTAAATCACCAATGTGTTCTCTGATAGTAGAGGCCGGTGCTGAACGAGTACGTTTAACACTCATCTGAGCCAGTTTATTCCTCAGAGGTTCATTGGTTTCTGCCAGCGCAATAAAGTTAGCCAATCTGTTAGTACGACCAGTAGCATCAGTAGTGATAGCAGTATTGCCAAACACAGCATCATATCTCTGTTTAGCCAGAGCCATCTCAGTAGCAGACGTGTTGTTAGGGTCAGTGAGGAAATCACTAACCTTCAGCTGGTCTCTTGCCTGAGCATACAGACTACGTGCTACCAGAACACTTGGAGAGAAATTCTCCAGACCATATTTCAGAGATACTTGAAGCATCTTGAATACAAATGCTTCTTTCTCACTCATATCAAATCCATGAGCAATAAGAGCATCTGGAGATTTATCAATCTCAGGGTCAATGCTATCTACCAAGAGTTTCTCCTGGAAATGGTCCAGACCAGAAATCTGCTGACCAGATTGTTTAATCACTCTGACGATATTTGACTGGAGATAATCCAGAGTATCAGTCAGATGATTGATATGGTCTTGCGTTGCTTTACCCGGTTTCAGTTTATTGAACAGGGTTTCAGCATCCAGCCTGTTAATGTTATTAGCATTACGCTGTGCAAAGCTGGTTACATCGTCTGTATTCACAGAAGTTGTAGCATCAGTCAATGCAACAGTATGACCAAGCAGCCTTGACCAATAAGAGTTAATTTCTGGATTAGAACCAATTGCAAAAAGGCGTTTGATAGAATCAGCTAACTGTTTCAGCACATTGGTAACTGTACCGGCAATAGTCTTCTTAGTCATTGCATCAATCATTCTTGGGTTAACTAAACCCCACGCAATGAATTCAGCAGTAGCCTGAGCCATATCACCAGTTTCAATATGATTGTTAATCAGATTAACTACAGAATCTGTTTCTGGATTAATGTTCGTATACTCATTAACAAACTTAGTCATGAGAGCTTCAATAGAAGCAATCTCAGTTCTCTGATTTGGATTTAGACTGGTTGGGTCAGTGTAATAAGCCTGAACAGTATTGGCAGTAGCAGCATGGATTAATTCATGCATAACTGTCTCAATAGACTGAGAACCGATATAGATGTTCTGGCCTTCTGTAAGCCCCAAGAAGCTGTTAGTAAACTTAGCCTTAGTATCAGGAGTCATTTCCTGTTGAACAGCTGACAGGGCCTCTGGAGAGCCTACATAAACGTTAATATCGTTAGGAATGGCTTTCTCAATTTTATCGAGAATAAATCCAGTGATTCTATTCTGACGAGATGGCAGAGATTTAGCCGCCTCTCTAACAGCAGCAACCACATCACCTTTAGCTAGAACTTTAACACCTTCATGACCAGCTAAATTTCTACCATTCTTATCCAGAGCCTCAGTCATCTGACGAGTAGGTGGAATGGTTACTCTGCCCATAGGCAGAGATACTGAATCCATAGTTGGTAATTCAGTATTAGAAACTAATTGCTCCAGAGGAGTTCTGATATCAGTAGCTTGTTCACTGGTCTGCTTACCATTCTGAACATTGAATGGAATGTTAGCACCCGTCATCTGGTTAATAGAAGTGACGGCCTGACCACCTAACAAACCTTGTTTGATAGCAGTCTGAGTAGCAGCTTCTCTCTTGAGAAGAGCAGTAAATGCTTCCATTACTTCTGGGCTAGTCGGTGAATCAGTTTCATCAGCACCAATCATTTCCATGATTCCATAGAAAGATTGACCCAGACGAGTATTTGCTCCTGGACCTAATTCTTCTGCTAAATTCACCCCATCCATTGCTTGTTCAAAACGGTTAGTGAAATCTTGCAGTAAATCGAATTCATTCCAGCTTTGCAGAACACCTTGGTTAATAGCCTGTGAACCAGACTCAAGATGCTGGACAGCATTGATGTAACCATCGAATACGTTAAGTGCGTTATTCGGGTTGATATCACGAGCAATGGCTTGCATAGCTGCTTCTACAGACTGAACCAATAAAGGCATTACACGAGTACCTGGTTCGGTATAGGTAGGCATGTCTACACCAAAGGTAGACCTACGCATTTTACCATCTAGTTCTCTACGCCCTCTGGACTCCATTCTGTATACATCAGATGGAATACGTCCTTCCTCGCTCAGAAGAATACCTTCGTTCAGCTTATCAACATCTAAGTTGTTAGCAGTGAACCATGAATTAAAAATTGGCATTGAACCAATCAAATAATTCTTAATGTCATTGTACTGCTGCTGAGATAAAGACTCATATTTAGAGAGTTTACCTGCTTTACGCAGTTCATCTTCTAAACGAGTTACTTCTCTATTCCAACGAGCCATGAACACTTCATGCATCACAGCAGCAGCGTAAACCATCATCTTGCCACGATTAATTACAGTACCAAATTCAGTAGCAATAGACTGATTAACAGCAGCGCCAATCCCGATTTTAATGTTCTGAGTGATAGCCTCAATCTGTTCTCCTGAAAATTCAAATTGGGTTACATCAGAGCCTAAATCAATAGGTGCCCCAATATTAACCCAAGCGCCGTTACGATATGCACGAGCAGTAGTCAGCTCGTTAGTAGTTTGAGTCAGGTCTTGGATATGAGCAATTGCAGCATCTCTCTCTTCAGTAGTAGTTGCTGAATCCACTGCTCTTAATGCTTCGGTAATTGCTTCGTAGTAGCCATTAACAATGCCCATAGCAATCTTTCTGTTAATAGCGTTAGCACCACCAGAATAGACTGTTACGGTTACAGGGTTTTTAAGTAATCCACGACCAATTTGAATTGGGTGTTCAACATCTTCACCTTCAACGATGTTCACATCACCAATTAATTTAGATGCAGCAAGAGTAACTCTCATCTGATTCTTCAGACGTTCAATCTCACGCATCTCTTTCTGTTGCTGTTGTTTTGGCTTGTTCTTAAGAGCTGCAATACGGTTAGGAATATTACGTACAGAATCCATCATATGGTTAATGTACTCTTGTGAACCGGCAGCAGCAGTCTTATACAGGTCTAAGAACCCCGGTTCTTCAGCAGCATCATTGTACAGACGGTCAGACTGACCATAGAATAGACCACCCTTCTCCAACTTATTGAGCAGGTCTTGGTTAATATCTTTTAAACCAAGATGAACAATGGAGTTAAATGGACCATTGGTTACACCATCAAGTTCCAACATAATGTGAGTCTGGAATGACTCTTTGCCCTGTTCTACAGCGAGTTCATACTGAGCCTGTGCATATAATGCATGGAGAGTTTTAGTCTTCTCTTTGCCTGCATTCACAGCCTGTAACAGAGTCTCAGCATCAGCATCACTGATAGAGTCCTGAGTCTCAGCAGCTTTCAGAATGTTGATAGCATCCCTGAATAAGCCAGTATCAATAGCTTTATTTAAGCGTTCTCTGGCTGTATTAGAAGACAGCTTATCAATAGCAATGTCCAAGCCCTGAGCAATGGCATAATCAAGAAATGCACCATGCAGAGGATTGTTCAACTCAATAGTAGAAGGTGCAACAGTAACCAGTTCACGATGTAACTTAGCAGCCTGTGGATTCAGGTCACCTGAGTTCAACATCATGCGGTAATTACTGATTACGTTATAAGCAAAATAAACAGGGGTAGTAGCCAGAGGTAAACCGGCCTCAACCATTTTAGTTAAACCATTAACCAGATTATTGATATCTCTTTCAATGGTACGGTTAGAACCCTGAATAGATTTCAGATGAGCACCGTTAGCATTCTCTTCTGACTGAATGCCTAACATTCTACCAATCCATTGAGTACCTAACTTATCAAGCATCAGGTCATGTAGACCCATGTTAATGAAGTGAGGTTGTTTACTGGCTTTGTTGCGAGCAGCAAGAGCCTTCTTAGGAATATCCTGACCACCACCATTCTTAACTTTAGTGCTCTGATTTTTTGGTGGAGTACCAAAGTATGCACCTGCTTTTTCTCTCTGAGGATTAGTCAGTTGACCTAACAGGTCATTAGAAGTCTGCATCAATTTTACTAAACGAGTAGCAGCCTCTGACTCTTCATTCATACGAATGAATGAACGAGAGTTCTTAATGTTTTGTTCATTAACTTTAGTTGAACCAACAGCAGCTAACTCACTGTTCTTAACAGCAGTTTCCTGAACTAAACCAGCATTAATCATGACGTTCAATACTTCAGTTGCCAGTGCTTTAGACACAGCATCACGTACAGAAATAGGTGCATTAGGGTCTGCATTGATACCTAATACTCCAAAGATTTCTCTACTTAAATCATTAATAACATTCTGACGGTCAGTACCAACGTTACGTAGTAAGTCAACCTGTTCTACAGTTGGCTTAGTCTTGTTATCTAAACCAAGAATATCCATTACTGTACGGTCATCACTGAATGTAGTTTCAGATGCACTGCGAACAAACCATTGCATCATTCCAACAGTCATTGCTTCAATAACTGGCTGAGGTAAGAAGTAGACATTCTCACCATTGATGTTTCTAACTTCATTAAAGTACTCAACAGGGTAAGTTTCCCAGAAGATGCGCTGACCTTCAGGAGTTAATTTACCCCAAGACTGAAGCAGGGACTGTTCAATAGCAGGCACTAAACCAGCAAACTGACGAAGTACATTTACTTCTTTCTCTGTTACTTGTTCTGGTTGAATGAATCCTTTAAACAGGTTCTGAATCTGAGTAATTGGGTTAGAGCCGTTGGTAAAGATGCTATTAAGTCTCCCAGAGAAATTAGAAGTTCTCAGGAATGCTGAACGTTTACCGGTAGGCTTAAACCATTTCTTAACTTGGTTAGTGGCCTGATATTCTTTATCAACATCTGAAGTAGATTTAGCATCAGAACGTACAGTCTTTGCCTGTAACCCATTCAGAATGTCATAGTTAACACCTTTATCTAAACCAAGGTCTAACTGAGACTCATCCATTAAGTCTGTTTCAACAGATGTAGCAGTCTCTTGAATCTGAATATCAGATTCTACAGTTTCTGGTTTCTCAAACAGTTCACCCTGAACAGGTTCTTCATTAACCTGTGCTGGAGCTTCTGTAACAGACTCTGGCTGTGTTTCTGTAGTCTGGATAGGTGTTTGTACCTCTTCCTGAGTCGTAGCCTCAGAAGTCTCTGTAGGAGCTTGTTCAGAAGTGGTCTCTGGAGCAGTAATCTGTTCCTGAGAATTCACATCTTCAGAAGCCATAGGCTGAGACTCAACAGGTACATCAACAGGTTTACCGTCTACCAATTGACCAGTAATAGTATGTGCTTGTCGTACAGCATCAGCATCATTACGAATCTCCTGTATTAAGTTTTTAGAACGTACAGGATGGTAGGTCATAGGATTTCCATCCAGTGACAGATATGGCTGACCAGTAATAGGATTGATTACCTCTACAGGCTGATTACCAGTGAAGTTCTGAGCTGCCTGTTCAAATGCATCAGCTTTGGTTTCCATGTGTGTAGCAAAGCGGTTCAGATGGTCTAACAGACCCTGAGCACGTTTAGTATCATTCAGTGCTAATGCACGGAAGATACCCTGCTGATACTGCTGAATGCCAATAAATCCATCAGAACCCTGACGTACATCCTGACTTACCTGACTCATCGCTTTGCCAGTTGCAGAGATGACTCTCAGTTTGTTTAAGTCTTCTGGAGTTAAACCAATAGCATCAGCTGAGTTAATCAGTTTATCTGCTGTCTCAGGAGTAATAGATGCAGCATCTAAGTTCATCTGAGCCAGAACAGATTTAACTCCTTTCTGTACTTCAGGAGATTGGTAGGTCTCTGGAGTAATTTCAGAAGGCAGTGATTCCATGACTTTAGTCATTTCATCAGGAGTCAGTTTAAAGCTTTCAGCAGTAGTCTTAATGGCTTGTACATCAGGATTACTCAGTACTGCATTGATATTATCAATAGCAGTCTGGTACTGAGCTTTCTGTTCTTCTGGAGCAGATTCCATCTTTGCCTGAATATTAGGCAGAGCTTCTTCATATGCAGAGATAACGTTGTTACCTACAGTAGCAAGGTCACGTCTTGAATCTTCATCCAGCTGACGATTACGGATTGCACGAGCAATACGCATAATTGAATCAGGAGAGCTAATTTCTTCTTCTGGGATGGCTTTAAAGACTTCTTTTGCAGCTGGCTCAGTAACAGCATCTACAGCTTTAGTAGCAGGAGCTGATTCTGGAGTAGCATTCTCTGGTTGTGGAGAAGCCTGCTGAACAGATTCGTTAGCAGTATTTACAGTGTTTCTGAAGTCCTGTGCTCTGACCTGTTCTCTTCGAGTCTGTCTTGCATCAAATGCATCACGACCTTGCTGGATTCCTTCCTGAATTGCTCTAGGTGTTTCACTGACAGCCGAACCGAAAGCACCCATACCCGCACCAGCAAGAGCAGACTCAGCAACATTTGAACCAATATCTTCAGAGAGGGACTGAGATTCATCAGCAGAAGTCCGTACACCGAGATTAGAGCCAAATTGACCAGTAGCCCCTTGCGATGCTTCCTCAACAGTCTCTCTAAGTGTATTACCAAGGATGCGTGATGCAGCACTTGAGAATCCTGTACCTTCTAATAATGAAGGGGAGAAAATTCGAGATTCAAATGGAGCAGCAAGTTTACCTGTTAACGCACCCAGCGTACCTGCTACAGCAGCTGTTACGTTACCGGCTTGAGTACGTACTTGTCTTCTGGCTTGGTCTTCAGACATACCATCAGCAATGAGGTCTCTGTACATGGGAGACTTCTCAGCAAGCTGAGCATTAGTCATACCATCAATCTGGTCGAGAGTTTGCTGCATGTTAGAGCCAGCTTCTTGAAAGCCAACATAACTAACAAAAGCATTCTCAGCAGCATCCTGAAGTTTTTCTCTACCATATTTGGTACCAGCTAACTTAGTAGCAAAATCTTCACCATACTCTTTAACCAGTTCTTTAAATGCACCACGAGTAGCCAGCTTACCTACTAAACCACCAGTCAATAAGTCAGGAGCAGATTCTGCAATCAGAGTAGTTAATGCACCTGGTTTATCTCCATACTGTTCAGCAGTGTTAACGAACTGACGCAACTGTTCCTTAGCACCAGCGACTAATGGATTATCACCTTTAGCAATGTCAGCAGCTTCTCGTTGAGCACCTTGGTTCTTGAACCGTTCTTTCTGTGCTTCAATCACAGATTGTTCATACAGGATACCCGGAGAGTATTGACCTCTTTGTTCCTCTGTAAACTCTTTCAGAGGTTTATCAATACCAGCTTGGTCTAATAGAGTAGGTTGACCTACTTGGTCTTCTTGACCAGTTACATTAGCAACCAAGTCTTGGGTATTCTGTAAAGCCAGATTAGCTAATCCAGTAGCAAAGCGAGCTGTGTTACCTAACCAGACTTGAGCAGCATTACCAATGTCACTAGCTTCAATACCCTGACCAGAAAATTCATCAGTGTTTGCCTGAGCGATATTCAGGGATAACTTATCTCGTGCAGCTTGAGGCCCATACTTCTGCTGTAGAGCAGCAATAGGCATGTACTGTAAGTCTTCCAGATACTGCTGGTTAGCAGGAGTTTTAGCCTGTTGTGCAGGTGCCTGATAGTTTGGATGGTTTGGGTCAAATGGACCAGTACCCCCAAATTCCGGAGACACTTGAGGATTAATCATCTTGCGATAGAAAGGTTTAGTACGTGCAATAGCATCGTAGTTAGCCTGCATCTCTGGAGTGATTGGCTGTGCTTCTGGAATACTGAAATCATTAATGTTATTGCTACCGCCATTATTGACGGGAGTAGCAGCAGGAGCAGCAGTAAGCATCTGAGTCATCTGCTCACGAGTATATTTAGGACCTGCTTCTGCTAAACGAATAGCTTCCTGTGCTCTCTGGTATCCCGGAGAACCAACAGGGAAATCAATCTCTACTCCCGGAACAGGAGCACCCATCTCTACACGTTTCTGTTGAGTGGCTTGATTTAATTCTTGTGCTTTTTGAGCGCCAACACCAGATAACTGTTGTTCTTTTTCAAATCCGGTAGCCATTAGGAATCCTCAGAAGGGAATTAACTGATAGAAGTGTACTAAAAGAAATCCCTCACTAGGAGGGATTTTTATACTTATCGAGTACCATTATTAAATTTTGGGTCACCTAATCGTTCATCTAAGAACTTAGTTAACTCTTTTCGTTTACCGGTATAGTCCGGCACTACTGGAGTTAATTTAGGGAGAGCCTCACCAGTAATGTTAGCTTTAGGCAGTGAACGTTGATATTGAATCAAAGGAGCATTTGCTTCCTTAACCAAGGAATCTCCTGTCGAGTCAACCAAACGTAAAGCATCAGTGTAGGTTTGACGTGCAGAAGCATTATTAGCTGTCTGTCTTGTCTGCTTAGCAATGTCTTCAACATCTCCAAACGATACTGTTACCCCATCAGCAAAGCCACCCCATCTACCCGGAGATAATGACTTCTCAATGATGTATCCAACGGTACTAGGAGTAGCTCCAGGGTAGAGTTTCTTAACTCGGCTATATGCTTCAATAGCTTCATTAGGGTCACTCAGACGCGACTGGAGACTCTTAATAACATCATCAGCAGAAGTCTTAGTATCATCCTGTAAACTGAATACAGTAGGGTCTACGCCTTGTCTAATGAATGCTGCTCGTACATCTTGGGTAGCATCCTGTTTAAACTGCTGACCTGCCTGAGCATTCTGTGTAGTCAGAGAAGTTAATGCAGCAGCTTGTTCAGGAGTAGGAGCACCTAATGCCTGAATATTCTGACCAACAGCAGTAGCAACCTGATTACCAGTAACCGGGTTAATATCATATTTCTTCTGAAGTTCAGCAGCTTTAGCACCCATTGGTTTATCTGGATTATCCAGAACCCATTGGTTTAACTCCTGAGCATAGGTACGGAAGTTACCACGCTCTTTTGCAGCAGCAGCTCTCTCAGAGTTAGCAGCAGCCCTTGCAGCACGAGCATCAGCAAGCTGTGCTCTCTGTAAACTGAGCTGTTCAATCTGCTGTCTACGAACAGTAAGGTCACCATAGAGCTGACGAGAATCTGCAAAATTAGCTTCATTCTGTCTAAGGAATGCTTCAGCCTGAGCAGGGTTAGCAGCCAATAAAGAATAGAATTGGTTCTCATAAGGTTGAGAAGCTTGTTCTTTCTGTAATTGGTCTAACTGGATTTGACCAGTCATATCCTGTCTCAACTGACCCGGACGAGTAGCTAATGTTTGGTTAATAGCATTCTGGTCTAATGCTGCACCAAATCTTTGACGTAAAGCATCAGCAGCATACTGAGGCATTGCCTCTTGTAACTGATTAGGGTCACGATAGTTAAGTAGCTCATTCTGTAATGCAGCAGTATTTTGAGTACGTGCTGTATCAAAGTTTAAGTTACTTAATTGACGCTGCTGGTCAAAGGTTCCAAGTAAGCCAGAAATGGCATCTCGGATACCTTGAGTACCAACTTGCTGAAGTCTTGCAACTCCAGTTAAGTCAGGAGCATCAATATTTCTCCAAGTAATCTGAGCCATATCTACCTCTTAGAAGTTCAAACGATTCTGGTTCAGGTAGTTTTGAACATCCTGTTCTTTACCTTCATAGTTAGATGTACGACCTCTGATACGGTCTTCAAGTGCTGTGTTGTAGGCTTGCGTTTGATTACGCAGGTTAGTGTTAAAAGCATTCTTCTGGAAGTTTAACTGGTCACGAGCTAAACCTAACTGCTGCATACCTGTCCAGCCTTGGAACAGTGCACCTAACCCTTGAGCCAATGGAGATACAATCCCACTTGATTGGAATCCTGTCTCAGGGTTGGTACCACCAAATAAGGTACGCATCGTATCTTCAGATGGAAGCCAAGAAGCAAATGTGCTTCCCATGCCACCAGTTACTGGTGCTCCGCCAGTAATGGGACTAGATAGATTAGTACCTAATACTGAACTCTGAGTAGGATTATACCCTGAGTCGAATAATGGAAGTTGGCTGGTTTGATAACCACCAAAATTCAAATCGAAAGCCATATGTCACCTCATCATTTAAATGGCATAGCTGGAACATTAGTAAGGTCATCAGGTAATGCTATCAGTGTGGTAACGAAATCCTGAATAGTATTCAAAGTAAGAGGGCCAGGATTCTGAAGTAATGTTCTATTAAAGAATGATTGAGCTGTCTCAAACAGATTCAGATATCCACCACGAGTTAAATCCTCGATGGAGATATCTTGGTTTCCATTAAGAGCATTCATTGCATCTTTAATCTGTTCCATTCTATCTTCATAGAGTTCCTGCTGAACTCTCATCTCTTTCATCACCGCCTGTAAATCACTTTGAAGCCTTTGGTTAACACCTTTAGTTACCGCAGGTACTAATTGTAATACTTCTGAAGCGTAAGGTAATCCTTTAGTACCACCAGCACCTGCTTGTGATGAAACACCATAAGCCAAAGCAACTACAGCAATAATAACACCAATCTCTGGAGCTACTCTTCTAATGACCTGTTGGACAGCTACAGCCACAACTACACCAATAGCAATTTGTGTACCTAAATAAATAGCTACTGCTGCCGCTACGGATGTACCTGCTGCTGTTGCAGCTGAAGCAGCCGCTGCTGCACCTGATGCTAATGTACCTAATGAGATAACAGATACTACGATGGCAATAACAATAACAACTACTTTGAACCATCCAGACTGATACCACTTAAGTTTCTTCTCCTGATAGGAATTAGCCACTAAGTGTAAGCAATCGAATGTCATCTGAGTACGGTCTACCAGACTCATCTCTAATACAACAGAACGACATAATGGGATGAGGAAAGCCTCATTACCATCTGTGCTTTCTAAACTCTTCTTACCACTGGTAGAGACATTGTGACCTTTATAGATATGGTTTATATGTTCTAAACCACACATCTCTATCTCTTCATATTGAGTAGCTGAAATCTGTTTTCTGAAATAGATAACAGATACGTCAGCAGTTAACTCAGTAGACTGGTCAAATTCATTAATGATAGTGATAGCAGCTGCTATACCAAGTTCTCTGGTAACAGTTCCCACAGAACCAATAACACCTGTCTTCACAATGTATGAAGCGTACTGATAGCTGATAGTTACATCATAAGGTTCCTGTCTCAGCTTCAAATTATTTACAGGAGGCTTAGGACTGCTTTTCCCTGTAGTACCATCTGCCGCAGTAACGTTATCGTTGTACCAAGTTAAATAGGCTTCCTTTTGTGAAGGGGAGTGTTGAGCCAGAAACTTAAAATACTCATGCAGGTATGAGATTGACGATGGGTACTTAGAATTAAGTGAGATACCCAATACAAAGAATGCATGGTCAATATCACCTACATCAGGATTCTCATTAAGCTTATCCCCAAGTTCAGTAAGACTAACCCCGATACGTCTCAGGATGTTCTTATTGGCTTTGAATTCATCTGCTGGAACATTAGCAGGATTAGTCCAATCCTTGTTATATACCCTCAGAGGAACGATAGGATAGTAGTCACTATTGGCTACGTTATCATCAAGGATATCATCCAGAGTAGGATAGGTACCTGTGCCAGCTTCATACATGAAGTATTGCTTACGAGATAAAGTATCCACTACAACAGTAGTTGTGATAGTGGTTTTAAGAGCAATCATATCTACTTCAGTTTTTACTGTAGTAGTTGTATATGTGTACTCACCAAAGTTGTTATTAACATCATGGGTAGTTACTTCATCATCCACATCACCAATCTGGTAGTCCCGTTCCTCTACAGTAGTTGTAGGGGTACCGGCTTCTCGTACACGATAAATAACCTGATAGTAATCACCAGTTAGATTCACATCCGGGAATGAAACTGTTTCTGTATATACGACAGTTTCTCCGTCCAGATATTCAATAGTGACTACACCATCATTATTAATTGAGTATTGATACCCTGCATTGGTAGGAACACCTGATGGGGGATTACCAAATCCACCGTGGTCTTCATCCCAATCATAGGTTTTGGTTAAGTAATCCTCAGTCCAATAACCAAGGTCTACTGTACCGAAATCTGACATGACTAAAGCAACTTGCTTACCAGAGTTGAGAGATGAGAGTACATCCATCAAATCCTCTTGGTTTAATGTACCATAGCCAATACGTCCTTCAGGTAAGCCTGTAGGAGAGTAATCTCTAGCGTATCTATATGTCTGGTCAATCTTGATACCCATGCCATTCAAATATGAATTTTGCATAGTGGCAGAAATATCCGTCCCAGCCATGATAGCGGAGTTAATAGTCTTTCTAAGAAAGTTGGTTTGCTCTTTGTCTCCAGACAAGTTGAATGTCTGTGAAGCTACAGAGATAACCTTTTTACGACTAAATAATCCCATAGAGTAAAAAGGGGCCGAAGCCCCTCTCCTTAGTAATTAACCTGAACCCCATCTGCGACTTTTCTCGTAAAGGCATCCACAGCAGCTGTATCAAAGCCTGTTGGAAGTGGAGTTCCATCGTCCACTGTCTTACGAGTAATCCAAGTATCAGCCACAATCTTAAGTGCTTTCTGTTCAGCATCTCGAAGGAACCCATCTCTCTGCTGCTTGTACAGAGCAATTTGAGCACCCAGAATACCTGTAACAGAAACACCATCAACAGAATCAGAAATCTGAGCCATCTCAGTTTTAATCTTCTGTCTGGTTAAATCAGCAGTAGCTTCTTGAACAGCAATCTGTTTATCCAGTAATTGCATTTCCTTGTCTTTAACCAGAAGCTCTTTATCAGCCAGTTCAACTTGCTTCTCAGCTAATTGAATCTGCTGCTCCATCAATTCCATTTGCTTCTGAGCATTCAGTAATTCTTGCTGCTTGTTCAGTAAATCCTGAGCAGCTAAAGCTACCTGTGCATCTGCTAATTTAATTTGTGCCTGTACCAGAAGGTTATTCAGGTACGTCTTATCTCTTTCAGTAAGGAATAATACAGCCTGTCCCAATACTGCCGTTAACTGGCCCAGATATACTTCTGCATATGATGAGCCAGTAATACGGTCTTGTTCCCATTGATAGGTAAGATGAGCATTGGCTGCTGTCATTAACTCATCAAAGATACCTGTACCATCGACGACCTTAGTAGTTAGGTCTTCGTTAGTAATGGGTTGAATAACGTAGTCAGCCATTGCCCTACTCCTTAATCAATAGATTTAGAGGCAGCCTGTTGAGCTTTCAGTTCTTCCAGTTCTGCTGGAGTCAGATTAGGCAGCACTTCAATACTATAAGCGTTGGCTTGCACTGACTGTTGAGTATCACCTTTAGGACCTTTGATGGTCTTGATAGATGCATACTTACGGTCACGTAAGAATTTATAGATGATGTTAGGAACGTGATAGCCATTCTCATAGAATTCTTCACGATAAGGAACAAACACTTTGACGTTACCAACTACATCATTACCTACAGTAATAATCTCACCGTGGTAGTCAGCCTTAGATGGGTCCATGCAAGTCAGACGAATACGAACCAGTTTCATTGCATCATCCGCAGCTTCAGCTCTGAGTTGGGCAGCAGACTTAGTAGTTGATTTGGTTTCAGTCACAGTTTCTTCCTCAGATTCAGTTTCAGTCTTACTTTCTAAAGCTGCATTTACTTTTTCACGCAGTTTATCGACACCGATATTAGGATGGTAAGAAATACCTAATTGGTCAGCACGTTCTTTCAGTACATCTAATTCATTCAGTTCAGACATAGAAGTTTTCCTTTTAGGACTCTGGGTGGAACCAGTTTTGGTCTAGCTAAGTGTATCGTATTTTTTAGATAAAAAAAGAGTGGGTTTCCCCACTCTCTTAGTCAAAACCTCAATTACATCTGAGCTACAGTCTTGAACAGTGCAATCCATTCAGGACGCAGAATCAGTGAACCGTAGTACCATTTGATTGAGGTGAAGCCCATTTCGCCATACGGGTCTGCATAAGATGCAGTCTCGATGCCCGGTTTCTTGGTGTAGGTAACGAACTTAACAGTCTTACCATCTGTCTGGAAACCGATAGTGGTGAACGAGCCAGAACCAACACACAGCATTGGGAATACGTCATACTTACCAGAAGTAGCGTAGTAACCTGGGTTGGTAGTAACTGCTGCACCAGCACCTGCCCATTTCAGCATCTTAGGAACAACGATGATGCGGAAAGAAGCAATAGAACCAATCTCACCTTGCAGCAGAGTACCAGCATCAGCGTACTGCTGAACCGGGATGAAAGCTGCATTGTTGAACGGGTCTTTCATCTTACGCAGCATCAGTTCCAGTTCAGAACCAATGTACAGAGCACGAGCACCCGGAATAACACGAGTATCAACCATGCGAGAACCAGCAATCAGCTTGGTCTGCATAGGACACAGGTTGTCATTCAGAGTGATACCCATCTTAACCAGACCGTCATAGGTAACTACAGTAGCAGTACCTTCACCAGTCATATCTGCGTTAGAGGTAGCAGCACCCGGATAACGAACAACACCAGCACCATTCAGCAGGTCAATCTGCAATTGGTCTTCAGTGATTTCGTTAGCACCTTTAACAGCTTCCTGAATCAGGTGCATATCCAGCTCTTCATCAGTATCGAAATCCATTGCTTCCTGAGTCCACTCATAGAAGAAACCGAATTTCTTGATAGTGCCTTGCAGCTGAATACGGGTGAAACCAACGCGGTTAACACGACCACCATTCTCAGTCAGAGCTGGCAGTTTAGATGGGATGGTACCAATGTCTTTGCTAGAACCATACAGGTTACCGTTAGCAATAGTAGCACCAGCAGCATCAATACCTTGGTCATTGACGTTACGGTCATCCAGCAGTGGAATATAGTGATACAGCTTAATGGTTTTACCCATGTTCTTAGGCATGTTGGTTACATCAGCCAACTGACCAAAGTACATTTCTTTAGCTGCATCAACGAGCGCTTTCTTGTAGTAGTAATCCAGACGAATCTGTGGACCAACACTAGAAGGCGTAGTATTAGGAGCACCATACTTCATAGTTAATCACCCTCGATTATCGAAACTTAGAGTTAAACGCTTTCTCAAACTCTTCATCAGACATAGACAGAGGATTTAAATCTGGCTCTTTAGTTGTCTGAGTCTGTTTGGATGGACTTGCAGCCTTACGCTTTGCAGCCCTTTCAGTATCATCTTGCGTAGGTACTTTTGGTTTAACTGCTACTGGCTCTTGGGTTGGCTTCTTATTGAATGCGCCCTGAGCAGCAAGTTGCTTACCAATAGCTTCATACGCCTGTAAATCTGAAAGACCACTCAAATTCCCCAATGCTCTTTGCTTCATCATCTCAGAGGCGATTGTGTCAAAGATTCCATTTGCCACATGCTCATTGATGAGTGGAATAAGATTTGGTTCATTTGCAAGTGCACGTTTACTGTTATCATCCCATTCATCGAGAATGACGGTCATTGTCCGATTGTATGTTGGAGTATGTTCAATACTATCCAACACCGTATCTAGATTAACCTGTGCATCCGAGACTGAGTAATTACCAGGTGTGTACTTCGGTTCTTCCTGTGTATTTACATCGAGAGGGTCAATGCCACTCTCCTTAATGAGTTTGCCGATAGCATCAGGATTCTTTTTATCTAAATCGATTAGATAAGTAATCTTTTGCTCATCAAGCAGACCATTATTTTCCAACATCTTAAGAACTTTTAAAGATGGTTTCAAGGCTGCCATCTTTTTATTATAGTTTGCTCCTTGTTGCATTAGCTTAATAGCTTCATCAACTGAGTCGATTTTAATATCTCGACCATTCGCTTTGAATGGAGCAAACAACTTATTCAACTGAGCTTGAGCATCGGCTACTTCAGGTTCAGCCTCAGTAGATTTATTCTCTTGTTCAGTTGATTCTGTTCCTTCCTGAGTATCAGTAGACTGAGTTTCTTGCTCTGTAGGAGTATCAACTTCTTCAGTAGTTTGAGTCTCAGTATCTTCTGTATCTTCAGCTTGAGTAGTAGTTGTTTCAACTTCTACTTCTTCTTTCTTTTCAGTCTGAGTTTCCGTTTGCTCATGTGAAGATGCCGACTCAAAGGTCGGCATCGGAGCATTTAGGAAATCAGCATCAGACATACTAAGAATAGATTGTTCAACACTGTTTCCAGCCATATGCTATTACTCCTGTACGTCTTCTTCTAACAGCTCAACTTCGGTTGCTTGGTCAGCAGGCAGAGAACCACGAGCCTGTTCAGCAAACATTTCCACGCGAGCCAAGAACTGACGGAAATACGCAATGGCTAACATCTGGTTACGGATTTCAGTCTGGGAAGCCTCGTCCTGCATTGCAGGGTGAGCCAGAAGAGATACTAGTCGCTTAGGTTCATTTTCGAAGAACTCGGTATCAACCAGTTTCTTCCAATCACGATTCTTAACGATGCGAGAAACAGCATCACCTAAAGCAATCATTTCTTTCTTCTGTTCAATAGTGATTCGAATTTGTTCTACTTGACTCATGTCGTGTGTCCTCATTACGAGATATTAGATTTCACTAAGTGGCTTACCAGTCTTGAGGATATAGTCCACAATTTTGGTTTGGGTTTGGCTTTCAGCTTGAGCCTGAATACGTTCAACATCACGAGCCTGTTTAACACCAGACTCCTGTTCAATATAATCCAGGTTTTTAAGGTCTGTATCACTCTGAACGTTTCCAGCTTGTGTAGCTTTATACCCTGCTGAAGCTCTGTTTTCAATCGCTTTAGATTGAGTTTCTGCGATTTGAGCCTCTAATAATGCAATTTCTAGCTCAGCTTTACGTTGTGCAAGTGGGTCTGGTTGAGGTTGATACTTCTCAATTCGTTTAGCTAAGTCAGGCATATTTCTCAGTCGAGCAATATCACTCAGTACCATCTGAGACATTTCAAATGGCAGGCTATTACCCATAGTCTGAAGCATGAATGCCAACTCTTGTGCTTTCTGGTTATCTGCTTCAGCAGTAGAAATACTTAACTTGAGGTCAAAGTTTCCAGCTAATTCATCTCTACGAACTGATACGAAATCATCATTAGTGATTCGTACAACTTCTTCTTCAGATAAGAACTCAGCATTCATAGATACAAACTTATAGCCAATATCCACAATGCCTTGAGCCAATCTACGAAGAATACCTAACTCACGTTTAGAAGCAGCATCAAGTGCTCCACGAATACCAGCAGCTACATCGCCTAAAGCTTGTGATGCAATACCTTGTGAAAATGACTTAACACCAGTAAGAGATTCAGCTTCATTATTCTGATACTGAATCATCAGAGGCGCTGACTGAGGAATTTCAGGAGACGTATGCATATAGACACCTTGTCTTGGGTCCACGTTTGCATTGAATTCATAGTCTTCGCCCTTATCAAACTTACGTCTGTTAGTCACATCCAACATGTCTTTACGAATACCAGTTTGACCATTAGCACTACGAGCCAGAATATCAATCATGGCACGAGTAGTAGCTCCAATAATCTTCTGGTTATCTTCCAGTAAAGCACCATCAGGTTCACCGTAAATAGAGCGAGTAACTGGCAGATAGGGAACGATAACAAATGGAATTTGTTTATCTGGGAATGGGTTCTCTTCAAGACGAATCATCGTATTCCCAACAAAGGTAGCTACGATTGGTACAGTCTTACCATCACCATTAATATCCCAATATCCCCAATACTCATAAGCAATAAACTTCTTACGAGGTTCATCCTTAAAGTTGAAACCAGACTGGTCTTCAGTCATATGGTCAGGGGTATTGAGTGGGTTAGACATACTTGCAGAAATCTTATCCAGATTCTTATATCTACCATCTTTCTCCAAGTCTGACTTGGAAGTCTCAAAACTATAAATAACGAACTGAGCCTGTTTGATATCACCATTACAGGTTGGGTCGATAACTACGTTCTGAGAGTTAACTACTTCAGCAGTAGGTTGATTAACAATAATCTTGTCATACTCAACTTCCTGAGTACCTTCCTGTCTAGCTACATACGCACCCCGATTTTCATAGGAATAATCTACAGAGGCAATAATGTCATCCGGTAGATTGTGATATGCATTAGGGTTCTCCAGTTTTAGCTGAAGAGCTTCTTGGATAGCAGCTACTTGGTCTGGAGTCTGTGCTGGATAGTATGCATATACAGGAACAGTCTCTTTAATCTTTTGAGTCTGCTCACGCCAACCAACACGAACAATCACAGTACCTTCATTAACAGCAGTACGAACGTAATCATCAATGAAACGTACCTTATCAATCTTAATATTGAACTGATAATTAAGTACTAACTGATTCTGAATAGCAGCTTGCCTGTCTTCCCATGTAACCGGAGATACAGTAAATAATTCATCTGTACTCAGGAATGGTTCAGTAAGAGCTGAATATCTCCACTCAGCTTGCTTACGAATAAGCATAGGTTGCACTGAAGACCTGCCTGGTAATTTCTTAGGTTTAGCAGGACCAGTAACATTCAGGTTATCTAGCCAAGTAGTAATCTTGCTCATTTGAGCACTATGAGCGCTAGATGCAGAATTGTAATCTGACTTGAGGTCAGCTACGTTAGGTTCGTTTTTCCAATCAGTTAAGTTGGCAGACTCTGCTGGGTCAACTGTTGGTAATTCATCTTTAGCCATTTCGGTTATCCCTCAGTTACTTTGCAAGCAGTATATATGTTTTGATGCATTTCTGAACTTAGTTTGCTGTCTGTCTCCATATTTATCTAATCTTTTTAAGTGTAACTATTGTATTCTTTACACACTTCTTAAGAAGTTAATATTGGAGGCTTTCAAATGCATGAGCCAGTTTCAGGAACTGCTATCACGTCAGGTTTAGGTGCTACCACCTTACTGTCTTATTGGGCAGGTATTCCACCTGGAGTCATCATTGGTTCATTTGCTGGAGCAGTGGTCTATGTTTTGACCAATTCAGACATTCCCCTATTTAAAAGATTAAGCTTTTTCTTAATCTCTTTTGTAGTGGGAATCATTGGTTCAGAGTACGCATCTAAGATAATGAGTGCTGTTACTTCAGCTCTCACTAGAACAGATATTACTGTGGACCTTTCAGTTGGAGCATTTGTAGCTTCTGCGGTAGCTATTAAACTAATCCTAAGTCTGATTGCAAAAGCAAAGATTCCCGATTCACCAACGGGAGGAACTCAGTGATGGTCATCGTTGATTACTTAAGGTCGTTAGGGCCACTTGAGATTCTCAATGCAGTTATCTGCTTTGGTATTTCATTCCGTCTGATGTGCTTCAGACAAGGCTCTGCACAACACAAAGTTATCTACTCATTCTTAGCTTACATCCTCATAGTAGCTACAGCCGCTATTGGTATCAGAATCCTAATGAAACACTACACCCATGTCGATATCTGGGAAGTGATTGTCAATGGAACTGTGCTAATTGGTGTTGTAGGCTCTAGAGGCAATATCGCTAGATTCGTAAAGGTGGAATTCAAATGAGTAGAACCATGTCACAAAATGGACTGAGGTTCACAGCAGCTTGGGAACAACTCAGAACCAAAGCCTATAGAGCTACCTCTAAGGAAAAGTACCTAACTATTGGTTATGGTCATTATGGTTCAGATGTTAAACCAGGAGACACAATCACTGCTGATGGTGCCTTAGTTTTACTTAATAAAGATATGGATGAAGCTGTTCAGTTAGCTGACTCCATTGCCAGTAAGAAATTTAACCAGTCTCAGTTTGATGCTATCTGTGACCTTATCTTTAATGTTGGAGCTAAAGCTGTGGCAGCAGGCACAGGAACAGGTAAAGCAATTAGAGAAGGTGATATAGCAACTCTCAGAACCAAACTTCCTCAATTCAGAAATCAAGATGGAGTACCTACTCTCGGTGTATATCGTAGAGCTATAGGTCGTCTTGCTCTGTTTGATGGTAAGACTTGGTCTGAAGCTGAATCTATTGGTCGAGCAGTCAAATCATTGTGAGGTAATCCATGATTGATAAAACCAAGTTAATTAAGCTTGGTTTAATTGCTCTAGCTCTCATCTCGATGGGAGCTTTTTTATCTTGGTATATAACCAGTAACCATTATGAGACTGCGTTAGCTACACAGAAGTCTTCATATGATGGGAAACTGAAATCTATATCAGATGAAGCAGCATTTAAACTAGGTAACGAGGTAGACCGTAATAACAAACTCCAGAAAGACTTAGCTGATTTAGATGCTAAGAAATATCAGGAACTACAACATGAAAAAGATGCTAACGATAAGCTCACTGCTGATGTTGCTTCTGGTAAGCGTAGGGTGCTCTTCGCAGAAGCCAACCTTGCAACCTGTAAGCTCTCCAGAAGTAGAGGAACAAAGACCAGCAGCATGGGCGATGGAACCTCATTCGAACTCTCTGCAACTGCTGGACGAAACATTCTCGGTATCCGAAGAGGAATAATTGAAGACCAAGCTAAATTAGATTATCTACAGGATTACATACGTAAGGTGGAGGAATCTAAGAATGCCAGAATCAATACCCAGACAAAGAAATAACTCCCTTCGGGAGTGAGCAGTGGTATTCCCCTAATTAATGCTATATCCGTATAACGTTCTCTAAGGCCCTACGGGGCCTTTTTCATTGGAGTTAATATGAATGCTCAACTAGTAGAGATTCAATGCCGTCTAGGTGCCTTACAAGCTGAATTAGAAGCCATGAAGATAGCTAACCTAAGACGACTCTCAGATAACTACTCAGAAGCCTATGACGAAGAGGCATTTTTCTATTTGGCTTCTCAGATGGAAGCACTAGCTCAACGAGCTGTGGAGATTAGTCATGAGGGTTAAAACTTATCTTCGAAGGGAACGTAATGGTGAATTGCCTAAACAGGAATTCAAAGATGATGTAGGGATATATGAGTATCCAGATGCTCTACTGACTTTGCACATTAACGTTCTATTTAACAATTCAAATGTAGCGTTACGTCGAGGTATTGATGAGATGCTTAAAAGAATTGAATCACCAAGGGTCCGTCACATACTGACCATCATTAAAAGAGCACCCCTACCTATCGGTAAGTTGAACTTCTTTTACTCAGCATTAGAACAAGACCTTAGTGAGATTAAAGAATTATCAAATAAAAACCCCTCCTAAGAGGGGTTCTTTATTAGATGGTAAATCCTTGTAGTGCAGCAATCTCTTTGAAGCGAGCATACATTGCATCAATCTCAGTTTGAGTTAACTGACGGTTGTAGAATGCATACCCCATATGAGCAATTGATTTGCTCTGAGAGATTCGACTGTTAGTGGTACCCCAACGAATAGTTTCATTACCACGCATGTCACGCTGAACGTCTGATGCAACCTGAGAACCACTGCCTTTGTTAGCAGTTTTATCAAAGATGCGCTTCATACGAACAGTAGCACCAGAGGCGTACACACCAGTCTTATCATAGCAACCAACTAAGCAACGCCATGAGGCTGTAGCTTCTGTTGTCGGCAGGTCACTAACATCAGTAATAATCTGGTTGTTTGGAGATGATGCACCAGAAGCCCCATCATATGTTGAACAAATAACATCTCGATATCCAGGGGCTTCAAAAACAATCCCTGAGCCTACTACTGAGGTAGTACCATCAGCAGCATAGCTCTGGAATGTACCGATTAACTGAGTGTTACCACCACTACCAGAGTTCCACAATTTAGAGATTACAAAGTAAGTGAATGACTCTGTCTCTTTAACATTTAAGTCCAGATAACCTGATGGACCTAATAGAGTAGTGTAGTCATCCAACTTAGTTGGATTACCGACGATAGTAGGAGCTACGCCGCCATCCACCAAGTTAACCCCAAATAAGTTACCTGCTAAACCTAATGATAGTAAACCATCAGTAACAGGAACATCTAAACCAATACCAGTCTTAAAAATGGCATTGCCCATAATTAAGTCAAGAGACATATCAAATCCCCTCCGATTGAATCTGCTGGATAGCAGCATACGTATGTAAAGAGTATGGTTTATTCACATAATCAGCAATATTTTCCTGCGTATACTGACCAGGAGTAGTACCGGAGTATTCCCAATTTAAACCACAGAGTTCAATAGAAGAATCAGCTAAGTTGTGAATACCTGCATGACTCTTATCCCCAAGAGTAATCGTTACAGTACCAACTAAATTTCGATTAGCCTTAATCTTAATTACTCTATCTGAAACGATAGATACCACGAAATCAGTAGAGGCAAGAGTCCCATTACTATCAGTAACGGTAAATCCTTTGTCATCCGTCAAGACCGGGTCCCACTTGTTATAAGCAGTCCTGAACTTGATAGGAGTCGTCTTCGGAGTGTATGAGATAAAGATAGTATCCTTACGATGCACAGCTTTATGTGCACGATAAGCGTAGTCACCATTACCGCTATAGTAGCGATAAATTTCTTTAGCAAAAATCGCACCCATCTGACGATAAGAGTTAGCTGACAGGTGTGCTCCCGGATTAGGCAATCCAGCATAAGTACCAACCATAAGAGTGTTAGGCACATTATCTGGTAATGCCATCTGAGCAGATGGTACACCCGTACCATTAATATACGTATTACCAATCTGGTTAACTACATAGATTGGGTCATACGTTTGACCACTCTTAGCCTTACAAGAAGCAACCAAGTTATTACGCATGGTAATAGACTGGTTCAGGTAGTATGAATACGACTGAGAATTATCGTTTTCACCCTGCATATACACAATCGCAATAACTTCAAAGTCAGTGCCTTCAGCATCACATGCTGCTCTTACACCATCCAAGAAAGTTTCAACACGATTGTATAATTCTGGTGAAGCACCTTTCTGTAATTGAGCAATAGCACGACCAGATACACCGCAAGAACCAACACAAACTACAAAGTTGGTATCATTATCAACACCCATTGCTTCGTTATGCAGGCGCTTGAACTCATCTCCAAGAGTGGTACAGATGGTCTCTCCATAACCAGAGTTAGTAACAATACCGCCCGTATCGTTCTGGCAGACTTCTCTTAATGGATAAAATACATTCTGCCCACCTACAGGACCATAAATCTCATTGCCTGCTGCTGGGTTTGAATAGTACGTACCACGAGGAGATTGCCCAAGCATTATGTTACCGTATTTGTTTACGGCACTGGTAGATAAAGCACAGTTACTCTGAGCACCTACAGAAAAAGACTGTCCGTATACTAAGATAACCTTAACTTTCTTACCCGCTTTGCCTACATTGTATTGAGTATTAAAGCGGTTAGATTGTTTTGCAGCAGCCGCAGCTTCAAGTTGCTGAATCACCTGAGACTCTGGAACCTCATAAATAAATTCCTGAGCATTTGCAAACTTACCTTCAATCAAGCCATCGTTATTGATTCTGAATCCAACAACACCTCGTTTGTCAGAAATCGTGAATCCTTTAGATGAAGCATTGAATGAGAGTCCGTTATTACCACTTTTAAGGGTTAATTTATTTAACAGATTGATGGCAATTTCAGACATATACATTTTGCCATCTTTCACAGTAGCAAGCACAACTCCTCGTTTATCCAGGATACGAGTCTTACCATCCAAACCTTTCTTAAAGGTAATCTGGTTGTTAGAGATTTTATCAGCAGAGATTTCCATCCCTTCACCGAAGAATCCATTAGGACCAAACTTCAGTAATCTAGATAAGAAGTAGACTCTGCCAGCATCATCATTTTTCCACCCAGCAATGATGTTACCTAACTTGTCTTTCCATCTGTGGAAATAAGAGTTTCCATCCTTTTTCTGGATATACTGTGCAGGCGCAGCTGCTGTATCAACATAACTCTTAGATGGCATAACTCTTCCGGTAGCTTCTAAAGTACCAGAGTTATTTACATACTCATCTGCCAATGCTCCATCGGTAGCATTACGCACATAGCAGTATGCACCATTTAAGATGTTCCCCGCTGTTACATCAGCTTGAGCTACAGCTAAAGAACTGTAACTTCTGACGTTATTAGTAATAGCTCCTTTACCCGGCATTTCAGCTACTACTTGAGCAGTACCAGAACTATTCAGGTAGTAGATAAAAGATAAAGTAGCGCCACTTCCTTGAGGAACACGGAAATACTGTCCATTAGTTGTACCTGCAATACCGGCAGCAGTTGTAGCAAAAGTCAGAGTATTGTTGGTAACACTCTCTGCTAGTGAAGCTGAGTTCTGAGCTGATAACTCAGAAGCTTTTGCGTTATTCTCAGATACCTTAGCTGCATCTTCAGACACCTTAGCATTGGTCTCAGAGATAGCGGCAGCAGCAGCACTATTACCTGCCTGTGCTTCAGAACTGGCTGCATTATCCTCTGATACTTTAGCTGCTTGCTCTGAAGCCAATGCAGCAGCAGCGCTGGCAGCAGCTTCTTGAGCTTTCTCTCTAGCTTCTTTCAAAGCTTCATAAGCAAATAAATCAATATCTTTAAAGATAATTGGGTCAGTGCCTGGAACCAAAGAATACTGAGGACCATCTACTTGCCATACATCGCCTTGAGAAGAGAAGACGAGAGTCCCATCAACTACATCTTTCGGGCCATCAAAATCTACTGAACGAGTCCAGGCATTATTCTGAACATCATAGATGCCGTTTTCTACAGGATTAGTCTGGCCTAAAACTAAGACTCTCATGCCTGTAGTTGCAAGCAATGTGTAGTTACCTGAATGAGCAGACCAAGTAAGCACCTGATTACCAGACAGAGTAATAGGAGATGTAGCTACTGCTTGAACAGGGGCTTTAATAGCAATGTTTGTAATCAATCCATACTGAAGTAAGAATTGATAAATCTGGTCCAGATAATCTAAGTTATCTGCAACAGCCTTAACATTGTCATAGGCAGAGTTGATATACTTCTCAATCAATCCTGCACTTGAGTTGCAAGAGTTAACTGGAGGTGTAGACATTATACCCATCCTCTTAAGCAAGGTTTCACATTAGTAGAATTGAGACTAGCGTTATCCAAGTCAAGTTCTCCAATCTTAGAGCACTCAGCCTCATACTTAACATTCCACTCAACACCCTTCTGGGTTGCTCCTTCACTTGGCATCATTGAGTAAAAAGCGGCTGCTACGAAATAGCATAATGCTTTTACATGACTTGCTGGAAGAACAACTTCAACAGTACTAGGGTCTGTAGTGTCTGTAGGAATCCAATCATGATTAGCTCTATAAGTTACAAACAACGTGTTTGTCTCAATAGGTCTAATTACTTGAATACAGTCAAAGGATGGTGTGAAGAGTTCGCAACACATTGCATCATTGTTTAGTTGTAATTCATGTCCTACTTCATTACATACACGTTCAACTCTAATTACATTCTCTTGGAATGGGTAGAATCGACTGTCCTCAATATACTTGTATTTCTCTTGAGAGTCTTGATTTGTCTGAGCAAATTGTCTTCTCAGGTAGTAATGAGAAATGTGCTCATACATTTGAATGGTTACTTGTCCTTCTCTCAAAGGAAAACGGGAATGCAGGTCAGTTAAACCAAGATTAATCTGGGTGATAACTTTAGGGTAATCTTTTGCTCTGATACCATTACCCGTATTCCCCACATTAAGTTGGTTTAACTCCCCTGTTGATAACATCTGAAAAAGGTCACTCAATTTCATAATGTGGTCTCAGTCAAAGGGTAAACATCCACCACATTATAAACAACAATCAGACGAGATAACTATCTATTCCATTGTCTGGAGAAGGAGTTGGCATATCCCATACACTGTCTTCTTGGATAGAGCCTCCAGAAGCTTGTGAAGGCTTCCAGACCTTCAGACATGACAACATACTAATCGTATCAATAAAGTCGTCATGCTTTGATTTAAAGCCCTCCACAGTAGCCAACCGAAGCTCATCCATAGCTTCCAACATAATCTTCTCATCCTTCAGTTCTTCAGGGAAAAAGAACTTACCAGCCTTGAACCAAGGTAATACTGAGTTGAATCTCACCATCTTATTGGTATTAGGTCTGATACCTGGTTTGTTATTGTTTCCATCAGAAGCAAAGTTAAACCAGATATTCCTGTTCATCATCTCATCACGTAATAAAGAGATGAATCCACCCTGTTGACCGGTAACTTCAATACCAACTGACTGAGGTTGGTACTCAACCACCAATCTGAACAGGTCATCGAAGTTCTTGTTCATCAATTGACGACGACAGATACCATCAACCCAGAACCAATCACCATTGTTATTGATTGCCCATACAGAAATGACTGAGTAGTCAGCTGATTGTTTCTCGCTAGTGGCAAAGTCAGTAGTAATATAGAAATTGAACATACCTCTGTTCAGTAAGAGAGACTTACGCTTGTACCATTGGATATCAGATTCCAGTACAAGCCTCTCTTCATCAGAGGTAATCCTCAACATCAATTCCTGATTGAATGCAGCCACTTGTCCAGTAGCTACAGCAAGGTCATATTGGCTTTTAACGAAGTCATATGAGAAGCGGTCTTCCCAAGCACCTACGAATTCTTCTCTCGCACAAGGGAATTTCTCACAAATGGGGAATACGTTGACGTACCAACCACCTGATTCCACTGCTTCATAAAGAATATCGTTCTTGTTAAAGGGTGTGCCACTGAAAACAATCTTTCTACGAGTAGGGTCCAAAGCATAATCAACACCTTTGTATACAGTATCCTTGATGGCCTGCATAGTTGACTTAGATTTAGCATCATCATCACTAACAAGGTCATCTAACACAGCTAAAACAGGACGTTTACCAAAGATTTTGGTACCACGTAAGCCAGTTTTAGCACCGAACATACGAACACCTAGCTTATGCCCATCGGCATTAGTAAATTCCATGTAGGCATCAGTGAATTTAGCCTCTGGAATGTACTTCTGAAGAAATTCAGAGTTGTTATAACGGTATTCGATGTTCTTTCTTAGTGATTTTACCCCGTTCTCCATAGAGTCAGAGATATAAATCATACCTTCGATATCACCAAATCCATCAATCTCACCGTATAGGGCGATATACAGGACGAGATACTCACCAAACAAGGTAGTTTTAGCCATACCACGAGAGCAAAGGTTAGCTAATCTAGTACGTTTACCTGCCAATTCATCAAGCATCTTAAGATGAACTACTGGAGTAAGGTTAGATTCCCCACCTTCACCATTAACCATCTTGATAAAGTTGACATAGTTAATAGCGAATACAGAAGGAACGTAGTTATTACCATTGAGGGCGGCATAATCAACTGAGTTGAGCCACTCTTCAACAGTCTGTTTAACCATTGGGTCTTCTTTATTCATCGACACGTTCTGATTCTCCATCAATTGTTAACTTGGAATGAGCAATTTCTTGAGCACTGTAAGAACCACCCTCAATGAGTTGGCGCTGCTTCGCAGCTAATTTAGAAGTAATTTCCCTAAGCTCACTGATTACTCCACCTTCCTGAAGACCTACGTTCAATTCAATCTTATTGGCTTCTGGACGTTTCAAGTGGTTAAGTAATGAGTTAGCTGCATCCGTTCTAACCTTTTCACTCTTAGCATTCAACATCAAATCAGCCTGTACGTTGATTGCTTTCTGGAACACATCAGCATTCAGAACATGGGTAGGAACCAAAGTCTGTTCATAAATAAGGTTAACTAACTTGTTCTTGTTGTAGGCAGACACGTAGCAGTGAATATCTTTGGTAGGAACATTATTATTTAAGAAGTTTTGGTATCGGTCAGGGAATGTTTTGATATAAGACTCAAAGTTAGTGCAACCCATTAACTTGAAACTCACATACTTCACTGCGGATAAATAATCATCAATCTTAAATCTACCTTCCTTCATCACATGGGTATAGGACATAAGATTATCCCTTAATACTTCACCCATCATGGGGTCTGAAAGTACCTGATTAATCTTATCCATTAACTCTTGGTTAATATTTCCCTTGTGATTTGAAGGCATTACAGCTTTAAACTGTTCAATACTAAGTTGAGTAGACATAACTATCTCCAAGATGGTTTACAATTAGAATATAAGTAATATATAGTAAATCCCACAGAGAAATGAAGATACTTAGATGAGAGGCGTACTAGGTTGTAACGGACTCATTATCCAATCTACAACTTAAACTCATGGCGTCAGACATTTGTTAAAGATGGTACGTCTCTCTTCTAAGCACCTTCGGTGCTTTCTTTGGAAAAATTGAAATGCTTAATCGCATGATATCTTTGTCAGCAACTATGAAATCAGATGTAGGCATACATCGAGAAAGGTAATTCGAGTGGGGTTGGCCCATACCAAGTAGTAGCCAAGTGACGTACCACTAAGCCGTGCTAGCCGGATAAAATGTGGGGAAATAAGAGTGGTCCCCTAAAGATATCAGTCGATTAAGTATTTAGGATTGTTAACTCAGTTGGTTAGAGTATCTGACTTTTAATCAGAGAGTCGAAGGTTCGAGTCCTTCACAATCCACCAAACAATGTGAGTGTGGCAGAGAGGTCGAATGCGGGGGACTGTAAATCCCTTCTGAAAGGCGCGGTGGTTCGAATCCATCCACTCACACCAAGGTTATGTAGCTCAGTGGTTGAGCGCCCGATTCATAATCGGAAGGACGTTGGTTCAAATCCAGCCATAACCACCAAATTGTCTCATAGCTCAGTAGGTCAGAGCACACCCCTGATAAGGGTGAGGTCATTGGTTCGATTCCAATTGAGACAACCAACCAATAAACTGTAGGTTTAGATTCTTAAATGAATCACTCTACAGATGAGGCCCGATAGGAAAGGGTAATTTCTCGACGATGGGAGTAGACCATTGACAGTTGAAACAGACAACTGACGCTGGGAAGAATAGCCAGAGACTTAGAGATGAGTAGCATAGCGGCCTAATGCACTACCTGTACCTTTTCAGGGGGTACGGAGACAAGACAGGAGTTCGAATCTCCTCTCATCTTAAGTTCTTATCAGGGATTACTTATTGTTTTAAACACATACCTAACCTCGCCGGGTGGCAGTGTTACCTTATGATAAGTAATCCACTAATAAGAATTTCTCCGTATAGCTCAGTTTGGCAGAGCATCTGGTTTGGGACCAGAGGGTCCGAGGTTCAAATCCTCGTATGGAGACCAATTTAGGAAGATAGTGCTCATGGGAGCAAGCAGACTTGAAATCTGTCGCCACCGGTAACGGTGAGGGTTCGATTCCTTTATCTTCCGCCAATTTGATGAGATAGCTAACTCGGTAAAGCGGCAGACTGTTAATCTGTGATATTAGGGTTCAAATCCCTATCTCATCGCCAAATTGCACAACATGGTTGTTAAAACTCTCTGCACCTACGGGGGTGTGAAGTGTTCAGTGATTTCCGGTACCGTTATCACAAGTGGCACTTGGCATAAGATGTAGTTCGCACCTGCATATGCTTCGGGGGGATTACGGCAGTAATTACTATCATGTTGTTCATCTAACCTCACAGAGTAATCTGTGACCCGTGGCCGGTCGGTATGTTTATTGATGTTCCTTAAGGTGAGAAGCTTCTTACCTATATCCAGCATCTTTAAATGAATAACTGGTAGTCCAGCCTATGCGCACGAAAATGGGGACCCTCACCATTGGACGAAACGAGGGTACTTTGCATCATTAGCTCAGCGGATAGAGCAGAGGAGTTCCAAACCTATGGTCACT
>OGLC01000128.1_pt1 | contig 66891 bp, 63 predicted proteins | sample 1572751 | NCBI WGS metagenome assembly OGLC01 (sample SAMEA2581897, study PRJEB24529) | metagenome | biome: Human gut stool | place: China | collected 2011
GGAGGGCAGGAATGTTGGAAAACGCGAAGGAAAACTTGAGGGAAAACGCGAAGGCGAAGCTTCAAAAGTCATAGAAATAGTAATTAAAAAATATAAAAAAGGCTGCTCTGTAAAAGAAACAGCAGATATGCTGGAAGAACCCCAAACGTTAATCAAACAAATCTATGATGTGATCGGACAGTGTGCACCTGATTATAATGTAGAGGCAATTTATAAGATACTTCTGGATAAAACTATATAATGTGTAACATCCGCAAGCTGGAACAAGACCGGAAGATGGAAGTGAGATCAAAAATACAGTAAAAACAAAAACTCAAAGCTATATCAGGCGCTCGCAGATGCAGTCATGCGTGCAAACTGGGAGAAACTGAAGGAGGGATCAAATATGTGCGAAGCATTAAAAGAATTGTTTGCGGACGACCTGCGTGAATCAAGGGAACAGGGCATCATCGAAGGCAGGATTGAACTCATTATAAAGATATATCAAAAAGGCTACACCGCAGAAGCCACAGCGGACATGTTAGAAGAACCAGTCTCCCAGATTCGGCAGATTTATGATGTCATAGAGAAAAGTGCGCCGGATTATGATGCAGAGACCATATACAGACAGCTCCGTGAACAAGAAGCGTAGTGTTTTGACTTTATCCGATGGCATGCAATATGACATGAACTTTAGAAAATCCGTAACACCACCTGCAGGCGGCAGTTTCTAAGTTAAACTCCGGTTATGTAACAGATGCCTATGTGGGAAGCCCATAAATACTGGGAAGTTGGGGAAATACACGAGAGGCTTTAAAGTTAACGAAGGGGGAAAAAATGAAAAAGAAACATCAGTTTGTGTTAGTTTTAGGCATTATTAATGTGATATTACCTGTAATTCCTATTCTTGCGCATAGAGGCTTGTTTGGGATGGTGGAAAATGGTTGGAAGTTTATCTGGGTTGCAGCTAATGATTTTATTACCATTTGTTTCATCATTGGTGGGAATTATTCTTGGAAGCATACAATTAAAGAAAACATCTACAAAGCCTGTAAAGATTGGGGTGTTGCTTTCATGCACGGGGTTAGTGCTGCATTTACTCTTTCGATTTGTTTTTAAGTTTTAGAATCCCAGCTCCATAGCTCACGAAGAAAATAATATTTGTTTATAGCGTTTTTCTTTCATTTACGTTACGAAAGACTTGTGAGAGGACGCTTATACATACCCAATCAACGTTATGAATTGCACCACAGAATCTGCAATTTACGTTATGGAACTCTCGGAGTTTCATCTTTGGGTTCTGCCGCTCGTATTCTGGATTGACGGATTTTCACAATCTGGATATTGCATGCCACACAGTCTTGGCTTAATAAAAAATAGAACTGATTTGTTTTCAGGATTTTGGGAGCGGCCGGTCCTTAGAAAGCAGACATTGCGATTTCAAAAGCCAATGTAATTGGATTTTGAAATCACGATGGATACTTTCTTAGTACCGTTGCCAGCGACAACAAGCGGAAGCGCTCCTGAAAACAAACAGTTCTATTTTTTATATTTCTATACACTTTGTTGGCATGCAATACGACATAACCTTAGGAAATCCGTAACACCACCTATAAGCGGCAGTTCACAAGTTAAACTCCGGTTATTCGCATTATGAGATGAAACGGCAATTTTGGAATTGACATTCTGCACAGAGTAGCTTACACTATGGCTACATCAAAGTCGCAGACAAAACAATACGCAGCTATTAGTAAGTATAACTGCTTTTTTCTTATCGTTCCTGTTTGCAAATCCAAAACCAGTTTTCTGGTGATGGAATATATCTCAAGTATCATAGCCGTTTCGGCACGAGATTCCATTTTGATGAACATTTTCAATGCAAAAGATTTCTATTGTGTATTACTGATGTGTATTTGGGGGCATTTCGTGATAAAAATAGTACATACGCATTGAAAAATACAGAAAATTCAACTATCATAAAGGGGGAAAATGATTGAACACAAACGATGACAAAATCCAATGGCATCCAGCTTTTGATGCAGCGCTGCAGATTGAGCTGGAAGATGAAGCAGAGTATCTGGAATTTGAGCCGGAACATTTGCTTTCAAAGAAACCAATGCAGATTGATGTGTTGGTAAAGAATGAGAAGGATGTAAAAATCAAAAAGAATATCGGAAGAATCTTTCGGCAGTATAATATTATTGAGTACAAATCACCGGATGACAAACTGAATATTGATGATTTTTACAAAATATACGGATATGCCTGTCTCTATAAATCCGAAACAGGTGACGTAGATCAGATACCAGCAACGGAACTGACCATTACATTTGTATGTTACCATTATCCGGTGAAAATGCTGCAAAAGCTGAAATATGACAAAAAAATGTCAATAAAAAATATAGAAAACGGTATTTACTATCTGATTGGAGATTTGATTCCAATACAGCTAATCATCATTCCAAAACTATCAAAAGAAAATAACTACTGGCTGAACAATCTCCGCAATGATTTGAAATCAGGTGGTGAAATCCGGAATTTTATCGAACAGTATGGAAAGAAAAAAGAATCAAAATTATATCAGGCACTTGCAGATACGATTATGCGTGCCAACTGGAAAGAATTAAAGGAGGAAAGGCGAATGTGTCAAGCATTACGGGAATTATTTGCGGATGATTTGCGTGAATCAGAATTGAAAGGCAGAAATGCTGGAAAACGCGAAGGAAAAATAGAAGGAAAAATGGAAGCCAAAATTGAGCTTATTATCAAGAAGTATAAAAAAGGCTGTAGTGCAGAAGAAACAGCAGATATGCTGGAAGAACCGATAAATTTGATGAGACAGATCTATGAGATGCTTGACCAGTATACGCCGGATTATGATGTTGAGAAGATTTATAAGGGACTTCTTGAAAAAGCAATATTGCCGGTATGATAAAATCGGTTTGAAACTAGTATAGCTAAAAACATTGTTTGTCAGTTGTTAAATTTTGATTTATTTTATGGGAGATGCAATAATGTCAGATAATATATATATAATTGGTGGAGCAGACGGCCCAACATCTGTTTTTGTAGCAGGAAAACTTGGAATGAACTGGCTTAATACGTTTGGGCTTGTTTTAGTGATTCTTCTTTTAATTCCGAATATTATATATGCAGTCCGGGTGAAGAATCAGAAAAATAAATGTACCAATAAATTTATGAATATTCTGGAACAGATAGGACGTTATGGATGTATGTTTCTTATGATATTCAATATTGGCATAGTTGAATCTGGATTTCCTTCCATAAATGCGTTTATTATTTATCTTGTTGGAAATACAGTGCTAATGCTCTCATATTGGATTATCTGGATGCTTTACTTTAATAAACAGACTTACCGGGAGCAAATGGCATTGGCTGTTATACCGACTGGCATCTTCTTATTAAGTGGTATAACAATGTTACATTATTTTTTGATTATATTTGCAGTAATATTTGGGATTGGACATATCTATGTTACAAGCAGGAATAAGGTATGTTAGAACTGAATTTGTTTTGCAAAGATATTGAAAACCGGAGCCAACAACGTAATTTGGCAGATTTTGCGGCTATATTTAGAACATAAGCAGGGCATATCTCAGTGTCTATGCACAAGTCATTCATAGTGTAAATAAACGAAAAATCGTACTGACAAATATGATTTCCTTTGTGAGCTTTGCGAACAGGAATATCATATTTTGTCTGTACGATTTTTCGTTATAATAGCCAATAATATTGACTTGTTCTAGTTATCCCATAATAACCTTAACGTGAACCTCTTTTTTGCCAGCGTCCACAGGAATAAGATTTCCCTCAAACGCATTGCCATCCACGGTAACGGAAGCAATACCTTTTTCTACATGATCCGGGTTTTCAACCTCAATGTGGTAAGTCGTGCCACGGAAATCACGTTTGGCGGTGAAGCCGTCCATAAAGGAAGGAATGCAGGGATCAACGATCAGACCGTCATAATCCGGGCGAATACCGAGGATATACTGGGAAATATTTAAGAATGTCCATGCAGCAGTACCGGTCAGCCAGCTATTTTTTGCCTCTCCGAAGTTTGGAGCGTCTTTACCGGCAATCATCTGGGAGTATACATATGGCTCTGTGCGATGAATTTCACTAATATCTTCGATATATGCCGGACAGGTTCTTGTGTAGACCTGCCATGCGCGGTTTCCACGACCAACAACAGTTTCTGCAATGGAGATCCATGGGTTGTTGTGACAGAAAATACCGGCATTCTCTTTGTATCCAGGTGGATAAGAAGAGATTTCACCGAGTTCAACATGATATCTGTGATAAGGTGGCTGTAATAATACAATGCCGTATTTGGTATCCAGATATTTTTCAACGGATTCCATTGCTTTTAAGCAGTTGCCCTCTTTTAAGCCGATCTCTGCTATGACACAGAAACCCTGTGGCTCAATGAAAATCTTGCCATCCTCACATTCTTTGGATCCGATTTTGTTTTTATAATGATCGTATGCACGCAGGAACCACTCTCCGTCCCAGCCGGCATCCAAAACTGTTTTTTCCATATCTGCAATGGCTTCTTCTGCAAGAGCAGCCTCCTCAGCCATGCCACGGTGTCTGCAGATTTCCACGTAATCTTTTCCATAGCGGACAAACATTCCGGCAATAAAAACAGATTCTGCATTAGGCCCTTCCGATGGACCAAAGGTCTGGAACGATTCGCCTGGCTCTGTAGAGAAGCAGTTTAAGTTCAGACAGTCATTCCAGTCAGCACGTCCAATCAACGGAAGTTTGTGCGGACCACGGTGTTCCATGGTATAGTGGAAGGATCTGCGTAAGTGTTCCATAAGATCCGTTGCTTTGGAATCATCATTATCATAAGGCGTGCGCTCATCCAGAATGGAGTAGTCGCCGGTTTCTTTGATGTAGGCGGCAGTTCCGGCAATAAGCCACAGTGGATCATCGTTAAAACCGCTTCCAATGTCCGAGTTTCCTTTTTTGGTGAGTGGCTGGTACTGATGATAAGCGCTTCCATCTTCAAACTGTGTGGAAGCAATGTCTAAAATTCTCTGACGTGCGCGGTCTGGTATCAGATGAACAAAGCCCAAAAGATCCTGACAGGAATCACGGAATCCCATTCCACGTCCGATGCCGGATTCGTAATAGGAAGCGGAACGGCTCATATTAAAGGTTACCATACACTGATACTGGTGCCAGATGTTTACCATGCGGTCAAGCTTTTCCTCTTTGGAAGAAACAGTAAAATGGCTGAGCAGTTTTCCCCAGTAAGCTTTCAGATCGGCAAGTGCCTGGTCTGCTTTTTCTGTTGAGTTGAATTTTTCTAATAATTTTTCAGCAGGAGTGCGGTTGATGATACCATCTTCCGGTCTGCCAACCCATTTTTCTGATGCCGGATTTTCCACATAACCGAGAACAAACACATAAGTTCTGGATTCGCCCGGGGCAAGGGTTACATCTAACTGATGGCTGCCGACCGGAGCCCAGCCGCTTGCAACAGAATTTTTGCAGGAGCCGGATACGACAACTTCAGGAGCCGAATTTTCACCATATGCACCAAGAAATGCATCACGACTTGTATCAAATCCGGCAATCGGGGCATTGACGGCGTAAACAGCGTAATGGTTTCTTCTTTCCCGGTACTCGGTTTTATGATAGATGGCGGAACCATGGATCTCAACCTCTCCGGTGGAGTAGTTACGCTGGAAGTTTGTCATATCGTCCATTGCATTCCAGAGGCAGAACTCTACATAGGAAAAAATGGAAAAATGTTTTTCTTCTTTACTGTGATTGGTCATGGTCAGCTTATTGATCTCGCAGGTGCTTCCAATTGGAACAAAGTCTGTCAGCTCTGCGGCAAGATCATTTTTGCTTCCTTTAAAAATGGAATAACCGATACCATGATGACATTCATAGGAATCCAGATCAGTCTTGGTTGGCATCCAGCCCGGATTCCAGATGGTATTTCCTTCTTTAATATAGTAGTAATGTCCGTTGCTGTCTCCGGGAACATTATTGTAACGGTATCTGGTAAGACGTAACAGCTTTGCATCTTTATAAAAGCTGTAGCCGCCGCATGTATTTGAAACTAACGAAAAGAAATCTTCACAGCCGAGATAATTGATCCAAGGCAGTGGTGTTTTTGGGGAAGTGATGACATACTCTTTTGCATTATCATCGAAATATCCGAATTTCATATAAATCCTCCTTGTTTTTTCGAAGAAAAAATCCGAGTTCCTCTGAACGAGGAGAGGATTTAGCCTCCTTGTTTTGCATATTACTTAACGAAAACGATTAAGTAAATATTCCTTATCTAAAATTATATCTTGCAGAATTATAAAAATCAACAAAAAATCCTTTGAAATAAGCAAAAATAGCACTTTTAACAAAAATCAAAACATAATATGGAAGAAAGCAACAAAAGAGGGTTAAGCTGGATGATTAAGCTTAAAATACGAAAACGTATAAGACTTTGCTACGCAAACGGTTAAAAAACAGAAGTAATCATAAAAAATGCACAAAAATTTAGAGAAAAAAATGTAAAATTAGCCGAAATGTCAAAAAACTATTGCAATCCACCTGTATAAGAGCTATATTAAAGGTGCGAAAACGATTAAGTAAAAACTTCGAAAGACTTAAGTGACAAGACAACAGGTAATACATAATAAAGTCTGGAAGAAGTACCTGGAGGATTCAATGGTATCTTTAAAAACAATTGCCGAAAAGTGTGGAGTATCAACTGCCACTGTCAGTAAGGCGTTAAACGATCAAAAAGATATCAGTGAAGAGACAAAGAGTCGTATCCGGACAGTAGCAGAGCAATTAGGATATTTTCCGAATGCAGCAGCAAGATCACTTAAGACCAACCATTCATACAACCTCGGAGTTCTATTTGAAGAGGAAGCAGGAAGTGGTTTACAGCATGAATATTTTTCAGGAGTATTAAATGGTCTGAAAGTTCAGGCGGAGAAGCAGGGTTATGACATTACATTTATCAATACCTGTTTTGAAAACCGGAAGATGTCTTATCTGGAACATTGTAAATACCGGAATTTTGAGGGCGTTGCAATTGTGTGTGCGGATTTTAACGACCCTGGCGTCATGGAACTGATGAATAGCGAAGTACCGGTTGTCACCATCGACTACCTGCATCACAGCTGCACGGCGGTCAGCTCGAACAACATTCAGGGCATGGAAGATCTGGTCAGATATATTTATTCTCAGGGACACAGGAGGATCGCTTACATCCACGGACAGCAGAATGGTTCGGCAGTTACCAAAGACCGGCTGACAAGTTTTTACCGGACAATGGATGAACTGAAGCTGGAAGTCCCGGATGAGTACATCCGCACAGCTGATTACCTGGAGACGAGGGAAGCGGCAAAACAGACGAAGGAACTCCTGAATCTGGAAAATCCGCCAACCTGTATCATTTATCCTGATGACACCGCACTGATCGGTGGAAGAAATGTCATTATAGAGATGGGACTTCGGATACCAAAAGACATTTCAGTAGCAGGATACGACGGAACGAGGATGTCGCAGCTTTTGCACCCGAAGCTTACCACAATTAAGCAGGACACAGAAGAGATTGGCAGAGAGGCTGCAAAACGGCTGATCGGTTCCATTGAAAAACCAAAAACAACTCTCATTGAGAGAGTCGTTATAGAAGGAATCCTCATACCGGGACAATCGGTAGGAAAGATTCCGGAACAAAAATAACAATGTAAACAAGGCGGAAGCCAAAAAAATTAAGGAGGAGGGTTTTCTATGAAAAAGAAAATCATTAGCACATTATTATGTGCATCCATGGTAGCAACTATGGTAGCAGGATGTGGTGGATCATCAGACACAACATCCACAGACAACAGCAACTCAGGTGCAGCAGCACCGGCAACAGAATCTGGATCTGATGCAGCGGAGACAGATACAACAGGTGATGAGGGAAAAGTTTTCAACATTTATTGCTGGAATGAAGAGTTTAAGAGCCGTCTGACAGATCACTATCCTGGATATGAGGAAGTGGATGCCACAACTGGTAAGATTGGGGATGTTACCGTAAAATGGAACATCACACCAAGTGATGACAACGCATATCAGAACAATCTGGATGCAACATTATTAAAACAGGAATCAGCAGCAGCCGATGACAAGATTGACTTATTCTTAGTAGAAGCTGACTACGCACTGAAATATGTCGATACAGATTATACAATGCCGATCGCAGATCTTGGAATTACAGATGCAGACCTTGCAAACCAGTATCAGTATACAAAAGATATCGTTACAGATTCTAACGGTGTATTAAAAGGTGTTTCATGGCAGGGCTGCCCGGGCGTATTATTCTATAACCGTGATGCAGCAAAAGAAGTTCTTGGAACAGACGATCCTGACGAAGTTCAGAAATATGTTTCAGACTGGGATACTTTCAATGATACAGCAGAGACAATGAAAGCTGCCGGATACAAGATGACATCTTCTGTCAATGATACTTACCGTGTATACTCTAACAACGTTACTTCTAAATGGGTAGAAGATGGCAAGATCAATATTGATGATAACATTATGAAATGGGTATCTGACTCAAAAGAACTTTATGATGCAGGCGAGACAGAAACATATGAACTTTGGAGTGATGACTGGAAGAAAGGCTTCTATCCGGAAGGAAAAGTATTCTGCTACTTTGGACCAGCATGGTTCGTGAACTTCTCTATGGCAGCTGACACCGAAGGATCTATCGGTTACAACGGCGGATGGGGCGCTACACCAGGACCACAGGGATTCTATTGGGGCGGTACATGGATCTGTGGAGCAACAGGTACAGATAACGCAGGTCTTGTAAAAGATATCATCTTAAAGATGACAACAGATGAGACAATCATGAAAGATATCGTAGTAAAAGATGATGATTTCGTTAACAATAAACCAGCTATGGAAGCAATGGCAGCAGATACAAGCTACCAGAGTAAAGTATTAGGCGGACAGAACCCATTGGCTATGTACTGTGCAAGTGTAGAAAAACTTGATTTAAGTAACCTTTCTGCATACGATCAGGGATGTAACGAAGAGTTCCAGAACGCAATGAAGAACTACTTTGAAGGCAATGCTTCACTTGATGATGCACTTGACTTATTCTACAAAGCAGTTGTTGAGAAATATCCGGACTTAACATACTAAAATAATAAGCCGCGCCTGCCAGACCGGCGGGTGCGGCTATCTTTATATCTATCTCCGGACGGAGAGAAAGCAGTCAGCGGCGTAAAGCGCAGAGCTGACAGCAGATTTGCACAAAAAGATGTCCGTGAAGGGATGCTGTGAACTCTGTGAAAAATAAAAAGAAGGGGGCAAGAGGCGTTATGAAGAAGAAAAGCAGTAAAGCAGTCAGATATAACAAATGGGGTTACATTTTTCTGATTCCTTTTATTCTGGTGTATGTTGTATTCCAGCTTATACCACTGTTTAATACCATTTATAACAGCTTTTTTGAAAATTATTTATCGGGTCTGACACAGATCGGACCAAACTTTGTGGGACTGGAGAACTACAAAACGCTGTTTACACAGGGCGATATCTGGATTTACGCAAAGAATACCATGATTTTATGGATCCTGTGTTTTGTGCCACAGATTATTTTGTCATTACTGTTAGGTGCATGGTTTTCTGATGTGCGTTTGAAATTAAAAGGAAGCAGATTTTTCAAGACCGTGATCTATCTGCCAAACCTGATCATGGCATCCGCATTTTCCATGTTGTTCTTTACACTGTTCTCAGATGGTGGACCGATCAACTCGATTTTAATGCAGATCGGAATCATTTCAGAGCCATATAAGTTTCTGGCAAACACAGGAAGTGCGAGAGGACTGATCGCCCTTATGAACTGTCTGATGTGGTTTGGTAATACGACCATTCTTTTAATGGCAGGCATGATGGGTATCGATACTTCCCTATTTGAAGCGGCAGAGGTGGATGGAGCAACTTCCACACAGGTATTCTACAAAATTACATTACCGCTGCTCCGGCCGATTTTAGTATATGTTGTGATCACATCACTGATCGGTGGATTACAGTTATTTGATGTACCACAGATTTTGACCAATGGTACCGGTGATCCAATGAGATCGACCATGACATTGATCATGTTCTTAAATAAACATCTGTACAGCAAGAACTACGGAATGGCTGGTGCAGTATCCGTAATCCTGTTCATCATCACCGCAATTTTAAGTCTTATTGTCTTTAAGGTAACTGGAAACGATAAGAGAAAAGCATGAGTAGAATAGAAAGGTGAGGTGTTATTATGAACGAAAATAAAAATCTGAAAAAAGGACTTGGAATCCATGCAAGAAGATTTATCGCTTATATAGTCCTGATTCTTGTTACATTTGCCTGCCTGTTCTGGTTCTATGTGCTGTTCATTAACGCGACCAGATCGAATGGTGAACTGCAGGCCGGATTTACACCACTGCCAAGCACACATCTGCTGGAAAACTGGAACAATCTGGTACACGGAACACTTCCGGTATGGCAGGGTATGATAAACAGTCTGATCGTATCGGTACTGTCAGCAGCGTTATGTACTTATTTTTCAACCATGACAGCTTATGCGATCCATGCATATGATTTTAAACTGAAAAAATACATCTATGCATTTATCTTAGCAGTTATGATGATCCCTACACAGGTAACTGCACTTGGATTTGTAAAATTAGTCGGTACATTAAAAATGGAAGATACATTTATCCCTTTGATCGTCCCAACGATCGCTGCACCGGTCACATTCTTTTACATGAAACAGTACATGGAAAGTACATTGCCGGTATCTCTGATCGAGGCAGCCAGAATTGATGGTTCCGGTGAGTTCCATACATTTAACAATATTGTACTTCCATTAATGAAACCTGCCATTGCAGTACAGGCAATCTTTACATTTGTAAGCAGTTGGAATAATTATTTTGTACCGGCTTTGATCTTACACAATGACAAGAAAAAGACACTGCCAATCTTAATCGCACAGCTTCGTGCAGCTGACTGGCTGAAGTTTGATATGGGTCAGGTTTATGTGATGATCGCATTTTCTATCTTCCCAGTTATTATCATTTATCTGATCTTATCCAGACACATCGTACAGGGTGTTGCCCTCGGCAGTGTAAAAGGATAAATTAGAATATAGCTACAAATGAAAAAACCTTCCCTGAGAACCGTCGTGATTCCCCATATCACGGCGGTTCTCCTTTGATGTAGCAGAAAAAGATTACAATATTAAAAAACATCAGAAAAATTGTCTGAAATAATCAAACATAGGCTCTTTTTTTCCAGTTGCTAATGTGCTATAATAAGCACAGATTTTGGAAAAAAAGAAATGGTTGAGAAGTAAATCTGCACAATCCTTTCAGAACGGAGGAAGACATGACAGAAGGCGGTTTTTTAGTTTTCATGGGAATTTTATTACTTTTGGTAGTCATCGTTGTTGTGATAGCGGTTGTTTCATCTGTGGCAGGTGCGGCAGCAGCGATCGTTGATGATGAAGACGGTGAAGATGAATAGAATAGGGTGAGAACAGAATAGTGGGGCGGTACTTTTGTGCCAGCCCCCTTTTTGCAGGTCTTATGGATACTGCGAAATGTCCCGAGATCGAATCATAAGAAAGGAGACAGAGATTATAATGCAGTTACTTACATTTTTGTTAAATGGAGTGAAGTTTGGTATTCCTGTCAATGATGTGGAATCCATTGAAACAAGAATGAATGTGGTGAATATTCCAAATTCACTGCCACAGGTTCATGGGATCATGAATCTGCACGGAGAAGTTATTGCAGTGTACAGTCTGGCAGAACAGTTTCATTATCCGGAACAGGAAATCAACAATATCATCGTTGCATCCATGAATGGTACAAAGATTGGGCTTGAGGTTGGAAACGTGGATGAGATTATTGATGTCCCGGATGAGAAGGTTATTTCCATGCCAGTCATTATGAAAGCAGTAGAAAATTGTTTTGATGAGGTTGCTTCCTATGCAAAAGAACTGATCGTTCTGATCGAGGTATCAAAGCTGATGCCGGAAGCAGAGCAGCAGGCAATACAGAAACTGGTAGAACAGCAGTCATAAACAAAAAAGAGTAAAGCCTCTGTTATTATATATTGGAAAGATACAGTCTCGTGGGATGGAGTACCGATAGGTACTCCATTTTTGCGTAAATAGGAAATTTTGTTCCATTTCTAAAATAATTCTAAATTCTGTCCGATTTTCCTTGCATTTTGATGAGAGAGGAGTAAACTGATTTTTGCCGACCGACCGGTCGGTTTTGGCTTGCGGGAATGCAATAGCCAATCAGACATATAATTTTTCAGGAGGAACGAGAATGATCCCAAAGTATAGTGTAAAACGTCCGTACACAGTGTTAGTGGCTGTTGTACTGGTGATCGTTTTAGGAGTTGTTTCGCTGACGAGGATGACAACAGATCTGCTGCCGGCAATGAATCTGCCATATGTGATCGTTGTCACGACGGATGTAGGGGCAAGTCCGGAGGAAGTGGAAAAAGATGTGACATTGCCGATCGAAGCGGCAATGGCGACGACTTCCAATATTAATAATGTAAGTTCCATGTCCTATGATAACTATTCTATGGTTGTTTTGGAGTATGAACAGAGCACAAACATGGATTCTGCCATGATTGAGATCCAGCAGCTGTTGGATCAGTTGACCGGACAATTTCCGGATTCAGTGGGCACACCAATCATTATGCAGATCGATCCGGATATGATGCCGGTTATGATCGCATCCGCAGATGTGGATGGAATGGATCAGGCAGAGGTATCTGATTATGTGGACAATGAATTATTACCACTGCTTGAGAGTATCGAGGGTGTGGCATCTGTGACGGCAACAGGAGTGCTTGATACGGATCTTCAGGTCACTATGAACCAGGAGAAAATAGATGCTTTAAACGAACAGATTCTGAGCAAAATAGATGCCCAGTTTACAGATGCACAGGCAGAGTTAGACAAGGCATCTTCCCAGATCGACAGTGGGAAAAAGAAGCTTTCCGATGGTGAAAAAGAGATGGGAAGCCAGCTCGGAGCAGGTGAAAATGAGATCATTAATAATAAAATCCAACTGTTTAACACCGAAGCAGATCTGACCACACAATTATCAGATCTTCAGAAATCACAGTCGTCCATGGATGGTGCAATCAAGTCGTTACAGTCAGCTTATGATGGAGCAACGCAGTTACAGAGCGCGATTGACGGTTTACAGAAAGCAAAAGACGGTGTCAGCCAGGCGAAGAGTGGGGCAAAGCAGTTATATCAGGCGCACGATGGTGTAATGGCAATTTTAACAGCAAAAAATCCAATGACAGGTGCAGACATGACAGTGGAGGAAGCGCTTGCAGCAGCGGTTCAATATGGTCAGATGACACAGGAACAGGCGAATCAGTTGGAAACAGTGATTTCAACTTTACAGGCAGATCCTAAAATGTTAGAAGCATATAAAAATGCGGCCAGCGAATCCGATTTCATCGCATACATGGAATCCACAGCCATTGCCCAAATCAATGCACAGGCAGGGACTTCCTATACAAGTGAGAGTGACATTGCCAGCCAGATCGTGACATTACAGTCCAAACTGGATGATATCAATGTGATGCTGACGAGTCAGACATCCTCTTTTGCAGATGCAGGCGTGACGCTGACTTCTTACAAAGACATTCCTGCTGCAATCTCAAAATTAAGTGAGAGCAAGACGCAGATTGCGGCGGGAATCGCGACGATCGAGTCTGCCCAGACACAGGTGGCAGACGGTAAAACGTCTTTAGATGACGCATTAGTGACTTTAAATGAATCCCAGATATCCGGTATCATGGAGATGAGCAAGGGATATGCGGATCTTGCTGTTGCAGCAAATAAGATCGAAGAGGGACAGAGCCAGTTAGATGATGCAAAAGAACAGGCAAAAGATTCAGCGGATCTGAACACGATCCTCACAATGGATACCTTAAAAAATCTTCTGACAGCGCAGAACTTCTCCATGCCGGCAGGTTATGTGACAGAGGGGAACGAGCAGTATCTGGTGCGAGTCGGAGATGAGGTGACATCCAAAGCTGATCTTGAAAATCTCGTTCTGATGGATCTTGGTATGGATGGTATCGAGCCGATCAGACTGTCAGATGTGGCAGATATCGAATACATTGACAATTCCGGAGATTCCTATTCCAAAGTAAATGGAAATCCGGCGGTGATGCTTTCGATTGAAAAGCAGACCGGCTATTCCACCGGAGATGTGACAGACCTGTTATTGGACAAATTTGACAGTCTGGAAAAAGAAAATACAGCGTTACATTTGAGCGTTCTCATGAATCAGGGAATTTACATTGACATGATCGTGAAATCAGTCGTAGAAAACATGATCGTGGGAGCCATCCTTGCAATTATTGTATTGTTATTATTCTTAAAAGACATCAAACCTACACTTGTAATAGCATGTTCGATCCCGCTCAGTGTTGTTTTTGCAGTGGTACTGATGTACTTTACGAATATTACGTTAAACATCATTTCACTGTCGGGTCTGGCACTCGGAATTGGTATGTTGGTGGATAACTCCATCGTCGTGATCGAGAATATCTATCGATTGCGAGGGGAGGGATATTCGATTCGAAAGGCAGCCGTGGAGGGTGCTTCACAGGTGACAGGAGCAATCATAGCATCCACACTTACAACCGTCTGTGTATTTGCACCGATTATTTTTACAGAGGGTATCACAAGACAGTTATTTGTGGATATTGCGCTGACAATTGCATTTACGCTTGCAGCCAGCCTTCTCGTGGCATTGACTTTCGTGCCGATGATGGCGGCAGGATTATTAAAAAATACAAAAGAGATCAGGCATAATTTCTTTGACAAAGTAAAAGAGGTTTATGGAAAAATTTTAGCAGTATGTCTGCGTTTTAAGCCAATCGTATTTATCGCGGTGATCGTATTGCTTGGAACAAGTGTTGTGGCAGCATTCTCCAGAGGATATTCTTTCATGGATATGAATATGGAGACGAACCAGATCAGTGCGACGATTTCAGCAAAAGAGGATGAGACGCTTACTTTTGATGAACTGACAGAAATGGCAGACGAAGTCGTGGAAAAAGCATTGACGATTGATGGTATTGAGACCATTGGTGCCATGGCAGGCGGAAGTGCTCTTTCCATGATGGGAAGCAGTTCTACAGACAGTATTTCCATGTATATGATTCTGGATGAAGAATCTGAAGTGAGCAGCGCAGATGTGACCGCACAGTTGGATGAACTGACCAAAGATATGGACTGTGAGGTGACAACCGATACTTCAGCTTCCGATATGACAGCGTTAATGGGAAGTGGACTGACGATCAATGTAAAAGGAAATGATCTCGATAAACTGCAGGAACTTGCAGGAGAAGTTGCAAAAGTAGTAGAGAACACCGAGGGAACTGTGGATGTGGATGATGGACTTGACAATACGACACCGTCTTTCACCATTTCTGTAGACAAGGAAAAAGCTGCGAAATACGGCATGACCGTTGCACAGGTATTCCAGCTTGTTTACGGTGAGATGGCATCCTCAACATCTGCAACGACAATCTCTACCGATGTAAATGATTATCAGGTTTATGTACAGAGCGAGGAGCAGTCCGATGTTACATTGGATGATATCAAAAAACTGACCTTTACCTATACAGACAGAGAAGGAAACGAGACAGAAGTAGCGCTTTCTGATATTGCACAGTTTGAGGAAGGTTACACATTAGGAACGATTAATCGTGATGCGCAGACCAGATATATCAGTGTGACCGCAGGAGTGGATGATGACCATAATGTCAGTCTGCTGAGTAATGAAATCCAGAAAGAGTTAGATAAGATCAATCTGCCGGAAGGATACTCCATTGAGATGGCAGGTGAGGATGAGATGATCGCAGATGCGATGAATCAGTTGTATCTGATGCTTCTTTTGGCGGTAATCTTCATTTACCTGGTCATGGTAGCACAGTTCCAGTCGCTGTTGTCGCCGTTTATCATTATGTTTACGATTCCGCTGGCATTTACAGGCGGTCTGTTCGCACTTTACTTTACCGGTAACGAAGTCAGCGTTGTGGCAATGATCGGATTTGTCATGCTCGCCGGAATTATCGTAAATAACGGTATCGTTATGGTAGACTTTATCAACCAGCTCCGCCGTGGCGGAATGGAAAAAAAAGATGCCATTATCGAATCCGGAAAAACAAGGCTTCGTCCGATTCTTATGACTGCACTCACCACGATCCTGTCCATGTCCACGATGGCAGTCGGACTTGGAGAAGGTTCAGAAATGATGCAGCCAATGGCGATCGTAACGGTTGGCGGTTTGTTATATGGTACACTGTTAACTCTGATCGTTGTTCCATGTATTTATGATGCATTCAACCGCAATAAGAGCATGGTCGAGGAGGACTTATAATGGATGAGCAGAAACTGATCCACGATCCACCACAGAAAGTGCTTGCCCTGTATCAGGCAGTCATTGAGTTCATTAATGAAGGCTGTGATATCAACACTTTAAAAGTAGCTGATATCACAGGCCGGGCAGGCATTGGAAAAGGAACGGCATACGAATATTTTTCTTCAAAGGAAGAGATAATCTCTTCTGCAATTTTATATTATGTGAAAGTGTGCTTTGAAAAACTGCAGGTAATTTCTACAGATAACAGAACGTTTCAACAGAAAATTAATGAGGTCATGGATTTTATTGATGAGCATGTAAAAGAAAAGCAGGGTGTCTTTTTCCTGATAAAAATGGTATTGGAATCATACGAGATACCAAAGAATCTGAAAGATGAGTATGAGCGTATGAAACAGCAGTGCTGTGATAAGGAGAAAAACGAGATTATCGACTGCATTGTGGAGGAGGGTGTCCGCGAAGGTCTGATCCGGGAGGAGAATGTTTTCCTGCGAAGAGCCGCGGTCGAAACCCAGCTTTCGGTCTATTTTATGTACCGCATCGCAGCAGAGAAAAAAATGGAGCTTGACTTGGAGGCAGATTCTTTGAGAGAATATATCTATCAGAATATATTGAAATTATTAGGATAGAAAGAAGGAACAAATAAATTAAAATCACCTATAAAAAAATCAGTTGACAAATGCCACGTTAGCTTTTATGATGAGAAAAGATATAAAAAGGTGATGAGAAAGAGGAGTACACACAGACACCTGAAAGAGAATGGCATTCACCGGCTGAAAGATGTCACCAGAACATGTTGTGTGGAAGGTAGCTTTTGAACCGTCGCGCAGAACCTGTCTGTTGCAGATAAGTGGCAGAACTTGCAAGTTGATCATGCGGAGAAAATTTTCGTATATCGCCAGAAGCAGTCAGAAGTAAGCAAGAACGAGTTGTCCCCGTTACCGGACAGTGGCTTAGGAATGAGCCGGCAGAGATATGTTGTTTTTACAACATAACAAAGGTGGTACCGCGTTGACACGCCCTTTGCATCCGTATGGATGTGAAGGGTTTCTTTATTTTTACAAAGAAAGGAAAAGACAAATGAAGGAATTAGCAAAGACCTATGACCCGAAGGGCATTGAAGAACGCCTCTATAAAAAATGGGAAGATAACGGTTACTTCCATGCAGAAGCAGACCGCAGCAGGAAACCATTTACCATTGTGATGCCTCCACCAAACATTACAGGACAGCTTCACATGGGACACGCATTAGACAATACCATGCAGGATATTCTGATCCGTTACAAGAGAATGCAGGGATACAATGCATTATGGCAGCCTGGAACAGACCATGCTTCGATTGCAACAGAAGTAAAAGTAATCCAGTCCTTAAAAGAAAAAGGAATCGACAAGGCAGATCTTGGAAGAGAAGGTTTCTTAGAGAAATGCTGGGAGTGGAGAGAGGAATACGGCAATCGTATCATCAACCAGTTAAAGAAAATGGGATCTTCTGCTGACTGGCAGAGAGAGCGTTTTACCATGGATAAGGGATGCTCCAATGCCGTACAGGAAGTTTTCATCAAATTATACGAAAAAGGATACATTTACAAAGGCTCCCGTATCGTAAACTGGTGCCCGGTTTGTAAGACATCCATTTCCGATGCGGAGGTAGAGCATGAGGAGCAGGACGGATTCTTCTGGCATATCAATTACCCGGTAGTTGGTGAAGAAGGAAGATTCGTTGAGATCGCAACAACAAGACCGGAGACTTTATTCGGAGATACTGCAGTTGCTGTGAATCCGGATGATGAGAGATACCAAGACATCGTTGGAAAAATGTTAAAACTTCCGATGACAGACCGTGAGATTCCGGTGATCGCTGATCCATATGTAGACAAAGAGTTTGGAACCGGATGTGTGAAGATCACACCAGCCCATGACCCGAACGACTTTGAGGTTGGAAAACGCCACAACCTGGAAGAAATCGTTGTCATCAATGACGATGCAACCATGAACAAGTTAGCAGGAAAATATGAGGGAATGGACCGCTACGAGTGCAGAAAAGCATTAGTAAAAGATTTAGAGGAAGCAGGACTTTTAGTAAAAGTTGTTCCACATTCCCACAACGTAGGTACACATGACCGCTGCGGCACAACCGTTGAACCAATGATCAAACAGCAGTGGTTCGTGAAAATGGACGAGATGATCAAACCGGCAGTTGAAGGCGTAAAAAATGGTGATATCCAGTTACTTCCAAAACGTATGGAGAAGACATACTTCAACTGGACAGACAATATCCGTGATTGGTGTATTTCCAGACAGTTATGGTGGGGACACAGAATCCCGGCATACTACTGTGATGAGTGCGGTGAGATGGTTGTTTCCAAAGAAGCACCTCACAAGTGCCCGAAATGTGGATGTACTCATATGACTCAGGATCCGGATACATTAGATACATGGTTCTCCTCTGCTTTATGGCCATTCTCAACACTTGGCTGGCCGGAAAAAACAGAAGACTTAGATTACTTTTATCCAAATGATGTTTTAGTAACCGGATATGATATTATCTTCTTCTGGGTAATCCGTATGATCTTCTCCGGTTACGAGCAGATGGGCAAAGCGCCATTCCATACCGTATTATTCCACGGTCTGGTACGTGACTCCCAGGGACGTAAGATGAGTAAGTCTCTTGGAAACGGTATCGATCCGTTAGAGGTTATTGACAAATATGGTGCTGACGCACTTCGTCTGACACTGATCACAGGCAATGCACCTGGTAACGATATGCGTTTCTACTGGGAGAGAGTAGAGTCTTCCAGAAACTTTGCCAATAAAGTATGGAATGCTTCCCGTTTCATCATGATGAACTTAGAGGGCGCAGAGATCAAAACCCCTGCTCTCGATGAATTAAAGGCAGCCGACAAATGGATTTTATCCAGAGTGAACACACTTGCAAAAGATGTGACAGAGAACATGGATAAATTCGAGATGGGTATCGCCGTACAGAAAGTTTATGACTTTATCTGGGATGAATTCTGTGACTGGTACATCGAGATCACAAAAGTTCGTACCTATAACAAAGAGAATGATCCGGCATCTGCAAATGCAGCATTCTGGACCTTAAAGACGGTACTGACAGAGGCATTAAAGCTGTTACATCCATTTATGCCGTTTATCACAGAGGAAATCTTCTGTACGCTTCACCCGGAAGAAGACACCATTATGCTCGCAAAATGGCCGGAATACAAAGCAGAATGGAACTTTGCAGCAGAGGAAGAGATGGTAGAGCACTGCAAAGACCTTGTAAAAGGTGTTCGTAACCTCCGTACTGAAATGGATGTTCCACCATCAAGAAAAGCAAAGATTTTCATTGTATCTGACGATGCGAAAATCAGAGACACGTTTGAATCAAACAAAGAAGTTTATGTAAACCTTGCAGGTGCAAGCGAGATCGCAGTACAGGCAGATAAGACAGGAATCGAGGAGGATGCTGTTTCCGTTGTAATTCCTGGAGCAACACTTTACCTTCCACTGGAAGATTTAGTAGACTTTGAAAAAGAAAAAGAACGTCTGTTAAAAGAACAGGCACGTCTGGAGAAAGAACTCGCGCGTTCTAAGGGAATGCTTTCCAATGAGAAGTTCTTAAGCAAAGCTCCGGAAGCAAAAGTGCAGGAAGAGAAAGACAAGCTTGCAGGCTATGAGCAGATGATGGCTCAGGTCAAAGAGCGTCTTGCACAGATGAAATAGAACAATATAAAAAATAAGGGTTTCCGAATATGGAAGCCCTTATTTGATACTATAATGATACTATTTACTTATTATTGCATTCAGCTTATCAGCGACTTCTTGGTGTCTGGTAGGGTATAAATGACCGTAGATATTATTAATCATTTGGACAGTATCGCCTATTCTTTCCGCTATCAGATGTGGAGAAAATCCCATTTCTATCAATAATGATACATGAGAATGTCTTAGGTCATGTATGCGTATTTGTGGAACGGCGGCAAGCTCAGCAGCCTTATTCTTTCCTCTGGTTATAAAGCTTCTTGAAAATGGAAAAACTAGATCATCTGGCTGCGGATCATAAAGCATTGTAATGTATTCTCTTAGTTCATCCATAATTGCAGGTGGCATAGTTATCACTCTGATACTATTCTCGGTTTTCGTTGAGCCGATAATATGGGTATTCTGCTGCAATGATTTGTTGATAGATATTTTATTCTCTGTAAAATCTATATCTGATAGAGTTAATGCCATCAGTTCCCCCAGGCGCATACCACTGTAAAATAATAACTGTAGTTGAATGCGTACTCGAACATCGTCAACGTTTTCTAATACATGGTTGTACTGTTCCAGTGTCCAGAAGTTCATGGAGCGAGTGTTTTTGCCGATGGGACCAGCCACGGCACACGGATTCTTCGGGAGATTGTAGTACTTTACTGCATAATTGAAAAATGTCACTATGGTGTTGTGAATACGTCTTAAATATGCATCAGACAGATCCTTTGATAACAAATCATTTTGCCATAATCTAATATCTGCCGGAGTAATTGCATTTATAGGCTTATCCTTAAAATAGGGCAGTATTCTATTGTTAAATACTGTTTTTTTAGAAATTATAGAGCTTTTCTTTAGTCTGGTGGAAATATCAGCCATGTAAAGCTCATACAAAGAATAGAAAGTCATTGTTGGCGTGCCTTGCACCTTCTCCAGAAAAGCTCTTTCCCATTCCTTGGCGTCACGTTGCAGCTTAAAGCCACGCTTCATTTTCTGCTTGCGTGCCCCGGTGTAATCCGTGTAATAGGCCTTTACGAAAAATGTCCCCCTAGTTTCATCTTTAAATACTGGCATATGATAACCTCTTTTCTATATCTGGCGGCGATGTAGAAAGAGAGACAGCCATATTTGACAAAAATATGAGTTTGCCATATAATACACTTAACAAGACAGCCGATAAGATAGCTCAAACCTATCCGCTTCGGTGAATAATTAAGTTAACTAAAGAAATAGCCGCCTAATCTTTACCAGAGAGCAGGGCGGCTATTTTCTGTCTTTGCCATTTCTGGCCAATGTAATAATAGCGCATATCATAATCACGAAAGTGAATAAATCACTATATGTAACCATGTTTACCATCCCCTTCCACAAGACTAGAAACGGATGATATGACCGCCCTACCGGCTGCCTTATTAAGCATATTATATTTTCTGGTTTGCGTATCCTAGCAGAATCACGCATATAAATCCTATTATGGTAAATTGTATAGCTTTAATATAAAAGTGTTGTATGAGCCTTTAAACGCTTCAAAACGTGTGCGCTATCTGCGGACATATTTAACGATTGATCTGAAGCACGGCAGGTCATTTTGTCCGGTTGTACCTACCTGGGAAGTTTTTCCTTCGTTGAACCCGTACTTTTTTTGTCTGGTTGTGCATGGTTTGCACTTCTGGATTTCGTGCGAAATTCGTTCGAAGCAGTTTTGTCCTACTGATCCCAAGCCATTATTGGCTTCGGCTATTCGTGAAATTCACGATTTGATCTACGGAATCCTGGGACTGCCTAAGTTCAACTTAGGGCTTCAACTCAAATTGATTTGATCTACGGAAATCCCGGATCGCAAAACCGAAAAAAATCTGTTTCGCGATCTGCATCCGGTAAATTTTACGGTTTGCAATGAAAAATCAATTTGAGTTTTCTTAACAGCAGGACAAAATGACCTTTCGTCAAAAATGACGATAACTCAAAATGATGTATCGTAACCACGGACAAATTGACCGAGGACGCACCAATCTTGGACAGTCCGATCAGGGGAATATTTCCCACATTAACCAATCCAAAATTGGCGTGGTTGAGTCCGTCCCCAAAATTGAGGAGAGCTCAAAAGTGAGCCCACCTCTTTCGTATGTTTTGCGTATGATGTCAAACCCAATATTAATGTGGTTGAGTGACCATGGGAATATTTCCCACGTTAACCAGAGCAATCTTGCGCTCGTTGCCCCAGCTCAATTTTGAGTCCGGCTATTACGATTCATCAAAATGAGGAATGGTTTGCAAGGGCTAGGTGTTATCTGAAATAAATTTCTTGACAGCTTCTATTTGTTCTGGACTATTTAAATCTTCAATGATTTCTTTTATCACTTCATCCTCAGACCGTGTATCTTTTATTTTATCAACTACTATAGGCAAAGAGGATTCTATATAATTTTGTAAGTTTTCTATATCCCCTTCATATAAAATAAATGTATTCGGTTCATTTCCCACCAGATAATAGAAAGATTCCCCATATTCCTGTTGTATATCTTTTTCTTGAACATTCCCATATATGTTTTTTAATAGAGCTAGAACACCGTCATATGCACCGACAGAGCGCATACCGGTTTTATATTCCTCTGTTTTCTTGTATTCATCAATTCCCATGAGTGCGACCAAGCCACACCCTAGAGCGTCCGCTATTTTCTGTAAGGTCTCTATTTTTATTTCTCGTTTTCCATTTTCCCAATTGTATATTGCGTTTTGGGATACGTTGAGGATGTCGGCTAGTTGTTTTTGCGTCATACCTTTTGATATCCGAATTGTTTTTATTTTATCAGATAAATTAGACATTTCTGCACCTCCATATATTGAATAATAGCAAAGTGGTGTAAAAAAAGCAATATTTTTATTGACAATATAGCGTTACGGTGTTATATTCTGTACAGAAACACCAATACGGTGTATAAAAGCGAGGTGAGAAAAATATGAAAATCAATGCAACAAAGTTAAAATTTGCAATGGCACGCAAGTGTATGAGTTCAAGAGATTTAGCCAAAAGCGCAAACGTCTCTTATGATTCGGTTGTATCTTATTTGTCTAGAAGACGAGATACAACAACGAAAACACTCGGCAAGATTGCCAAAGCACTGGACGTTGATCCAGAGACACTTATCGATTAGCAAAGCTTGGCGGCGATGTAGAAAGAGAGGTAGCTTATGAAAACTGTAATAGTTCGGAGAGGTTTGAAATTTAAGTATTCCTTGTATACCGCTTCTGGTGAGTTTCTTTTCAATGCCCGGAGCATGAAAGAGATTAGAGACTATTACAGATGGGAGACCAGACACGGAAAGATTGAGATCAGAAAGGAACTGTAAGCATGGAAGAGGTAAAAGAAAAAAAGTTTTTAAGTGCTGCGGATATAAGCAAGCTGATCGGGTGCAGTGAGAGTTATGCATACCAGGTTATCAGAAAGCTTAATGATGAACTGCAAGAGCAGAAATATATCATTTTCCGGGGCAAGATCAACGCAAAGTACTTTTATAAAAGGGCAGGGCTTGCGGATGAATAGGAAAGGAAGAGAAATATGCCAAAAGCGATTATGTTAAAAGAAATAAGAGAAAGTAAAGGACTTACACAAAAGCAACTAGGTGAAATGTGTGGATTAGCTGATTCAGCAGTGCGTAATTATGAGAATGGGCGAGGAAATCCTAAAATGGAAACACTGGAAAAAATAGCAGAAGCATTAAATGTTAGTACTGATGAATTAATAAATGATAGTACGAATAGTACAGTGACTGAAAAAGATTGCATGAAGGCGCTATGGACGTTGTATAAAGGTGGATTCGTCAAATTAAAAATAGGAGAGGGGATTTAATAAATGGCAAATAGACGGATGTTTAGTCTTACGGTTGTAGATACTGATAAGTTTTTAGATATGCCATCAACAACACAAGCTTTATATTTTCATTTGGGAATGCGTGCCGATGATGACGGTTTTGTATCATCTCCAAAGAAAATAGCTGGAATAGCTAACTGCAGCATGGATGATTTGAAGTTACTGATTGCCAAAGGGTATGTCATACCGTTTGAAAGTGGTGTAATTGTTATAACTCATTGGAAACAACACAATTATATACAGTCAGATAGATATAGAAAAACAACCTATAAAAAAGAAAGAGAACAACTAGAATTAGTTGAAAATGTATACAAGTTGGATACAGAAAATATACAACAATCATCCAAAACGGATACACAGTATAGGTTAAGTAAGGATATAGTTAGAGATATAGAAAATAAACAATGTGCATCTGACAATGCACCGAAAGTCAGCAAAGCGGCAATAAATGAATTTTTTGAAAGCATTTGGAAGTTATACCCTAGCAAAAAAGGGAAAGGCCAGATAAGTGATAGCAAGAAGAAAGTGCTTTATGATATTGGTTACGAGGAAATGAGCCGGACAATAGAACGATATAAGGCAGGACTTGCAAAGGACGAATGGAGAAAGCCACAGAATGGCAGCACCTTTTTCAATAGCGGTTATATCGATTATCTGGATGCAAATTATTCAGAACCCGAGCAGATAACAGATCCAGAGGAAGGAGATAGATCAATATATCAAGATGAAGAAGACTATAGAAGATTACGGGAAGAACTTGGATAGAATAAAAAAGAAACTGCCGGCAGAGCGTGAGGAGCTTTCACGAGAGCGCATAGAGTTGCAGGATGGGAAAATGTGTGATCTGGTAGCTTATGATGTTAAAGCCTATGGATATGTGGAATATGCCGAAAACATCGAGCAGAGCAATGGAGACTTCCGTAGAGCTCGGTCTCTGATACCATTTAATTATCTAGATGCTAATATGAGCAAATTCAGATGGGATATATATGGCGTAGATGTAAAATTGCAGCAGGGAATAGCAAAATCGTTTGTAGAGCAGTTCAAAAAGTATCAGAAAGCAGGTAAAGGCTTATATATATACTCAAAAACGAAAGGGAGCGGTAAAACATTACTAGCGTGCAGCCTTGCAAATGGAGTTATGGAACATTTGGATATATGTGTAAAATTCGTATCGGTTCCGGAATTGCTTGAAATGACAAAGAAGAGCTATAAAGATTTTATGGAAAAAGAAGATATTGAAAGAATCCGCACAGCTGAATTACTGATCCTTGATGATATAGGCGCAGAAATAAAAAAAGAATGGGTGGATACGGAATTGTTCCGACTTATAGATTACCGGTATTCAAATCAGCGAGTGACAATATTCACAAGTAATATCTCTATGAACAATCTGAAGCTTAACGAGAGAATTGTAGATAGAATATTCAGTATGTGTATTAAGCTGGATTTGCCAGAGAAGTCTATAAGAACCATGCAGGCACATGATGAAAATATGGAATTTCTGAGAAACATAATGAAAAACGCCCCGGACGGTGCTGGCACACCATCACAGGGCAACGTAACACAATAACCCTACACAAAGTCCGGTTACGTCTGCATTGTAGCAGATTCCGGCAGAAAGAGGAAGACATGAAAGATAAAAAAATGATAGATTTAACACCGATGGTTGACGAGATCATAGATCACTTGATTGAATGCGGTGCAGATACATATAACGAATCTAAGTACATGGTGCTGATGCATCTTGCATTTTATGGACAATTACAACTTCTTGAAGTTTGGAAAAAGGTATTCACAAGAGCGGATCAGCGCAGACCTTTATTAATTGAAATGCATTAACCATGGCGGCAATACTCTGAATGATACAAGCTCACACCAATGAGAGCCTATTACAGAAATGTAGTAGGCTTTTGTTGTGTCTGGAAGTGAAACGTTTTTTTTGAAACGCTCATTGAAACGTTTCATTTTTTGTGTGCATTTTGTGTGCATGAAAAAGGGTGCAAAACGTTCGGATTGAAAACGAACGCTAAAGCGAACGCACAACGCTTAGAAAGTAAGAAAGCGCAAGGCTTTAAGCATTGTATTTTCTAAGGAAACACAAAGAAGATACAAAGAAAAAATGCAACCAGATACAAACCAGATACGTACCAGAACCACCCCGGAGACATGCTAAGATTTGCTAAGGTGTGATGTTAAGATTTGTTAAGGTCTATTGTTGGAATTTGTTGGAGCAAAGTGTTGCCAAATGTGGTTGCAAAAGATAGTATGACAGCACTATTTGCGATATGTATATTTGTTGCAATTAAATGAGAAATAATTGAAAAACATATACACAAATATGTAATTATGTTGTATAATGATATTGCAAATGCCATATGTATTTGTTCTTCTTTATTTTCTTCATTTTCCTAAAATGATGTTTTTATTTGTGAGTGGGAACACAGATAACACCCTGGGCACGGTGTAAAACCGCCCCGGGGCACGCACCGTATAAGCGGAAAAATAGCCTTATTTCGGGCGTAAAATGAAAGGATGATAAAACTATGGAAGATTTACAAAATACCTCAACAGAGGGCGCACAGACAAGCACAGAGGGTAAGACATTCACGCAGGAAGATGTCAACCGCATTGTGCAGGAGAGACTTGCGAAAGAACGCAGCAAGGCAGCCGGAAACGGTGATGATGAATTAAGTAAAAGAGCAGCAGAGCTTGACATGAGAGAACGGAAGCTGAACGCACGAGAAGCGTTGAAAAAAGAGGGGCTTCCAGATTATCTTGTTGACGCTCTGAACATGAATACAGATGAAGACTTCCAGAAAAGCATGGAAGCGATCAAAAAATTGAAAGGTGAAAGCCCGGCTATTGGCGGCGTTGCTATCGGAAAAGTTGACCTTATCGGGAAAGTCGTTAAAGACAACAGCAGGCACGATTCGCTACGAGATGCATTTGGGCTTAAATAGGTGTAAATTATGGCTATTCAGTTAGTTACAAAATACCTTCCTTATGTGGATGAAGTATTCACGCAGGAGAGTAAAAAATCATTAATTACAAATCAGGACTTCAACTTTGACGGTGCTGAGACTGTTAAAATTTTCAAAGTAAGCACTGCTGAAATGAATGATTATGGTCGTCGTGGTGCGGCTGCCGGAAATTGGAGCAGATACGGAGCAATTAAAGATCTGGACGACACAGTTGAGACAATGACGCTTAAAAACGACAGATCATTCACTTTCGTAATTGACACTTTAGACAAGGACGAGACAGCTAAAACTCTCGAAGCAGCAAGTGCACTTGCACGCCAGATCAGAGAGGTTGTCATCCCGGAAGTTGATACTTATGTTTATACTGTAATGACAACGAACGCCGGAACAAAGGCGGCTGCGGTTGCCCTTACTAAAACTAATATTTATGAGAAGATTCTGGACGCTTCAAAAACGCTTGATGATGCACTTGTGCCGGAGACCGGGCGTGTTCTGATCGTGACACCAGACGTGTACAGGATCATGAAGCAGAACAGCGAGATTGTTCTTAATACAGAAGTAGGCGAGGATATGCGTATTAAGGGCGTAATTGGCAACCTTGATGGTGCTAAAGTCATTAAAGTACCAGGAAGCAGACTGCCGGCACATTTCGGCTTCATGCTCTGTCATCCATGTGCTACAGTTTGCCCGGAGAAACTGACCAGTTATAATACGCACCAGAATCCGCCGGGAATCAATGGCGAACTGGTGGAAGGTCGTATTGTGTATGATGCTTTTGTTCTTGAAAATAAAGCGAAAGCGATCTATTATCAGGCTTTACCAGAAGCCTAAAACGGTATTATCCGGGATCTGCCACCGGTTAATATAAAATTTTCTTGGAACTTCCGCATAGAGGGAGAGCCCCGCATTGACTTCGGTTGGTGTGGGGCAATACTCAATATGCAGGGTAATGTAATGGTAGCATTCTGGTCTCCTTAACCGGAAACGGTGGTTCGAATCCATCCCCTGCAATTTTTTTTTATGAAAGAGGTGTGCGTATGTCAAGCCCGAAAGATGTTATAAATGAAGATGAGGAAATTTTATATTTTGATACTCTTTATAATTTCGCACAGGTTGCCATTTCTGCCAATGATATGGCTCTTGATGGCTATTCTATTAAAAAAATCGCTCAGAAGCTACAAAAGTCGGCAGAAGCATTTTATTTGCTATGCAAACCCGATGAAGTAAAACCAAGGAAGAAGCCAAAGAAGAAAGAACCAGAGCGGGTAATTGAGAAAATGCAGCAGATGCCAGAACCCGAACCATTGCCGGAGAATTTCGCAAGAGATGAAAACGGATGGCTGCTTTGCCCGGTGTGCCGTAAGAAGTTGTTGAAGCTTACCAGCACAACGAAGATCGTCAACTGTCCAGTGTACTGTAAGAGCTGCAAAACCGAGTATCTGATGAGCTGGTGGAATATTGAAAATAAAGAGATTGCTTATACCCGGTATGTAAATAATAAGCATTTCATTGATCGAAAAGACATCCGTAATAGTGGAATGCAGCGAACCGGCGTAAGTGAATTTATAAGAACTCACACCAGTGCAACCGAGCGAGTAGCAATTAACTTGTGATACTATCATGATACTGATAATTGTAAGAGAGCCTATAAAATGCATTAAAAAGGGATGTTTTGAGGTTTAAAATAACGGAAAATGCGAGAAAAAGCACGTAGAAAAGCATAAATAATAAAAGAGCGTCTTGCACAGATGAAATAGAGCAATAACCGTCCAGTCTCCTTAGCCGGTGGCGTGGACGGTTATTTTTATGGCAGGGTGTGTCATTGGTTTGTTAAACATGCACAAATTACAGAGCGAAAATGTGCGAAAAAGCAGAAAACTTGCTTGAAAAAAAGACTGGAAACGAGTATTATATAGTATATATACGATTTTTGTAGGAAGAAGGGAGTTGGAAGAATGGCATTACCAAGTATTTCTACACCAAAAGTGAAGACCGTGAATAAAGACTTAGAGGCATGGATCAGACTCCCTGCACTGGAAGAAGGAGAACACTATACGATCGAGTATCTGCACGATGTATTACGGGTAAACCAGATCACTTATGGAATTGATGAAGCACAGCTTCAGAAGATCCTCGATGAAGAAATCTATGAACAGGACGTACTGGTGGCAAGAGGCATACCGGCAGTAGAGGGACAGGATGGATTCTATGAGTATAAGGTGAATATGAACCTTGAGAAAAAGCCAAAGATACTGCCGGACGGATCCGTAGATTACTGGTCCATGTACAGTGTACAGTCGGTTCAGAAGGATCAGGTCATTGCGATATATCATCCGGCTGTAAAGGGAACAGATGGAATCGGAGTTTCCGGAAAACCGATTGCCGCAAGGGTTGCCAGAGAACAGGGAACACTTCGCGGAACCGGTTTTGGACGAAGTGAGGATTACCTTACCTATTTTTCGCTGATGGATGGGAAGATTGATATTGAGAATGATAAGATCAGGATCCAGCCAATCTATGAGGTGAGCGGAGATGCGAATCTTACTACCGGAAGCATAGATTTTACAGGAGATATTGTGATCCACGGCAGTGTGGAATCCGGAGTTACGATCAAGGCAACCGGAAGTATCACGATTGATGGAAACGTGGAAGCCTGTAATCTGGAAGCCGGTAAGGATATCATTTTAAGAAGTGGAATGGTCGGAGGGAACAAGGCACATGTCAGAACCAAAGGAAATCTGTATGCAAAGTTTATTGAGTATACAGTCATCCAGGTAGAGGGAGATATGGAGGCAGACGTATTGCTCAACTGCACAGTTGCGTGCAGAGGATCTATTCTGATCCAGGGCAGAACAGCGAAGATCATCGGTGGAGATGTCAGCGCAGTCAAGGGAATCAGGGCTACCACGATCGGAAATGAAGCGGAGATGCGGACAGCTGTTTCTGTTGGGGTAGGCACGGATTGCATAGCAAGGCTGAACCTGCTGAAGAAGAAGATGGATATTACCAAAATGGAACTTGATAAGATCGAACAGGGACTTGCCAAGTTCGAAGAGATGGAGAAGGAGCGCGGAGTAAGCTATAAGGAAGATCCGCGAAGAGTGGCGCTTCTGCGTACCAGAATCCAGAATATGGCGACACTCGCAGGGGATGAGGGTGAAGTGAAGCGGCTTGAGCATATGATCTCAGATGGAGCAAATGCAACGGTCTGTGTGACAAGAGATGTATTCCCTGGGGTATCCATAGCGATCAGGGATCAGATTTTAAATGTAAAAAACAATGCAAAGTGCGTAGAGTTCTATCATCTGAACGGAAAAATCTGCACGAGAACAGCAGAGGATTAACGGACAGTAACATGCAAAGGATTAAGAAATAAAAAAGAGCAGGATAGCATTTCAGGGGAAACAGGTTACAACCATAATTTTCCTGAAATGCTATTTTTATATTTCATATTATTGACGAAAAACTACTTTATTTTAATGGAAATTTCATAATTTGACATTGAAAGTGAATTCTTCCTATATTATAATCAATCAGTGAGAAAGAAATGATCAGCCAGTCTGCAGTTAAGCATGTACAGGCGGATCAGGAGAGAAATGATCAGTCAGTACAGGAAAGGTACGGGAATTAATATGATAAATTTTGAAGAAGAATTGAAAAACTTTAAACCAAGTCTGGAAGTGGAAGAGGCAGAGCAGGCAATCTATAATCATGAGCTGACAGACATGACGGATGTTATGCAGGAAATGCTGCAGGAATTAAAGCAGCAGAACAGATAACAGGTAGATCACATGCACAGTGGCATGACAGATAGAGAGGTTTTTCATGAGATGTTATAATTGCGGTGCAGAGCTTGGCAAGGGAGATAACTGCCAGAACTGCGGAACGAATGTAAAAGTATACAAAAAGATTTTGATGGCATCCAATGCCTATTACAATGATGCATTGGAGAAAGCCGGTGTCAGGGATTTGTCAGGGGCAATTGAGAGCCTGAAAATCAGTCTGCGTTTTAATAAATTAAATATTGATGCAAGAAATTTGCTTGGATTGATCTACTACGAGATGGGAGAAGTGGTGACTGCCCTCACGGAGTGGGTGATCAGTAAGAATTATCAGCCGAAGGATAATCTTGCGAGCAGGTACTTAGATGAAGTGCAGAAGAATCAGGCAAGACTGGATTCTGTCAATCAGACGATCAAGAAATACAATCAGGCATTGCTTTACTGCAAGCAGAACAGCCGTGATCTTGCAATCATTCAGTTGAAAAAAGTATTGTCGCTGAATCCAAAGCTGGTGAGTGGACATCAGCTTCTGGCGCTTTTATATATTCAGGAAGGACGCTATGATCTTGCGAAGAAATCACTGCGGAATGCCGGAAAAATTGATGCCAATAATACTGTGACACTGCGCTATCTGAAAGAAGCCAATGCAGCCTTAAGAGAGCAGAATCCGAGCAAGAAGCAGAAGAATGATGAACTCATTTCCTATCAGAGTGGCAATGAGACAATCATCCAGCCAAAATATCTGAAGGACAATTCTGCAGTCGGTACGATCATTAACATGGTGATCGGAATCGCAATCGGAATTGCAATCACCTGTTTCCTTGTGGTTCCTGGCGTGAGAAGAACCGTGATGAACAATACGAAAGCAGAAGTGCTGGATGCAAATAATACGATTTCTTCCAAGAATCAGACGATCACAAGCCTGCAGAGTCAGGTGGATGACCTTACCAGTCAGATTACGGATGCGAAGAACAGCGAGGAAGAATCTGCCAACAAACTGGAAAGCTATGACAAACTTCTGACTGCATATGAGACATACACCACAGGAGACATTGAGAAGGCAGGAGATGCATTGAGCAGTGTCAATGTGGATGACCTGAGTGCAGATGCAAAGAGTATTTATGATACCATCAATGCACAGGTGAATGCCGAATACATGGCTGCATTATATAAGGAAGGTTATGATGCATATTCCGGCAAAAAGTATGACGATGCCGTGAGTGCACTTTCCAAAGTCGTCGAGATGGATGAAAACTATGAGAATGGAAATGCACTGTACTATCTTGCACAGGCATACCGCAAGAACGAGGATATGGAAAATGCCAAAATCTATTATCAGAAAGTGGTAGAATTGTATCCAAATACAGAGCGCGCTGCAAACTCACAGAACTATCTGGATCAGAGTGAGACAGACACCGCCCGTTAATAAAAAGACAAACTGATATTAAAAAGTACGAAGGAGATCGAACCGGAAATTCCGGGGAGACTCCTTCTTTTTTTATTCATGACAATAAAATGTCTGCGGAGCGAGCATTCTATTGTTGAAAATCATAAGCAGAATGGAAAGAGAGGAACAAGAGCATGAAAAGCCAGTATATTATGGAAAAAGGATGTTTAGTTGTCTATGTGCCGCGTGAGTTAGACCATCATCAGGCAAACCGCATCCGCACGGAGACAGATCTTCTGATCGACACCTACCATGTCAGACATCTTGTGTTTGATTTTACAGAGACAGAGTTTATGGACAGCTCCGGGATTGGGGTGATCATCGGGCGGTGCAAAAACTTAGGCTATTCCGGTGGGGATGTGAGTGCGTGCCATCTGAACGAGCGCGTGGACAAGATATTTACCGTATCCGGGTTGAAAAAAATCATTCAGGTAAAAGAATAGGAGATAGTGGAGGAAGTAAAAATGAGCAGTCAGAACGAGATGAAACTGATATTTGATGCCAGGTCGGTGAATGAAAGTTTCGCCAGGGTGGCGGTGGCGGCATTTATAGCAGAATTAAACCCAACGTTAGACGAGATTGCGGATATCAAGACGGCCGTGTCCGAAGCGGTGACGAATGCGATCATTCATGGTTACCATGAACCGGAACAGAAAGTGGAACTCCTGTGTCAGATTTGTGGGGATGAGGTTTCCATCACCGTTTCGGATACAGGAGCAGGCATTGCGGATGTGTCAAAAGCGATGGAACCTTTTTATACGACAAAACCGGAGTTAGAGCGTTCCGGGATGGGATTCTCTTTTATGGAAGCGTTTATGGACAGGCTTGAGGTAGTATCCGAGCCGGGAAAAGGGACAAGCGTACATATGGTAAGAAGACTGGGAAATCAGGAAGGCTAGCCTATGGTGCGACAGGCGGAACTGATCAGACAGGCACAGGATGGGGATAAAAAAGCCAGGGACAAAGTCGTTTCGGACAACCTTGGATTAGTGCACGCAATTGTCCGCAGATTTGAAAAAAGAGGGCATGACAGGGAGGAATTGTTTCAGATCGGATGTATCGGGCTGATCAAGGCGATCGATCATTTTGATCTGTCGTTAAACCTTGCATTTTCCACTTATGCAGTGCCTATGATCACAGGGGAGATACGGCGTTTCCTGCGTGACGATGGCATGGTGAAAGTGAGCAGGAGTTTAAAAGAAAATGGATACAAAATCAGCAGGGCAAAAGAAGTTCTCACAACAGAGCTGGGGAGAGATCCGAGTCTTTTGGAGCTGTCTGCCATGACAGAACTTGGCACAGAGGAGATCGTGATGGCATTGGACGCTAACCGTGGGGTGGAGTCCATTTACCAGCCGGTCTGCGGCTCAGATGGAGATGAACTTTTACTCATTGACCAGATTGGAGATCAGAGCGATGTCTATGAGGAGCCGGAGAAGGAGGCTGTTTTAAACAAAATGGTGATCAGGCAGCTGATGGATACGCTCGACGAGACAGAACAGCAGATCATCAGGCTGCGGTATTTTGAAAATAAAACGCAGTGCGAGGTGGCAGGAATACTTGCAGTGACACAGGTGCAGATCAGCCGGAATGAGCGTAAAATCCTTGCAAAACTCCGGGCAAAACTGGAGTTATAACGTCATTTGCCGGAAAGAAAATCTTGAAGAGCGAAACCATCAATGATATAGTGAAAGGAGGAAAGTATTGAGGAATTGAAAACTGCAAATGAACAGATCGTGCATTCGATTGAAACAATCTCGGCAATCTCAGAGGAGGTATCTGCACACGCAAATGAGACAATGAGTGCACAGGAAGATAATTCGGATGTACTGAACAAGATCACGGATCGTATGCAGCAGTTGATCGAACTTACAAAGCAGGAGGCATAATAACGTGAAAGCTTACGATAATTATATTTTTGATTTATATGGAACGCTGGTTGATATCCATACCGAGGAGAATGATCCTCTGGTATGGAAAAAGCTGGCGCTTTTTTATGGCTATTATGACGCCGATTATTCATCGGAAGAATTAAAAGAAAGATATGCTGCAATCATTGCAGGCGAGGAGTATAAGATGAAATCTGAGAAAAAAGATGATGCTCATGAAGCACATCCGGAAGTTCAGATTGAAGAGGTCTTTCAGAAGCTTTTTGAGGAAAAAGGCGTGAAGGCAGATCCTACACTTGCCGTTCATGCAGGGCAGTTCTTCCGGATCCTCTCTACCGATTATGTAAAACTCTATGACGGAGTGACAGATTTGTTAGAAGCATTAAAAAAGACGGGCAAAAAGATTTATCTGCTTTCGAACGCACAGCGCATTTTTACAGAGTATGAGATGCACACACTTGGAATCGCAAAGTACTTTGACGATATTTTCATCTCTTCAACCTGTGGGGTAAAAAAACCGGACAGCAGATTTTTTCAATTATTGATTGATAAATATAATCTTGATATAACAAAAAGCATCATGATTGGAAACGATGGCATAAGCGATATCGCAGGAGCGAAGAGTGTCGGACTCGATACCTTTTATATTCATTCGAATATTTCTCCAAAGCTGCCGGAAGAGACCGTCATATTACCGGATGGCACCGAAAAAAAACGGAAGATCGTGCCGGATGCAGACTTTGTGTTAGATGGAATGGACATGGAGCGAGTCAGGGAGCTGCTGCTGGGAGAATAAGAGAAGATTATCAGCGCAGATTACCTTCCATCCACAGTTCACAATTTTTTCAAAAAATATTAGCACTCACCTATTGACAGTGCTAACAACTCGTGATATAACATACTCGTAACAAAGGAAAACCACTGCGAAAGAAATTTCGTAACTGACAGAAGACGTTCCAGCCAGCAAGGTGGGAAGGTCTTTTCTTTCCATCAGAAAGTTTTTCAGAAGGTTTTTCTTTTTCACATAGATCACAGAGATAAATACGAGGGAGGTAAGCGTATGAACATTCAGAAATTTACTCAGAAATCAGTAGAAGCCATTAACGATTGTGAAAAGCTCGCCTATGAATATGGAAATCAGGAGATCGAGCAGGAACACCTTTTAGTCGCCCTGTTACGTCAGGAGGATGGACTGATTCCAAAATTAATAGAGAAAATGGAGATCCAGAAAGAACATTTTGTGGATAACGCAGAGCGCCATTTAGCTGCCCGTGTAAAAGTATCCGGCGGACAGGTTTATGTAGGACAGGATCTGAATAAGGTACTTGTCCATGCAGAGGATGAGGCAAAAGCAATGGGAGACGAATATGTTTCCGTGGAACATTTGTTTTTATGCCTGATCAAATATCCGAATAAGGCAATGAAGGAAATCTTCAAGGAGTATGGAATTACCCGTGAACGGTTTTTACAGGCGCTGTCAACGGTAAGAGGAAACCAGAGAGTGGTATCCGATAACCCGGAGGCAACTTATGATACATTGGAAAAATACGGATACGATATGGTAGAGCGTGCGAGAAACCAGAAGCTTGATCCGGTGATCGGACGTGATGCAGAGATCCGTAATGTGGTTCGTATCCTTTCCAGAAAGACAAAGAATAACCCGGTTCTGATCGGTGAGCCGGGTGTCGGTAAGACGGCTGTTGTTGAAGGACTCGCACAGAGGATCGTCCGCGGTGATGTCCCGGAGGGATTAAAAGACAAGAAATTATTTGCACTGGATATGGGCGCACTGGTTGCAGGCGCCAAATATCGTGGTGAGTTTGAGGAACGTCTGAAAGCGGTTCTCGATGATATCAAAAATTCCGATGGACAGATCATCCTGTTTATCGATGAACTTCATACCATCGTGGGAGCAGGAAAAACAGACGGTGCGATGGATGCAGGCCAGCTGTTAAAACCAATGCTTGCCCGTGGTGAGTTACACTGTATCGGTGCGACCACCTTAGATGAGTACCGTGAATATATCGAAAAAGATGCTGCTTTGGAGCGTCGTTTCCAGCCGGTACAGGTGGATGAGCCGACCGTTGAGGATACCATTTCCATCCTGCGTGGCCTGAAAGAGCGTTACGAAGTATTCCATGGTGTAAAAATTACAGACTCGGCACTGGTATCTGCGGCAGTGCTCTCAAACCGTTATATTTCCGACCGTTTCCTGCCGGATAAGGCAATCGACCTCGTGGATGAGGCGTGTGCCCTGATTAAGACGGAACTGGATTCCATGCCGACAGAGCTGGATGAGTTAAACCGTCGTGTCATGCAGATGGAGATTGAGGAGACAGCTCTGAAAAAAGAGACGGATCGTCTGAGTCAGGAGCGTCTTGCGGATCTTCAGAAGGAACTGGCAGAACTTCGTGATGAATTTAACACAAAGAAAGTACAATGGGAAAACGAAAAGAAATCAGTTGAAAAAGTCCAGAAACTTCGTGAAGAGATCGAGCAGGTCAAGAATGAGATCAAGACTGCACAACAGAATTATGATCTGGAAAAAGCGGCAGAACTGCAGTATGGAAAACTTCCACAGCTGCAGAAACAGCTGGAAGTTGAGGAAGAGGAAGTTAAGAATAAAGATCTTTCGCTGGTACATGAGAACGTCAGCGAGGAAGAGATCGCACGTATTATTTCCCGCTGGACGGGTATTCCGGTCGCAAAGCTGACCGAGAGTGAACGTAACAAGACACTGCATCTGGACGAGGAGCTGCATAAACGTGTCATTGGTCAGGACGAGGGTGTCACAAAAGTGACAGAGGCCATCATCCGTTCCAAAGCCGGAATCAAAGATCCGAGCAAACCAATCGGTTCGTTCCTGTTCTTAGGACCTACCGGTGTCGGTAAGACAGAACTTGCAAAGGCTCTGGCAGCCAGTCTTTTTGATGACGAATCCAATATGGTGCGTCTTGATATGAGTGAGTATATGGAGAAATATTCCGTGTCCCGTCTGATCGGAGCGCCTCCGGGATATGTCGGATATGATGAAGGCGGTCAGCTGACGGAGGCAGTCCGTAGAAAACCGTATTCGGTTGTCCTGTTCGATGAGGTCGAGAAAGCACATCCGGATGTATTCAATGTATTATTGCAGGTGTTAGATGACGGACGTATCACAGACTCGCAGGGAAGAACCGTTGACTTCAAGAATACGATCATCATCATGACATCGAACCTCGGATCAGCCCATCTGCTGGAGGGCATTGATGAGAATGGTGATATCAATCCGGCTTGTGAGGAAGCGGTCATGAATGAACTTCGTGGACATTTCAGACCGGAGTTTTTGAACCGTCTCGATGAGATCATCATGTTCAAGCCTCTGACAAAAGACAACATCGGCAATATCATCAATCTGCTGATGAACGATCTGAACAAACGTCTTGCTGACCGTGAGATTACGGTAGAACTTTCAGACAGTGCAAGACAGTTCATTGTTGATCACGGATATGATCCGATCTATGGTGCAAGACCTCTGAAACGTTTCTTACAGAAACATGTAGAGACATTGTCTGCAAAGCTGATCCTTGCAGATGAAGTGAGAGAGGGAGATACCATTCTGATCGATACCGAGGGCGATAAGCTTACGGCAAGAGTAAAATAATGATATAAAATAAGAATGCGGCTGTCACACAGGACATTTTGTGTGGCAGCCGTATTTTGCATGTTTTCAACTGTGAAGTAAAGCTGAAAAAAGAGAGTTTCGAAGCTATGTTACTTCTGCAAAAACGCGAGAAGCTTTCCAGACTGTGTTTTGTAATCGAAAACACCCAGATCATAAAGTTTTTGTTCAAGCGCCGCATCTTTGGAAAAAGTGCCGAGGTTTAAATGTTTACTTGGTGCGAAAACAAAAGCTTTTCCTTCTTTTTCCAGTTTGGCGGTAAGGTCAATGGACGCCTGATAATTGATGTGGCGATGGTCGATCCCTTCTATGGTCTTTGGGTATTTGTGAAGCATCCGTTTATAAATCGGGCGATGGGCTTCCGGCTGTTTTACAAAGTCCCTTGGATTGGATAAAATCACAACAAGTTTGTCGCAGCCATCATCTAAAGCGTGCTGCACCGGAATAGAATCCGCAACGCCGCCATCATAGTAGTAATGGTGATTAACCTGAACCGGACGACAGAATCCCGGCAGGGCGCAGGTTGCCATGAGTGTGCGGTAATCGTCGCGCACAATATCGTATTTGGAAAAGTAAGTGGCTGTTCCGGTGACGGCATCCGTGGCAGGCATATAAAATTCTGCTGGATTTTTCATGATTGCATCGTAATCAATCGGGTCTTTGCCGTCAGAATTGGTCAGTGTTCCGTAAATGTATTGCAGACCGAACAGACTCCCGGTTCGAATCAGACTGTGTACACTTAAATACCGGGGATCACTTAAATGTTCCGTATAAAAACGGAGATTTCTTCCACGTTGTCCTGCAAGATAGGACAGCGTGTTTGCTGCACCCGCAGATACGCCGATACAGTAGTCAAACTGAATATGGTCATCTAAAAATTTATCTAAAATTCCGGCGCTGTAGGCACATTTCATGCCACCGCCTTCTACAACAAGTCCTATTTTCATAATTCACACGTATCATCCAATTTTTTAGATGATAATTGGATATTTCCTTTCTTCCAGCCATAACTTCGTTAAAATTTTATCACATTTGAAACAATTTATAAATACCAAAAAACTCGGCAAAAAACAATCATGATGCGCTCTTGCGTGATGAGACAGAAAATTATATAATAACAGACAGGTATGTTTTTATTTCCGGCAGGAGGCCCGGAATAAGAACGATGGCAGTATAGAAATAAGGAGATATTTTTAATATGGAAAATAAGAAACCAAAAATCATTTTAACAGGCGACAGACCAACCGGAAAGCTTCATGTCGGACATTATGTCGGCTCTTTAAAAAGAAGAGTGGAATTACAGAATTCCGGGGAATTTGATAAGATTTTCATTATGATCGCAGACGCGCAGGCACTCACTGATAATGCGGACAACCCGGCAAAAATCCGTGACAATATCATGGAAGTTGCATTGGATTATTTATCCGTAGGGCTTGATCCTGCAAAATCCAATATTTTTATCCAGTCTCATGTGGCAGAACTGACAGAACTGACTTTCTACTATATGAATCTGGTGACAGTATCCCGTCTGCAGCGCAATCCAACGGTAAAAGCAGAGATCCAGATGCGTAATTTTGAGACAAGTATCCCGATGGGATTTTTCAACTATCCGATCAGCCAGGCGGCCGATATCACTGCATTTAAGGCAACGACTGTTCCGGTTGGGGAAGATCAGCTTCCAATGCTAGAGCAGACGAAGGAGATCGTGCACAAATTCAATGCAGTGTATGGAGAGACCTTAGTGGATCCTGAAATCCTGCTTCCATCGAATAAAGCATGCTTAAGACTTCCGGGTATTGACGGAAAAGCAAAGATGAGCAAATCCTTAGGCAACTGTATTTATCTGTCAGAATCCGAGGCAGATGTGAAGAAAAAAGTCATGTCCATGTTTACAGATCCGGATCATATCCGTATCGAAGATCCGGGAAAGCTGGAAGGAAATACCGTATTTACTTATTTGGATGCGTTCAGCAACGAAGGACATTTTGCAGAGTACTTACCTGAATATGCAAATCTGGATGAGTTAAAAGATCACTATAAACGCGGTGGATTAGGCGATGTCAAAGTGAAGAAGTTTTTAAATAACGTTCTTCAGGAAGAATTAAGCCCAATCCGCGCAAGAAGAGCCGAGTATGAGAAGAACATCGAAGGTGTTTATGAGATTTTGAAAAAAGGCAGCGAAGTGGCAGCAGAGACAGCAGCCCAGACATTAAGTGAAGTCAAAGCGGCCATGAAGATCAATTACTTTGATGATCCGGCTTTTCTGGAAGAGCAGATTCAAAAATTTAACGAATAGGAAGAAAGAAAATGGCATTTACCCATCTCCATGTGCATACCGAGTTTTCCCTTCTGGATGGCTCGAATAAAATAAAAGAATATGTTACAAGAGTGAAAGAGCTTGGCATGAACAGTGCAGCGATCACAGACCATGGAGTGATGTTTGGTGTCATTGACTTTTACAAGGCTGCGAAGGCAGCAGGTATCAATCCAATCCTTGGCTGTGAGGTGTACGTGGCACCGAACTCCCGATTTGACAGAGAGGCAGCGCATGGGGAGGATCGTTATTACCATCTGGTGCTGTTAGCTGAGAATAATGAGGGCTATCAGAACCTGATGAAAATTGTATCCAAAGGGTTTGTGGATGGGTATTATTACAAACCCCGTGTGGATATGGAAGTATTACAGCAGTATCACAGTGGAATCATTGCGCTGAGTGCGTGCCTTGCGGGAGAGGTACAGCGCTATCTTGTAAAAGGACTTTATGATGAGGCAAAAAAAGTTGCCGAAAAGTATGAAAACTGCTTTGGAAAAGGAAACTTTTTCCTGGAATTACAGGATCATGGAATCCCGGAGCAGCAGATGGTCAATCCACAGCTTGTGCGGATGAGCCAGGAGACAGGCATTGAACTGGTTGCGACAAACGACGTACATTACACCTACGCGGAAGATGCGGAGGCACACGATATCCTGCTCTGTATCCAGACCGGAAAGAAATTGTCTGATGAGAACCGTATGCGCTACGAGGGCGGCCAGTATTATGTGAAGTCAGAGGAAGAGATGCGGAAGCTTTTTTCCTTTGCAAGTCAGGCAATCGACAACACACAAAAGATCGCAGACCGCTGTCATGTGGAGATTGAGTTCGGTGTGACAAAACTGCCACATTTCGAGGTGCCGGAAGGTTACGATTCGTGGACTTATCTGAATAAGCTGTGTCATGAGGGACTGGTAAAGCGTTACCCGGACCGCCATGAGGAACTGCTTCCGAAGCTTGATTATGAGCTTAATGTCATCCAGAAAATGGGATATGTTGATTATTTTTTGATCGTATGGGATTTTATCAATTATGCGAGAACCCATGGGATTCCGGTAGGCCCAGGGCGTGGAAGTGCCGCAGGAAGCCTTGTTTCTTATACCACAGGTATCACGAACATTGATCCGATCAAGTATAATCTGCTGTTTGAGCGTTTCTTAAATCCGGAGCGAGTTACCATGCCCGATATCGATATCGATTTCTGTTATGAGAGACGAAGCGAAGTGATCGATTATGTCGTGAAAAAATATGGCAAGGATTGTGTTTCGCAGATCGTGACATTCGGTACGCTGGCAGCAAAAGGTGTCATCCGTGATGTGGGACGGGTGATGGATCTGCCATACAGTTTTTGTGATACTATTGCAAAGATGATCCCAAATGAACTGAATATTACGATTGAAAAAGCACTGCAGATGAATCCGGAGCTCCGCGGCATGTACGAATCGGACGAGAATGTACGTACACTGATCGATATGTCAAAACGTTTAGAGGGACTGCCACGGCATACTTCTATGCATGCAGCGGGCGTTGTGATCTCACAGAAAGCGATGGATGAGTATGTTCCACTGTCGAGGGCGTCCGACGGAACAATCACGACACAGTTTATCATGACGACCATCGAGGAACTTGGACTTTTGAAAATGGACTTCCTTGGACTTAGAACGTTGACGGTCATCAAGGATGCCGCAAATCTCGTATATAAGAACCATGGAATCAAAATCGATGTCAATCACATCGATTATAATGATCATACCGATCCGAATGCAGTTCTTATCGACTACAATGATAAAAAAGTATTAGACTACATCGGAACCGGAAGAACCGAGGGTGTGTTCCAGCTTGAAAGTGCCGGAATGAAAAACTTCATGAAGGAGTTAAAACCGCAGAGCTTAGAGGATGTCATCGCCGGAATTTCCCTGTATCGTCCTGGACCAATGGACTTTATTCCAAAGTATATCAAAGGAAAAAATGAGCGCGACAGTATTACTTACGAATGCAAAGAATTAGAACCAATCTTAGAGCCGACCTATGGCTGTATCGTTTATCAGGAGCAGGTGATGCAGATCGTGCAGGAACTTGCCGGGTACACGATGGGACAGGCGGACAATATTCGTCGTGCCATGAGCAAAAAGAAACAGTATGTCATTGATGCAGAGCGTCAGAACTTTGTTTACGGCAACGGGGAACAGGGAATCAAAGGCTGTATTGCAAACGATATCAGCGAGCAGGCAGCGAATAAGATCTACGATTCCATGGTGGATTTTGCAAAATATGCATTTAATAAATCACATGCGGCGGCTTACGCAGTGGTTTCCTACCAGACAGCGTATTTTAAATACTACTATCCGGTAGAATTTATGGCAGCGCTGATGACGTCTGTGATCGATAATACCAGAAAAGTTTCCGAGTATATTTTTACCTGCCGCCAGATGGGAATCAAAGTGCTTCCACCGGACGTAAACGAAGGGGAAGGTGTCTTTACCGCAGTTGGAGATAACATCCGCTATGGTCTGTATGCAATCAAGAGCATCGGAAGACCGGTCGTGGATCTGATCCTGCAGGAGCGTGAGGAGAATGGAACTTATAAGACACTGCAAAGCTTTCTGGAGCGTGTTTCCTGCCGTGAAGTCAACAAACGTGCGGTGGAAAACCTGATCAAAGCAGGGGCGCTAGATGGGCTTGATGGAAACAGACAGCAGATGATCACTGTTTTTTCCACAATCATGGACAACCTTGCCTCGGAGAAGAAAAAGAGCATGTCCGGTCAGATGACACTCTTTGATCTTGTGCCGGAGGAAGAAAAACAGGACTATGAGATCCGTCTTCCGCAGCTTGAGGAATACAGTAAGGAAATCAAGCTTGGTTTTGAAAAAGAGGTGCTCGGCATTTATCTGACGGGACATCCGCTGGAGGAATATGAGGAACGCTGGCGCAAGAATATTTCGGCGGTCACAACGGATTTTGTCCTGGATGAAGAGACAAATGAGGTGAAGGTAAAGGATAACCAGAAAGTCACAGTCGGCGGAATGATCACAGAAAAGACGATCAAGTACACGAAAAACAATAAAGTCATGGCATTTCTCACATTAGAAGACCTTGTCGGAACTGTGGAGGTGATTGTGTTCCCGAACAGCTACGAAAAGTACAGCTCCTTATTAAATGAGGATGAGAAGGTATTTATTACCGGACGTGCCAATGTAGAGGAAGATAAAAATGGAAAGATCATCTGTGAGCAGATCACTTCTTTTGACAGTGTAAAAAGGGAACTCTGGCTTCAGTTTTCCACGAAGGAAGAGTTTGAGGCGAAGGAGCAGGAACTTTATGGAAAGCTTCATGATTCGGATGGAAGAGATTCGGTTGTCATTTACATTTCATCCATAAAAGCAATGAAACGACTGCCAAATAACTACAATATTTGCGTGAATCAGGAGATTGTGAACAATTTGACGAACTTTCTGGGTGAAAATAATGTAAAAGTTGTAGAAAAGAGCATTGAAAAGAGAGCGTAAAGATATTAAAATAGTGTAGATTAGATAAATAAATATCTGTAAATGGGTAAACAGATATTCAATGGGTATATTTATTTTTAGGAGGGAACTTATAAAATGGCAAAAGAGATCAAGACAATCGGTGTACTTACCAGTGGCGGAGATGCACCTGGAATGAACGCAGCAATCCGTGCAGTTGTAAGAGAGGCAATTGTAAAAGGATTAAAGGTAAAAGGAATTAAGAGAGGATACGCAGGACTTCTTCAGGAAGAGATCGTAGATATGGAAGCAAAGGACGTATCTGATATTATAGAGCGTGGTGGTACGATTTTACAGACAGCGCGCTGCATGGAGTTTACAACACCGGAAGGTCAGCAGAAAGGTGCTGAGATCTGTAAGAAACATGGTATCGACGGAATCATCGTAATCGGTGGTGACGGATCTTTCAAGGGTGCCCAGAAGTTGGCAGCACTTGGAATCAATACGATCGGTCTTCCGGGAACCATCGACTTAGATATCGCATGTACTGAGTACACCATCGGATTTGATACCGCTGTCAACACAGCAATGGAAGCGATTGATAAAGTACGTGATACCTCTACTTCCCACGAGAGATGTTCTATCATTGAGGTTATGGGACGTGGTGCCGGATACATCGCTTTATGGTGCGGTATTGCAAACGGAGCAGAGGATATTCTGTTACCGGAAAAATATGATTTTGATGAGCAGAAGTTAGTAAACAATATCATCGAAAAACGTAAACATGGCAAGAAACATCATATCATCGTAAATGCCGAGGGTATCGGACATTCTGCAAGCATGGCAAAACGTATTGAGGCAGCTACCGGTATTGAGACGCGTGCTACTATCTTAGGACATATGCAGCGTGGTGGTTCTCCAACAGCAAAAGACCGTGTATATGCTTCAACCATGGGAGCACTTGCAGTAGACCTTCTGTGTGAGGGAAAGACAAACCGTGTCGTTGGATATCGTCATGGCGCTTTTGTTGATTTTGATATTGATGAGGCTCTTGCAATGAAGAAAGAGATTCCAGAGTACGAATATCAGATCGCTAAGAACTTATCCATCTAATTTGGAATCATTACGAAATACAGGAAAGAATTTAAAACTCCACGGATTTTGGTTCGTGGAGTTTTTATGACATATAAGAAAAAGATTTGTTTGGAGAAAAGTATGATCACAAGTACAAGCAATCAGCAGATGAAGAATCTGATGCTTCTGATGAAAAAGGCAAAAGCGAGAAACGAACAGGAACTCTTTGTCGTAGAGGGACGGAAAATGTTTCAGGAAGTTCCGGAAGAGTGGTTAAAACAAGTGTATGTGTCGGAGAGTTTTTTTGCAGAGAATGATAAAATGCTTGCAGGCTATACCTATGAGATCGTATCAGATTCTGTATTCAAAGCGGTATCAGATACGCAGACACCGCAGGGGATTCTCTGTCTGGTCAGAAAGCCACAGTATCGTCTGGAAGAACTGTTAAAAGGGGCAGACACGCATCTTCTGATTTTAGAGAGCATCCAGGACCCGGGAAATCTTGGGACGATGCTGCGCACCGGAGAGGGCGCAGGAATCAGCGGTGTGGTCATGAATCATACAACCGTCGATCTTTTCAATCCGAAAACAATCCGTTCAACGATGGGAAGTATTTACCGCATGCCATTTTTTGTGACCAGAGATCTGGCAGAGACCATCTGTGAACTGAAAAATGCAGGGGTAAAAACGTATGCTGCCCATCTGAAAGGAAAGATGCAGTACGATGAGCCGGACTATACAGGAGCCACTGCCTTTATGATCGGAAATGAGGGAAACGGTCTGTCGGATGAAATCGCTGATCTTGCGGATACTTATATTAAAATTCCAATGTGTGGACAGGTGGAATCTTTAAATGCTGCCATTTCAGCATCGCTTTTGATGTATGAGACAAACCGGCAGCGGCGGATAAGAAGTATGTCGCAGGATAGAATGAGTAATATTAGGAAAGTGGAAGAATGAGAATCTGGTTTAAAATGATGAAAGACAATCATCTGCTTCGGGATACAACCATCACAGACGAATCGGATGATACACGTACCCATAAAATTTTCAGGGCAATCGATGAAGTGTGCTATGCATTTGATCTTGGAAAACCAATCTGGCTCGATGCCAATGTTGCCGAATTCAAACGCCATGCAAAGACAAGATTTACCCAGGACAGTTTCATTGAGTCGATCGATTTTGATTTTCTGGAGATGCATGTGATCGAGGAAGATTAGGTCAGTGGTTCAGACCTTGCAAAAAAATTCGGCGTGAGCCGTCAGGTGATCGTGCAGGATATTGCTCTTTTGCGTGCTACCAATAAGAATATTTTAAGCACAAACAAAGGTTATTTCCTTTACAATCCGGGAAAAGGTCCGCAGAAGCCAAAGAGAAGCTTTTGTGTGCAGCACACGACAGAGCAGATGCGGGATGAATTATACACGATCGTAGATTACGGCGGAAAGGTGTTAGACGCTGTGGTGGAGCATGACATCTATGGTCAGATCACGGTGGATCTGATGCTCTGCAACCGCATGGATGTGGATGAATTTATGGAGCGCATCAGAAAGAGCAAAAGCCAGCCGTTAAATGTGCTGACCGGTGGAAAACACTGGCACACAGTGGAGGCAGACACGGAACCGATGCTACAGGTCATCGGTGAGAAGCTGCGTGAGAAAGGATACCTTCAGGAATAGAAAAAGGAATAGAAAAAACAGTAAAGTTTTGAAATAACTCCCCATATCATAGAAAAGTATGGTATACTTAAGGGAGCATGAGTGTTGATGGATAAAAGTTTTTTTCATGCACGGGGAATATATTGTTGGAGGAATATTATGGATAGACCATTTACCTTAAGTGAAGGGGTAGATAGTTGGAATACAATTATTTTTTTATATCGGTCAGCGTTGAAGGAAGTCAGTACCAAGGTTGAGATCTTAAACGATGAATTTCAGCAGGTACACCAGTATAACCCGATCGAATATATCAAGTCCAGGATCAAATCACCGGAGAGTATTGTCAAGAAGCTGAAACGATACGGATATGAGAGTTCCATCGACAATATGGTGGACTATATCAACGATATCGCAGGAATCCGCATTGTCTGCTCATTTACTTCAGATATTTATAAGCTTGCGGAGATGATAGGCAGGCAGAACGATCTGACAGTGGTATCGGTGAAGGATTATATCAGACACCCGAAGGAGAGCGGTTATAAGAGCTACCACATGTTAGTAACAGTTCCGATTTTTTTGTCTGACCGGGTGGTTGATACCAAGGTTGAGATCCAGATACGGACGATGGCAATGGATTTCTGGGCAAGTTTAGAGCACAAGATTTATTATAAGTTCGAGGGAAATGCACCACAATATATCAGCAGAGACTTAAGGGAATGCTCGGAGATCGTCTCTATGCTGGATGCCAAGATGCTGCAGCTGAATGAGGCGATCATCGAGGCACGTGCAGCGCAGGAGGAAGATACGGATGCAGTATAATTACAGTTTTGAAGCGGCTTCACTATTATTTATGTTATTAATATTCGTACATTTTATGGTAGTGTGGCAGTTTCCGACTGAAAAGACAAGGGTATTCCGTGCACTTTTGATCGTATGTATCGGAGAGAGTGCGTTTAATATTTTATCATCGATAGGACTGGCAAACGCTGGAGTCGTTCCGCAGATCGTGAACGAGATACTTGCGTTTGTCTTTTTTTCGTTTGAAGGCTTAAGCTCTTTGATGATCTATAAGTATATGGTCGTGATCAGTGAACTGGAACAGAGACAGAAAAAGCGGGCAGTTTCAGCTGCAATGATCCCTGTGGTATTCTTTTTTCTTTTTCTGCTCTTAACACCGTTTATCGGGTTTTACTACTATTTTCAGGATGGAGTGTATCATCAGGGCAGAGGAGCAAATTTTGGATATTTTTATATCATGCTGTTTTTTGTGTTGAATCTTGTTATGTCGATCGCAAGGCGGAAGATCATTAATGTGAGGGAGAAATACATCATCTATTTTTATACCGCAGCGGCATTGATTGCAATTTGGGTGCAGTATTACCACCGGGAGATCCTGCTGACCAGCCTTGGAAATTCGGTGATCGTCATAATGATCTATCTGTCGATGCAGAATCCAAACGATTATTTAGATACCGTGACAGGAATCGGAAATGAGGCGGCATTGGAGCTGCAGCTGAAGGACGAACTGATGCGGGATCAGGAAGGAACGGCCATTATCATCAGAATCCGCCAGTATCAGCAGATGGGAATGCTGTTTGGGGCAGAAAACTGCAATATGCTCATGGCGGAGCTGGGACAGTATTTTTTCCATCTGGGTGGTAAGTTTCACGTATTCCGCAGTGATGCGGATACCTTTGTGGTCATGACAGACAAAGACCGGTATCAGGAGCTGGTAAAGTCTGTTGAGGGGCGTTTTTCTGAGGAATGGAAGATAGAAGAAAACCATATTCTGCTGGATCATACCGTTATGATCATGCATTATCCGAAGGACTTTAAGACAATCCCGGAATTTTTCGGAATCAAAAGTTACCTGTTGTCTGTTGCTTCCGGCAATGTGCGGAAAGAGCCTGTGATCGAGACGGATGCGCAGATGATCGAGGGATATTACAGACAGAATCAGATTGAAATGATCTTAGAGCGCGCACTCCGTGAGCGTTCCATTCAGGTGTACTACCAGCCGATCTATTCGCTTAAGGAAAAAAGAATTGTTTCCCTCGAAGCATTGGCACGTCTGTTTGACGGGGAACTTGGATATATTCCACCGGCTGAATTTATTCCGATCGCAGAAAAAAACGGTGACATCATACGCATCGGAGAGATCGTGTTAGAAGAGTGCTGTAAGTTTTTATCTAAACATGTATTATCAAATATGTCTCTTGGGATCCGCTCGATCCAGATCAATATTTCGGTGGCGCAGTGTATGCAGCAGAATCTGAAAGAGGCAATTCTGCCGATCCTGCAGAAGTACCATATCCCAACCTCCATGATCGTGCTGGAACTGACGGAGAGCACTGCGATCAATGCACCGGCGCTTATGGAACATCATATGAAAGAATTGGGAGATGCAGGGATCTCTTTTGCGATGGATGATTATGGAACCGGAAATGCAAACTGCTCTTATCTTATGCGGTTTCCGTTCCGGGAAGTGAAGATGGACAGAGACATGACATTGGCATATTTTAATAATGAGATAGCCAGAATTGTCATTGAAAATGAGATCAGGACGATGCAGAAGCTTGGTATCCCAATGGTTGTCGAGGGAGTGGAAAAGTTAGAGCAGAGTGAGGAGATGGAGCGCCTTGGCGTGGAATATATCCAGGGGTATTATTATGGAAAACCATTGCCGGAAATGGAATGTCTGCGGTATATCCGCAACTTCAATTCGGCGCCGGAAGATTATGGAAGGTAAAAGATAAGTTTTATGAATATTATCAGTGTAACAGATATCACGAAGACATATACAGAGAGGAAGCTTTTTGAGAAAGCTTCTTTCTATCTGCAGGAAAGAGAAAAAGTGGGTGTGATCGGCATCAATGGAACCGGAAAATCGACTCTGTTAAAAATTGCAGCGGGCATTGAAGAACCGGACGAAGGACAGGTGATCCGTGCAAACCATATTGTGGTGCGTTATCTGCCGCAAAATCCGGTATTTGACCCGGAATTGTCAGTGATCGATACGGTGTTAGCTCAGAGTAGTCAGAATTTTGTCGGAGGAACATCAGGGCAGAATCAAAATGCAGGAAATCATGCAGAACATGTGGAACATTGGAATTTAGAGAGTGATGCAAAGGCGATGATGACAAAGCTTGGCATTACGAATTTTGAACAGAAGGCAGGGGAACTCTCCGGGGGACAGCGCAAACGTCTTGCGCTTGTGGCAGCACTTTTAGTGCCGTGCGATGTGCTGATCTTAGACGAGCCGACCAACCATCTGGATTCCGCTATGGCAGACTGGCTGGAAGATTTCCTGAAAAAGTGGCGTGGGGCACTTATTATGGTAACCCATGACCGCTACTTTTTAGACAGTGTCTGCAACCGGATCGTGGAGGTGGATAAAGGTTCCATCTACAGCTATGATGCGAATTACTCCGGGTATTTAGAACTCAAGGCAGAGCGCGAGGAGATGCAGCAGGCGAGTGAGCGGAAACGCCAGAATATCCTGCGGAAAGAATTAGAGTGGATCCGCCGCGGTGCAAAGGCACGTACTACCAAGCAAAAGGGCAGAATCCAGCGCTATGAGAAACTTAAGGATCAGGATGCACCGCAGACAGATGGAAGTGTGGAGATCAGCTCGATCAGTTCCCGCATGGGAAAGACAACGGTAGAACTTTCGCATATTTCCAAAAGCTATGATTCGAGAGTACTGATCCGTGATTTTACTTATATTTTTCTGAAAAATGACCGGATCGGGTTTGTCGGGGCAAATGGAAGCGGTAAGACAACCCTAATGAAGATCATTGATCAGAGAATCCAGCCGGATGAAGGAACTGTAACCATCGGGCAGACAATTAAAATCGGATATTATACGCAGGAGATTGAGAACACAAAAGATGCTGGAATTGCCTACATGGATCCAAATGAGAAAGTGATCGATTATATTAAAAATACAGCGGAGTTTGTCAGGACGAAAGATGGTCTGGTGTCAGCGTCCAATATGTTAGAGCGCTTTTTATTCCCATCCTCGCAACAGTACAGTCCGATCGGAAAACTTTCCGGTGGAGAGAAGCGCAGATTGAACCTGTTGCGCGTGCTTATGGAGGCACCGAATGTCCTGATTTTAGATGAGCCGACAAACGATCTCGATATCCGGACACTCACGATACTGGAAGATTACCTTGACAATTATGATGGAATCGTGATCACCGTCTCCCATGACCGCTACTTTTTAGACCGTGTCGTAAACCGTATTTTTGCCTTCGAGGAAGATGGAAAGATCTGTCAGTATGAAGGTGGGTACACAGATTATGTAAACCGATTGGCAGAGGAAGGAAAAGTGCCTGCGGGACATATCCTGGATGTGAAAAACGATATGACAACTTCTGTGGATTCTGTGGAGAAAGAAAACCAGACTTCTTCCATGGATACATGGAAGAGGGAGCGTAAACTGAAATTCAGTTATAAAGAACAGAAAGAATATGAGACGATCGAAGACGATATCGCCGCACTGGAACAGAAAATAGAAGATCTGGATGCACAGACTTTAAAATTCAGCAGCGATTTTGTGAAATTGAATGAGATCACAAAAGAAAAAGAGCAGACAGAACAACTGCTTGAAGAGAAAATGGAGCGCTGGGAATATCTGGAGGATCTGGCGGCAAAGATCGCCGGACAGCAATAAAAAATATAAAACGTTAATCTTTATGCACAAGCTTTGAAAGCCCGTTAAAGAGGCTCTGTGGAAGCGCAAAACCGAAGATAATGCCAAGCACGATTGAACCGGCAACTTTCACAGTACTGATTCCGTACTGTGAGAACCGGCTCATATCTCCCATGATAAAGTAATAGGAGGTATAGTAGATTCCGGCACCTGGAACAAGTGGGAAGATTCCGGTGAGCAGGAACACCGTGACCGGAGTTCTGCGCACTGCCGAAAGAATCCGTGCAACCAGTGTCAGTGCAAAGGTGGCGATCAGGTTTGCAATCGCATTGTCTGTGTGATACTGTAAGCAGATCAGGTAGACGATCCAGCCGAGGGCACCTGTCAGACCGCAGAAAAACAACTGTTTTTTTTCTGCCGAAAATAATACAGCAAAAGAGAGTGTCGCAGCTAAGCTGACAAGAAACTGAATGATCATCGAAGTAATGCACCTCCTGTGACAAGCTGGTAAAGCGTGATAACAGCGCCCACGCCAACGGCAATACTAAAAGCAGTTAAGATCGCATCGATCATATGGATCGCACCGGATAAATAGTCACCGTTGAAAAAGTCGCGGATGGACGTTGTCAGTGCGATTCCCGGTACGAGCGGCATAATATCTCCAATGACAACCTTATCCTGCAGGATCGGTATCCCTGCGGAGAGCACGATCAGACTTAAAAAGGTGACAATGCCGCTTCCTAAAATATTAGTGATAAATTTGGATTCCAGATGCCTGTCGGAAGCGATCAGGAAAATCTGTAACACGAGTCCGATAAAAAATGCAACAAAAGAATCTAAGGCAGTTCCTCCGAACAGATAGCAGAAACCGGCACTGCCAACTCCACAGAAAAATATCTCCACCCAGTTTTTATTTGTTGGAATGGATTTACATTCTTCTAAACGCACCCAGGCATCCCGCAGGGAACATTCATGGGAACAGATCTCTCTGGAAAGCTGATTTAACGCAGCAATCCTTCCAAGATGGGTAGAGCCGAGCGGTACATGACGGATCATGCTGCAGGCATCTTCTTTATTTTCATTTGCACTGGCAAAAATTCCATTGGAAAGTACATAGACATCACAGTCTGCAATTTCATATGCTTTTAAAATATGAAGCACCGTATCTTCCACGCGGTAAACTTCCGCGCCATTTCGAAGCAGTGCATCTCCGGTTTCGACAGCCAGAGTCAGAATTTCTTTCGTTACTGCCATAATTATCCTCTTTTATTATTGTATCTGATAATTGCAAAACTCCTTTTAAGTTAGTTTAATTGTTCAAAATCAACAAAAACATTCAAGACACGCTCTCGCTATGTGTCGCTGGTAGCGGTACTAAGAACTCATATCCTGCATTTCATTCCTGATAAATCAGAATGAAATACAGAATCTGATTTCTAAGTACCGACCGCTCCCCAATGTCTTTCATGTCTTTTGTTAAATTTTCACATTCTAATTTACGTTATCTAAGAGTTTTGCAATTATCCTGAATAAACGTTGTAGTCCTATGAAAAGGTATCATGTTTTAGGGGAAAATGCAATGAAATAAATCAAAGATAGTATGTATATTTTAAAGCAATCACATACATAATAAGAAGCATGGTAATGCAATATAGTATGCAGGAATGATCGGTGTGCGTACTGAAAAAAATAGCTGACGCATTTATCAAACAGAAAGGACGAAATTATTATGAATTGTAAAAAGTATCGGATCTGTCTTATGCTTCTTGTGCTTGCACTGCTGGCAGGAACAGCGTTTTATTATATGACAAACGAGAAGGATACAGGAGAGCCAAAGGATGGGATGCTCGTACAGGAAGTTATTTCAGAGGAAAGCAGGAACTACGCATGAGTGCAGGCGATACGCTTTATTTAAAGATTGGAAAGAATATTGTTGTGACAGACCGCCGTGTGACACTCGGTGACGTGGCAAAGATGGAGTGCACGGATCAGGCGGCGCTGCGCCAGATCAGGCAGAAGAAGTTATATTCCTTCCGGGCGGAGGATGAGCAGAAGAAAAAGAATACGCTTGTTGTGTTTTCCGTATTAAAAGTGATCGAACTGATCCACGAGGACTATCCCAATCTGGATATCAGCAATGAGGGAGAATCAGACTTTATTGTAGAGTATGTGAAGTCCCCGGAAAAACCGGTGTGGATGAATTGTCTGAAGACAGTGATCTTATGTATACTGATTTTCTTTGGAGCGGCTTTTACGATCATGGCATTTAACAATGACGTGGGTGTGACAGATGTTTTTGCAAAGTTTTATCAGCAGATCACGGGAATGGAATCAAATGGTATCACCGAGCTGGAAATCTGCTACAGTATTGGACTTGCCGTTGGAATTATTGTATTTTTCAACCATGTAGGACATAAGAAAATCACGCACGATCCAACACCAATCCAGATCGAGATGCGGAAATATGAGACAGATCTGGATACTGCTTTCATCAATAATGCAGAAAGAAGAGGGCACAGCGTAGATGTGGATTAAACACTTATTTCTCGGGTTTATCGGGCTTGCTTCCGGGGTGGGAGTGGCGGCTGGAACCTTTGCGTTTATCATTGTTATCGGTGTTGTACCAAGAATGATCGCAAAATGTAACCGTGCTGAGAACACGATTCTGTTTGAAAATATGATTGTGCTTGGCGGAATTTTTGGCACGATCATGTCGGTATTTACAGATATCAGACTTCCAGCCGGGCACTGGCTTTTGTATGTATATGGTTTCTGTGCGGGCATTTTTGTGGGATGTATTGCAGTGGCACTGGCAGAAATTTTAAATACATTCCCGATCATCTTCAGAAGATTTCAGATAAAAGAAGGACTTTCCTGGATTATGCTGTTTATGGCACTTGGAAAATGCGCAGGAGCGTTCTGGTATTTTGGACATCACATGACACCGCCCTGATGCAGAAAGGACAGTCTGGAGAAAACATTTTCACAGGCATTTGTCAGAAGGACAGCACAGAGACATTGTTATATGGTCAGCATGGTATTTGACGAAAACGTGATTATGGCATAAGATAAAAATAAGAACAGTCAGACACAACCCAAGGCAGTGGGAGTATGTTTACACAAGACGAAAGAGAGAATAACGGATATGGTCACATCGATCGCACGCCAGAGCGTGATCTTAAAATGTAATATGCAGAGAGCAGTAATGCTTGGAAATTATGAATTTTATTACGGGGCAGGGGTTGCCGGAAAAATCGGCGGGTTTGAGATTCCCGACGATATTAAACCGTTGGAGCTCCGGGAACTTTTAGACAAAAATTTAGACCAGATCAGTCCCAAAGATGAAAAAGAGACTTATCTGATCCATATTTTAAAAGAATTCCGTCCGGATGAACTGTACGATGAGCAGATGAAGGAACTTCTTTTATGGGGAAAAGGAGAGCAGTATCTGTGGAGTGTCAATATTCCACAGTGACATCCTGCTGAGACATCAGAGGGTCTGATACTGGTTTCTTCCGTTTTCTTTGGCGGAGTACATAGCTTTATCAGCCGAAAGATAGAGTTCTTCCATCTTAATATCCGGATGATCGGCAAACGAGATTCCAATGCTCACAGAAATATTGCTCCATTCTTTTTTCATGGTGGAGAGTTCGCGGATGACCTGACACAGTTTTTCTGCAATTGCCATGGCATTTTGTCTGTCTGTGACATTTGAGAGGTACACAACAAATTCATCGCCACCGATGCGTCCTACAATATCAGAACTGCGGACAGATGTGCGGAGCGTGTCTGCAACCGCAATTAAGAGAGCATCCCCTTCTAAATGTCCATAAGTATCATTCACCTGTTTGAATTTGTCCAGATCGATACTGATCAGTGGACGTACACAGTCAGGATTTCTGCCATCTTCCTGCATCTGTCTTGTAATATGATCTTCGGCAGCCCTCCGGTTATAAAGACCGGTGAGAGCATCTGTCTCCGACATGACCCTGATCTCTTTTGTTTTCTGGTTATGGATCAGCAGAATGCCAAGCAGCAGTGAGAGCAGTGCCATACTGACTGCCAGAATAATCGGAATGGAAATGCGCGGATAAGCATAAACAAGGGTAAAGAGGGACGGATTCTCCCTATAACTGCAGTTCTGAAGGACAATGGAATCCAGCTGTTCAGAGGAAATACAAGCCAGCCCCTTATTGATAATGCTGAGCAGTCTTGGATCGCACTGGTCAGACAGACCAAAGGAAGCATCCTCTGTCATGGCAGTGAGCGTTGTGGAGGACAGATTACGGTATTTTACCTGCGAGAGCAGATAGCTGGCATTATAGTTGTCGGCATAAGTACAGTCTGCACTGCCGGACAGCACAGCCTGAAAACATTCCTCGATCGTATCATAGTAAACCACATCCTCGGTATCATATTCCGGATTGTCCAGAATGGAATTTGTGAGATTGAAGCTGTTCGGCAGTGCAACGATATCCCTCTCATGGCTCTGTGGTTTGCTATTCCGTACAACCACAACGGACGAGTTCAGATAAGGGGTTGTCAGAAGTGCATGATTCTGCTCAGCCCATGAATAATCGTGTGCCAGTGCCGTAAGCATATCAACCTCATGTGACTGAAGCTTCGACAGGGCATCGGAGAAACTGTCAGACTTTATATACCGGAAATGCAGGCCGGTATACTGGCTGACCAGATCGAGAACATCCGCAGCAATGCCGGAAGCGGTCTGTGTATTTTCATTGTAACCTTCAATTGGTGCATTCGAAGGGTCACAGGTCACTGTAATCTCCGGCGCTGTGGCAAGATAGTCTAACTCATCCCGGGTAAATTCGCAGCGGTAATTCCGGATATCCCGCTGGTAAGTGGTGTAGAGGTCGTGATCAAAGTTGGGATTGACGTTTAAGATCACAGTCTGGGCACTGTTTAAGTCTTCCATGATCGGATTTCCCTTAAAAGTCACAAAATAAAGCGGGAAAGAAGGAAGGCTTGCAAGGATCTTTTTTTCAGAAGGGTGGGAAACACTTGTAGCATAAATGGCATCCACAGTGTTGTCCTCAAGCGCTTTTTCCAGCTGTGCTGTGTTCTCGAAGTATTGTTTCTCAAAGGAAAAATGGTGTGCATCCGCATAGTCATCCAGAGCATCTAATTTTTTACAGCTTGCAAGAACGCCAATGCTCATTCCATCGAAATCCACATAGTCGTTATAGTAATAGGTATCGTTATCCTTCAGCGCATACAATTCGTAATGGGTTGTGACCGCCGGCTGTGCAGAAAAGTCAAGAGTGCTTGTCCGGAAGGAAGAATAGTCCACACCGCAGACAAGGTCGATATTCCTGTCATTTAAGGATTTCAGGCATGCCGAATAATTCATCTGGATGAATTCATATTCCCATCCGGTATACTGGCTGATCTCCCGGAGGTAGTCCACAAAATAACCGCTGTAGTTTCCGTTCTCATCACACTCCTGATAATTAGCCAGTGTGTAAAAACCTACTTTAATGACTTTTTTGCCATCGCGGGCATAGCAGTTGACAGGGGAAAAAATGGTGAGAAACATCAATGTTGAAAGAAAGAGACAAATATATTTTTTCATGGCATACTCCATTAACTTCATTGTGGTCGGTCCGCAGCGTTTTTCTGAAACAGTGTATGCCGACAGATTCTATCAACATTATACTACAAAGGATAAATGATTCAACGGATAATGCGATTTCATTCTATTAGAATTACTTATATAAAACAAAGGAAAAACAAAAGGTACTTATTCTTTGGAAGTAAGAAAAAATATTGACCGGTTCTTGAAATTACAGAACCTGTGTCATGCATATTTTACAGTAAAAAAGGCAAGCTAAGAGAGAGGTTTTATGCCGGACAAAAAACAGGAACATAAAATATGTGGATACAGGAGGCACAGAAAATGGCAGATAAAGAGACAGAGCAGATAAAGAAACTGAATCAGACCGTGCACAGCAAAGATAAGCAGGAACGCGATCAGGCATATAACGATTATGTGAAACAGGTGACACCGACGCACAATCTGATCTTTAATATGGTAAAGGCTTTTTTTACAGGCGGAATCATTTGTTGCATCGGGCAGTTTATTTTAAATACGTGTGAAAATTATGGACTGGACAAGGACACCTCCGGTGGCTGGTGCAGCATGCTGTTAATTCTGCTCAGTGTGATCCTCACGGGATTTAACATTTATCCGTCAATTGCCAACTGGGGCGGCGCAGGGGCGCTTGTGCCGATCACCGGATTCGCAAACGGTGTAGCTGCCCCGGCGATCGAGTTTCAGAAAGAAGGACAGGTTTTTGGAATCGGATGTAAGATTTTTACGATCGCCGGTCCTGTGATCTTATATGGGATAGTTTCAAGCTGGGTACTGGGGCTGATTTACTGGATGTTCTGGTAAGAAGCGTATTCCGGTCTTTTTCGGGGAAAAAATGATAGCTGGACCGGATGCCGTTTGCCGCATGAATGACGAAGAATAAAACGCTCCGCAGGAGTACAGCAGCCTGCGGAGCGTTTTTATATGATATTAATCATACAGTGGAGTGCCATGTTTGATCCTGCGCACAATCTTAACACCAAGAATCCAAAACATGGAGATCACAATGTAAAATGTAGAGGCAAGACCAATAATTGATCCAACAATTGCAAAAATAATTAATCCGATATTCATAATAACTTAGTTCCCTTCTTTTTCATTTTTAGAGTCTGTTTTATCGTCGTGATTTTCAAACCACCACATAAAAATGCCGGCACCGATAACGGCAGCAGTAAGAACTGCAAATAAAATATGTTCAACCATAAGAACCATACCTTTCTGACACCTGCGCATTTGGGGCGCAGATATCCTGTAAATGGGATTTTTGCGTACCAAAATAAGACCGCGGATAAAATGTGCGGTAAATCAGTAGGAATTATATGGTTTCATTATTTTTCTTGCCATCCTTCTTGTGGATATAACGAACGATGACATGATTGCCCGGTGCGTGATAAGTCTGACTTAAAACGCTGCATGCAAAAATGACGGGAAACAATTGTGAAAGAAGTTCCACAATCAGAAACAGACAGTTGACTGCACGGTTTGTGCGTGTGTTTATGCGTCTGCCTTCCTGACGGAGATATGCATTGGCTGAGATCATACGCTCCGTGGTATCGGTGGAAAGCTGCTCCGGTAAATCATCAACGCCGGAATTTACGAAAACACTGTCTGTGTGATGGAGAATTCCATACATCAGAGAAGAATCTGCCTGTGTGCTGCCGCAGCACATTCCGAGGAAAAACATAGAGAGAATGAGTATGAGACTGATATATTTTTGTCTGACAGACCGCATGCTATCTTTTTCCTCCTTCCTTCTTCTGACTAAAGTACCTGTGAGATTTTCCTGTTTGTACTTTACCATATGAAAAATCCGAGACTATTTTACCGCAAAAAGGTGAGCCAGACAATAGAAAATATATTTTTCCATGAAAAACAACTTTTCTTGTTTTTTAAGAATATTATGGTAAAATGAAGAAAAACAGCTTTGATCCGGAAAATCAGGCCGGAAGTGAGAGAGGAACGGTTATGAACCGCTTATTTGATACATCTGTCAATGTTGGACTGAGACAGTTTTATGTGCTGGGAGCAGCAGGAAGTATTGGAAATCTGTTTGGATTTGTTGGAAATGTGTATATTTATGGACTCAGTGCGCCGACGATTTTTTGTGCCCTGTGTACATTGGTCATATTTGGAATGACATTCTGGGGTATCCGGTCAAGACATGTGAAGCGTGCAGCCTATGTCATCATTACACTGATCACTTTTTTCGAGTTTCCGATACTTTATTACATTTACCAGACGGGAACGATCGTGTATATGGTGCTCGCCATGGTGGCAATTGCAACCTTTCTTCCAACGACTACGGCAGTGATCTTCGGATGTCTCGCTTTTCTGGTGGATATGTCAGCGGTCATCCTTGCATATTATCATCCGGTGGATGTGGAATTGGTAACGGCTGAGAGTGAGTTAAACTCTACGATCTGTTCATTGATGATTGTACTTTTCTGTGTGTTTACGATCACGATCATTTTAAATGTGCAGCAGAAAAAGCAGGCAGAAGAACTCACAAGTCTCAGCAGGCAGCTGGAACAGGCGGCAGATCATGATGCGCTGACCGGGTTATATAACCGGAGATATCTGAACCGCTATCTTGAGAAGCTGGCACAGAAAGGGAAGAATGGCGTTTATGCGGCACTGATCGATCTGGATTTCTTTAAGAAGGTCAATGATGAATACGGACATGCTTTTGGAGATGAAGTGCTCATTGAATTTGCGAGGATACTGGAACGTAATCTGATAGCAGATGGAATCGCAGTGAGATTTGGTGGAGAAGAGTTTATGCTGATCCTGCCGGATGTGACGGAGGAGGAGATTCGCCATATGCTGGCGAAAATGAGCGCAGACTACAGACTGTTTGGAAAACAGAAAAAGAACCGGGCATTTACATTCAGCTGTGGTGTGGAACAGTTTGCAGACGGTATGGATGTTTCGGACGTTTACCGGCAGGCGGATGAAAAACTTTATCTCGCAAAGGAGAGAGGCAGAGACCGTGTGATCATCAACAGATAAAAACAGAACATGATAAAATTTATCAATAAAATACGTTAGGCTTGTGTAACTGATATAAAGCGAATTATAATCGGTACGAAACACAGGAAAACATTGTGTTTTATGAAAAAATCATAATAAAAATGAAGACAGCGGAAGAAGAAAACTGCTTTCATGAAATACAAAAAGGAGGATTTTATCATGGTAGATTGGAAGAAAATTGCATTATTTGCAGGAGGTACATTATTTGGAACAGCTGGTGTTAAGATTTTAGCCAGTGATGATGCGAAGAAAGTATATACACAGTGTACAGCAGCGGTTTTAAGAGCTAAGGACTGTGTAATGAAAACAGTGACAACTGTTCAGGAGAATGCTGGTGACATCTATGAAGATGCAAAGACGATCAATGAAGAACGTGCAGCAGCAAAAGAGGCCGCAGTTGTTGAGGACGCAGAGGAAGCTGTGGAAGAATGAAATTTATTATAAAGCATGAGACAAAAGGAAGAATGCGTATCCACGCAGTGCAGAACCGCATGAGTTATGCACAGGCAGATACCCTTCTTTATTTTTTGCACAGCAGGAAAGAAGTAACCTTTGCAAAAGTTTACGACAGAACCTGCGACGCAGTGATCTCTTATGTGGGCGACAGGCAGACGATCATCGAATTACTCCGTGGTTTCCACTACGAGGATGTGGAAGTACCGGAAGGTCTGATCGAGAATTCGGGAAGGGAGTTAAACAATACCTACCAGGAAAAATTAATTGGCAGGATTGTACTCCACTACGCAAGACGCTGGATCCTTCCTTATCCGATCCGTATCTGTCTCACTTCACTCCGCTCCGTAAAATATATCTGGAAAGGACTGACAACACTTGCAGCAGGAAAGATCGAAGTTCCGGTTTTAGATGCAACTGCCATCGGTGTTTCAGTTCTTAGAAGTGATTTTAATACCGCAGGTTCCATTATGTTCATGCTTGGAATTGGTGAATTATTGGAAGAGTGGACACATAAAAAATCTGTGGATGATCTGGCGAGAACCATGTCCTTAAATGTGGGAAAAGTATGGTTAGTAAGCGGTGGACAGGAAGTGTTAGTTCCGACTTCCCAGATCAAAGCCGGAGACAAAGTGGTTGTTCATATGGGAAATATCATTCCATTTGACGGTGTTGTTGCTGAGGGAGAGGCGATGGTAAATCAGGCTTCTTTAACAGGCGAGTCAGTCCCGGTGAGAAAGACCGTAGAGAGCACGGCTTACGCAGGAACCGTTGTGGAAGAGGGCGAACTTACCATTCTTGTAAAAGAGGTTGGAGGTTCCAGCCGTTTTGAAAAGATCGTAAAAATGATCGAGGATTCTGAAAAGTTAAAATCCGGTGCAGAGAGCAAAGCAGAGCATCTGGCAGATAAATTGGTGCCTTACAGTCTTGGCGGTACGATTTTAACTTATCTGCTCACAAGAAATGTGACAAAGGCACTGTCCATTCTTATGGTGGATTACAGTTGTGCCTTAAAACTTGCAATGCCGATCTCTGTTTTATCTGCGATCCGTGAGGCAAGTCTTTACAATGTCACAGTAAAAGGTGGTAAATATTTAGAGGCGGTTGCGGAGGCAGATACCATTGTATTCGATAAGACGGGAACGCTCACCAAGGCAAAACCAACGGTTGTAGATGTCGTATCATTTAACGGAGAAAGCACGGACGAACTGCTCCGTATTGCAGCATGCTTAGAGGAGCATTTTCCTCATTCCATGGCAAAAGCTGTTGTGGATGCAGCAACACAGAAAAATCTTGAACATGACGAGATGCACAGCAAAGTCGGGTACATTGTTGCACACGGAATCGCTTCGACGATCAATGAGAAACGTGCCGTGATCGGAAGTGCACATTTTGTATTTGAAGATGAAAATTGTGTGATTCCGGAAGGAGAACAGGCAAAATTTGACGCACTGCCGAAGGAATACTCTCATCTGTATCTTGCAATTGAAGGAAAACTTGCAGCAGTCATCTGTATCGAAGATCCTCTGCGTGAGGAAGCCTCTGCAGTTGTCCAGTCCTTAAAACGGGCTGGTTTGTCCAAGGTTGTCATGATGACAGGAGACAGTGAGCGTACTGCAGCGGCGATCGCAAAGCGTGTCGGCGTGGATGAATATTATTCGGAAGTACTGCCGGAAGATAAGGCAAGCTTTGTGGAGAGAGAAAAGGCAGCCGGAAGAAAAGTCATCATGATCGGTGACGGTATCAACGATTCCCCTGCATTGTCTGCAGCCAATGTCGGAATTGCCATCAGCGACGGAGCTGAGATTGCAAGAGAGATCGCAGATATCACGGTAAGCTCAGATGATCTGTACCAGATCGTCACCTTAAAATTATTGAGTGACAGTCTGATGGAGCGAATCAAAAAGAATTACCGCAGAATCGTAGGATTTAATTCCCTGCTCATTGTACTTGGTGTGACAGGTGTGATCCAGCCGACCACATCCGCACTGTTACATAACAGCTCGACATTGCTGATTGGTCTTGAGAGTATGCAGAATCTGCTGGATTAATAATGTAAATTTAAAAATTAGAAAAGTGCTCAGTTCGATACAGATATAAGGGATTGCTCTTTGGTGTATACATCGGACTGAGCACTTTTTATTCATAACAATAGAAGGGTTATGAGCGTGTATTTGAGAAAAATCTTGACAGCGACTATGGTTTAGGAGTTATCATATAAGAAAATAACAAAAGTAAAACAAGGAGGCAAAATTCCTCTCCTCACATAGAGTTCGGATTTTTGCTTTGCAAAAACAAGGAGAAATTATGGAGAAATCGAAAGTATATTTTACATCTTTTAAGGCAACAGGCAATGAAAATCTGCTTCAGAAACTGCATCGTCTTATGAAAACTGCCGGATTTGAAAACATTGATTTTAAGGATAAGTATGCAGCGATTAAAATCCATTTTGGAGAATATGGAAATCTTGCATTCTTACGTCCAAACTATGCGAGAGTGGTAGCAGACTATGTAAAGGAACTTGGTGGAAAGCCATTTTTAACAGATTGTAATACACTTTATGTGGGAAGCAGAAAGAATGCATTGGATCATCTGGAAACCGCTTATGTGAATGGATTCTCGCCATATCAGACCGGATGTCATGTGCTGATCGCAGATGGTTTAAAGGGAACAGACGAGACGCTTGTGCCAGTCAACGGTGAGTATGTGAAAGAGGCAAAGATCGGTTCTGCGATCATGGATGCAGATGTATTTATTTCCCTGACACATTTTAAGGGACATGAGATGGCAGGTTTTGGCGGAACTATTAAAAATATCGGTATGGGATGTGGTTCGAGAGCAGGAAAAATGGAGCAGCATTGCGAAGGAAAACCAAGTGTTGCAACCGAAGCATGTATAGGTTGTGGAGCCTGCAGCAGAATCTGTGCACACGGAGCGCCGGTCATCACAGATCACAAAGCAAAAATTGATCATGATAAATGTGTTGGCTGCGGAAGATGTCTTGCAGTCTGTCCAAAGGATGCAATTTCAGCGGATTATGCGGACTCTGTTGCAATGCTGAATTACAAAATGGCAGAGTACAGTCTCGCAGTTTGTCAGAACAGACCATGTTTCCATGTTTCGCTGATCTGTGACGTATCTCCAAATTGTGACTGTCATCCAGAGAATGATATTCCGATTCTTCCGAACATTGGGATGTTAGCTTCTTTTGATCCGGTAGCTCTGGATCAGGCATGTGCGGATCTCTGCAATCAGGCATCACCGGTAGAGAGCAGTGTTCTTGGAAAGAATATTGCACATGCACATGAGCATCATGAGGAATGTGATCATGATCATTTCCATATGACGCATCCGGACACAGAGTGGAAAACATGTATTGAGCATGCAGTCAAAATCGGACTTGGCACCAACGAATATGATCTGGAAACAATTTAACCGGAGTTTAATTGGCGTAGTGTCGCAGATTCCGTGGTGCTTTTATAGGTTGTGAAGGGCAGATATAAGCGTCCTCTCACAAGGCAGCCACTTTATGTAATGAAAAAGAAAAACGGTACAGACGAAATATGATGTTCTTGTTCGCCGGGCATTCCGCTGGGCTTCTGAACAACAATCATGTTCAGCTGAAGCTTCCATGATTGTTAGAATCCCAGCTCCATGGCTCACAAAGGAAATCATATTTGTCTGCACCGTTTTTCTTTCATTTACGCTGTGAATGACTTGTGAGAGGACGCTTATACATGCCCAATTTACGCTGTGAATCGCACCACAGAATCTGCAATTTACGTTATGGGATGAGTGCCTATATTGGGTTCTGCTGCTCGTATTCTGGATTGACGGATTTTATTGACACAATTCCAAGATTACTTTATACTAAGCCTACATCAAAGTCGCAGACAAATAACAGTTACGATTATGAAACTTTCGTAATCGTGATCATTCTTACAACGTTTCTGTCTGCAGATCCAAAACCTGATATATGGTTACGAGTATGATCTTTTTAATCTTAATTACAAGTTAGCACCGTTGCATTTTTATGACAAAATCTTTTACGTGCATTGAAAAATACCACACATTCTATTATCATAAATGGGGAATATGATTGAACACAAACGATGAGAAAATCCAATAGCATCCTGCATTTGAAGCGGCATTGCAGATCGAACTTGGAGAAGAAACAAAGTATTTAGAATTTGATTCTGAACATCTGCTGTCGAAGAAACCAATGCAGATCGATGTGTTAGTCAAAAATGAAAGACATGTAAAAATCCAGAAGAATATCGGGAGAATTTTCCGACAGTACAATATTGTAGAATACAAATCGCCGGAAGATGACCTGAACATTGACGATTTTTACAAGGTGTACGCATACGCCTGTATTTATAAAGCCGATACGGAGACAGTAGACTTCATACCGGCAGCAGAGCTGACAATTACTTTTGTATGCTACCATTATCCAAGAACCATGCTTCAGAAATTGCACAGAGATCGGCAGATAACAGTCGAAAACATGGAAAGCGGTATTTATTACCTTATGGGAGATGCAATTCCGATCCAGCTTATCATTGTTCCAAGATTATCTAAAACGAATAACTACTGGCTGAATAATCTTCGTAATGATTTAAAGTCAAGGTCATAGCAAGTACAGTAATTGGTGGAGGTATGTTTGCTTTACCTGGTGATCTTACCGGTGCCTGGCTTTTCTTGGGTGCCTTTATCCTTATCATTGCCTGGTTTTCAATGCTTCATTCCGGGTTATTGTTATTAGAAGCAAATTTAAATTATCCTGTCGGCTCCAGTTTTAACACCATCACCAAAGATTTAATCGGTAACACCTGGAACATTATCAGCGGTATTACCGTTGCCTTCGTTCTCTATATCCTCACTTATGCCTATATCTCTGCTAATGGTGCGATCATTAGTGAAACGATATCAATGAATTTGGGTTATCACGCTAATCCACGTATTGTCGGGATCTGCACAGCCATTTTCGTTGCCAGCGTATTGTGGATAAGTTCGTTAGCCGCCAGTCGCATTACCTCATTGTTCCTCGGGCTGAAGATTATCTCCTTTGTGATCGTGTTTGGTTCTTTCTTCTTCCAGGTCGATTACTCCATCCTGCGCGATGCCACCAGCACCACTGCAGGAACGTCTTACTTCCCGTATATCTTTATGGCTTTGCCGGTGTGTCTGGCGTCATTTGGTTTCCACGGCAATATTCCCAGCCTGATTATTTGCTATGGTAAACGCAAAGATAAACTCATCAAAAGCGTGGTTTTCGGTTCGCTACTGGCGCTCGTGATTTATCTCTTCTGGCTTGCCTGGACGATGGGGAATATTCCGCGAGAAAGCTTTAAGGCGATTATCTCCTCAGGCGGCAACGTTGATTCGCTGGTGAAATCGTTCCTCGGCACCAAACAGCACGGCATTATCGAGTTTTGCCTGCTGGTGTTCTCCAACTTAGCTGTTGCCAGCTCGTTTTTTGGTGTCACGCTGGGACTGTTCGATTATCTGGCGGATCTGTTTAAGATTGATAACTCCCACGCCGGGCGTTTCAAAACCGTGCTGTTAACCTTCCTGCCACCTGCGTTGTTGAATCTGATCTTCCCGAACGGCTTTATTTACGGGATCGGCGGTGCCGGGCTGTGCGCCACCATCTGGGCGGTCATTATTCCCGCAGTGCTTGCAATCAAAGCTCGCAAGAAGTTTCCCAATCAGATGTTCACGGTCTGGGGCGGCAATCTTATTCCGGCGATTGTCATTCTCTTTGGCATAACCGTAATTTTATGCTGGTTCGGTAACGTCTTTAACGTGTTACCTAAATTTGGCTAAATCATCCTTCAAGAAGCCAGCCATTTCGCTGGCTTCTTGCCTGTCAGGAAATCTCTTTTGTCCAAATGGCAACTCGCCTGATTCTCCTTCACCACGTATGCTTTGCGTCACCTTACTATCAGGACGCTTTAGCCCATGTCCCGCTTTTTAATTTGTAGTTTTGCCCTGGTTTTACTTTCTCCCGCCGGGATTGATATGTACCTCGTTGGTTTACCGCGCATCGCCGCCGATCTCAATGCCAGCGAAGCGCAGTTGCATATTGCGTTCTCCGTATATCTGGCGGGGATGGCAGCTGCGATGTTATTTGCCGGTAAAGTGGCCGATCGTTCAGGGAGAAAGCATATCGCCATACCCGGCGCGGCGCTATTTATTATTGCCTCGGTGTTCTGTTCACTGGCTGAAACCAGCACGTTATTTCTTGCAGGCCGATTTCTACAGGGGTTGGGCGCAGGCTGTTGTTACGTAGTGGCGTTCGCCATTTTGCGCGACACGCTGGATGATCGACGTCGGGCTAAAGTGCTGTCATTACTCAACGGTATTACCTGCATCATTCCGGTGTTAGCGCCAGTGCTCGGACATCTGATTATGCTTAAATTCCCGTGGCAGAGTCTGTTCTGGACGATGGCAACGATGGGCATCGCGGTACTGATGTTGTCTTTGTTTATTTTAAAAGAAACGCGCCCTGCGGCCCCCGCAGCTTCTGACAAACCACGAGAAAATAGCGAGTCGCTGCTTAATCGGTTTTTCCTCAGCCGTGTTGTTATCACCACCCTCAGCGTTTCGGTGATCCTCACTTTCGTCAATACATCGCCGGTATTACTGATGGAAATCATGGGCTTTGAGCGTGGTGAATATGCCACCATTATGGCGTTGACCGCTGGCGTCAGCATGGCGGTTTCATTCTCCACGCCATTTGCGCTGGGGATCTTTAAGCCGCGTACGTTGATGATCACCTCT
>OGLC01000147.1_pt1 | contig 61043 bp, 58 predicted proteins | sample 1572751 | NCBI WGS metagenome assembly OGLC01 (sample SAMEA2581897, study PRJEB24529) | metagenome | biome: Human gut stool | place: China | collected 2011
TCCTTTTATATTATTAAATATTTTTATTTTTTGATTTCAATTTAAGAATTTGCAACAGTCTCTTATATCTTTTATATAATTATTTTATCTATTATAGGAAATTTTCATTGAAGTATACCATTAGAGCTTCATACTCTTTCTTAGTATCAGCTACAGTGTATATATCTACTCTAAATCCTCCCATAGAAGTTTTCATTTCAAGAGCTAATGTACTCTCAAAATCATCACTATCTAAAATAAAGAATTTAGAAACTTTTAATTTTCTATTTGGATTATGGAATACAACTTTTAATTTATTTACATATGGAGAACCTTTTAATAAACTTAACATATCATCTAACTCTTGTGGTCTCTCTGTTATTGTTGAAGATGGTATCTCTTTTTCACTTACAGGAATATTAGTAGTTCTTCTTGGTAAATATTTACAATTTTTAACAGTCTTTAAGTAAAAGTCTCCCATTGCAGATAATTCTACATAAGTTTTTTCTCCATCTTTTATCTCTTCTAAGAAGTAAGATAACTCTAAGTTTTCATTTAAATATTTTTCAACTTTTTCTTTTTCTAATCTTTCATTATTTGAAATAGTATTGAAAAACTCTTTATTTTCTAAATAGTAGTTATAGTCTATCTTTATAGGTAAAGGTGGTATCTCAGTAACATCTTCAAACTCTCTAAACATAAAATATGATTTAATTCCAAGAATTTGAGCCATAAGACTTACCATAAATATCTCTGCTGTATAACCTCCAACTGTACATACAGCTATATTATATTTATTTCCAACTTGTTCTACTATATCTCCAACTTCTTCTACTAGATTTCTTAATCCTTTTGTTCTAAACTCATCAGGATTTCTTTTATTCATTTTTTCAACAGCTTTTCTAGTAACTCTTCTTACTATTCCTTTGCTTAAGAAAAATTCCTCTAATACCTCTCCAGCTAATCTTCCATTTACAGTATCATGTGTTATCATAAATAGATGTCTTCCTGAAAAAATATCTTTCTCTCTTAAATTTTCTACTGCAATAATCTCTGATCCAAATCTCTTATCTCTAAGGTCTACCATACTCTCTTTTTCATAGTAGCTTAAAATATCATCTTTAGTTATATTTTCCTTTTCCGGATTATGTTCAATATAGTTTTCTATTAAACTTGTCCCTACTGTAATTATTAAATTATCCAATTTGTTTCCCCCTATCTTTAAATAAAATTCTCTCTACATTTATTATTACCTTTAAATAGCTGTTTTGTCAATCTTTATTTTCAAAACTATACATTTAATTTAAGTTATAAAATTTTAATAAATTTATTTTAATAAAAAAACTCAAGAATAATTTTTCTATTCTTGAGTTTTTATAAACTATCTCTACATATCTCTACAAGCTATAATATCTGCTCCAGTTCCTAAAACATTTTTTATTATTATATCTCCATGTTTTACTGGTGCTTTTACTTCTATGTTATTTAACAACTTCATACATTCAAAATTTAATTCTTTTGGAATACTTGTACTAGTTTTTACTGGTAATCTATTGTGGATTCCTCCTACTACTCTTACTGTTGAAGTAATTACTCTTTTAGGAGCAGTTAACTCCTCCTTAGCATAAATTGCTCCTCTTGGACAAGTATTTCCCTTTACATCTAAAGTATCTGTATCTATTGTTAAGTGACATCCCATAGGACATACTATACATACCATCTCTTTTATCATTATTTTTCCTCCTCTGGCACTAAACAAACTACTAGCTCATTACCTTTTACACTTTCTAATAGTTTCTTAGGAACTACTACTTTTTCCATCTCTCCAGGAGCTAGATGAGCCTTCTTCATATTTACTAATACTGTATCTCCATCTTTTACTTGTAATCTCATATTTTTATATATGTTATTTACTCTCATAGAGATTTCTAAAAAGTTTTCTATATTTTCAACTCTATATTTTTGAGGAACAGTGTAAGTCACTCCAAACCCATTTTTAAGCTCTATATACTCTCCATTTTGTACTTCATCTTTTACAAATTTAGCAGCTGCTTTTCCTGCTTTTCTAGCTTCAGCACTTACAAAGTCAACTAAGTCATGTACATGAACTACATTTCCACAAGCAAATATTCCAGGAATACTTGTTTCCATCATCTCATTTACAACTGGTCCAGAAGTTCTTCTATCTATTACGATTCCTGTTTTTCTTGAAATATCATTTTCTGGAATAAGTCCTACTGATAAAAGTAATGTATCACACTCATACTCTATCTCTGTACCAGGAATAGGTCTTCTATTTTCATCTACCTTAGCTATTGTAACTCCCTCTACTCTCTCTTTTCCTTTTATATCTACTACTGTATGACTTAAATATAATGGAATATTATAATCATTTAAGCATTGAGCTATATTTCTAGCTAATCCTCCAGAGAATGGCATAAGTTCTACAACTGCTTGTACCTCTGCTCCCTCTAATGTCATTCTTCTAGCCATAATAAGCCCAATATCTCCAGAACCTAAGATAAGAACTTTTTTACCTACCATATATCCTTCCATATTTATAAATCTTTGAGCTGTTCCAGCTGTAAATACTCCTGCTGGTCTCTCTCCTGGAATAGATATAGCTCCTCTTGTTCTCTCTCTACATCCCATAGCTAAAACTATTGCTTTAGCTTCTATCATCATATATCCATCTACTGTATTGATAGCATGAACTATTTTTTCAGGAGTTACTTCTAATACCATAGTATCTAATTTATACTCTATATTCTTCTCTTTAAGTTTTTTAATAAATCTTTCTGCATACTCTGGTCCAGTAAGCTCCTCTTTGAATTCGTGTAATCCAAATCCATTGTGGATACACTGTTGTAATATTCCTCCAAGTTCTTTGTCTCTCTCTATTACTAAAATATTTTCTACTCCATTATTTCTAGCTTCTATTGCTGCTGCAAGACCTCCAGGTCCTCCACCAATAACCACTAAATCGTATCTCATCTTATAGTTCCTCCTGTTTTTTAGTTTCTCCAGTAAGGATATATGACCCTACTTTATCTAATACTATATCTTCTAATTTTTGATTTAATTCTCTTGCTAAAATCTCTTGTACTCTTGGTCCACAGAATCCACCTTGACATCTTCCCATTCCAGGTCTGCATCTCTTTTTAATACCATCTACTGTCTTAGCTCCTACCATTCTATGAATTACATCAACTATCTCTCCTTCAGTGATATTTTCACATCTACAAATTATTCTTCCATATCTTGGGTCTTTTTTAATTACCTCTGCTTTCTCTTCATTAGAAAGTTCCATAAAATGAATTTGTGGTCTATTTTTCTTGTGCTCCTCTTTTTTCTTTACATCTCCTAATCTTTCCACTATCATCCTAGTTACATCTACTCCAATAGCTGGTGCTGATGTAAGTCCAGGAGATTTTGTCCCTGCTATATTAAAGAAATAAGGCGCATCTTCTGCTTCTCCTATAATAAAATCATCTATATCTGCTTCTGCTCTAAGCCCACTAAAGTTTTTAATATTATCTCTAAAGTTTATATCTTTTACACTTTTAGTTGCAGTTGCTCTAATTTTATCTAATCCACTTAGAGTGTTTCCTACATACTCTTTATTCTCTACCTTTTCAGCTGTTGGTCCTACTATTAAGTTTCCATGCGCTGTTGGTGCTACTAAAACTCCTTTCCCAACTTTTGTAGGACATTGGAAAATCACACTACTTACTAGGTTCCCTTGTACTTTATCTAATAAAAAGTATTCTCCAGCTCTTGGAGTAATTTTAAACTTTCTTTCACTTACCATGTTATTTATCTCATCAGCAAACACCCCAGCAGCATTTACTAAAGCTCTAGTTTCTAATTCTTCTCCATTTGCAAGTATCACTTTATATCCATTTTCTAATTTTTCTATCTTTTCAACCTTAGCATCAGTTATTACTTCTACTCCATTCAATGCTGCATTTTCCAACATTTTTATAGTTACTTCCCAAGGTCCTGTTACCCCAGCTGTTGGAGCATATAATGCTGCTACAACCTCTTTACTTACATTTGGCTCCATTGCAAATACTTCTTCTTTTTCTATAATTCTCATATTAGGAATTCCATTTTTTAATCCTCTATTATATAGTAAAGTTAAATGTGCTCTTTCCTCTTCTGAAAATGCTAAAACTAATGAACCTGTTCTTTTAAATGGAGCATCTATCTCTTTACATAAATCTTCATACATAGCATTTCCTAATGCATTGTACTTTGCCATTAAAGTTCCCTCTGGTGCATCATATCCAGCATGTACTATTCCAGAGTTAGCTTTACTTGTTCCATTAGAAACATCATGCTCTTTCTCCAATACTTTTACTTTTAAATCATATTTTGCTAATTCGTAAGCTGTAGCAGCTCCCATTATCCCTGCTCCAATTACAATAACATCTAACATACCTTCCTCCTTAATTTTTCCAATAAAAAAAAGTCAGCAAACAGACAGATTACCTCTGTCTACTGCTGACTCTCCATTTCTCCAGTCGTTTATTCTTTTACAGTAATATTATCCTACTTTTCAGTCATTTTGTCAAGAAGTTTAATCCTCTTTTTCCCACTCCATAGCCCTTTTTACAGCTTTTTTCCAACCAGAATATTTTTTTACTCTCTCATCTTCAGCCATATTTGGAGTAAACTCTTTCTCTAATTTCCATTGTGAACTAATCTCATCTTTAGTTTCCCAAAATCCAACTGCTAATCCTGCTAAATATGCAGCTCCTAAAGCAGTTGTTTCAAGAGTTTCAGGTCTTCTAACATTTGTTCCTAAGATATCTGCTTGGAATTCCATTAAAAAATTATTGGCTGCTGCTCCTCCATCAACTTTAAGGCTTGCTAATTTTATTCCTGAATCTTCTTGCATAGCTTCTAATACATCTCTAGTTTGATAAGCTATTGATTCCAATGTTGCTCTTATAATATGATTTTTATTTGCTCCACGAGTAAGTCCTAAGATAGCACCTCTAGCATACATATCCCAGTATGGTGCTCCTAAACCTACAAAAGCTGGTACAACATATACTCCACCATTGTCTTTTACTTTTCTAGCAAAATATTCTGTATCTCTAGCTTCTCCTACCAACTTCAACTCATCTCTTAACCATTGAACACTAGCTCCACCTATAAATATACTTCCCTCTAATGCATATTCAACTTTTCCATTAAGTCCTATTGCTATTGTTGTTACAAGACCATTTTTGCTTCTTACCATCTTTTCCCCTGTATTCATTAGTAGGAAGCATCCTGTTCCATATGTATTTTTAGAATCTCCCTCTTTAAAACATGCTTGTCCAAATAATGCTGCTTGTTGGTCTCCTGCTACTCCAGCGATTGGAACTCTATGTCCACCTTTTCCTCCTAAGTTAGCATATCCAAATGTTCCACTGCTATCTTTTACTTTTGGTAACATCGATTTAGGTATTCCTAGTACTTTTAATAACTTTTCATCCCATTCCAATTTTTTTATATTATAAATCATTGTTCTTGAAGCATTTGTATAATCTGTAGCATGAACTTTTCCATTTGTCAGTTTCCATATCAACCAAGTATCAACAGTTCCAAATAAAAGCTCTCCTTTTTCTGCTTTCTCTTTAGCTCCTTCTACATTATCTAGAATCCATTTTATTTTTGTTCCAGAGAAATAAGCATCTATTAAAAGTCCTGTATTCTCTTTTACGTATTCCTCCAATCTCTTTATTTTCTTTAATTCATCACATATTTTAGCTGTTCTTCTACATTGCCAAACTATAGCATTATATACTGGCTTTCCTGTATTTTTATCCCATACAATAGTAGTTTCTCTTTGATTTGTTATTCCTATACCTATAATATCATGTTGAGATATCCCTGTTCTAGCAATTACTTCTGCTAATACTCCACTTTGACTTGACCATATTTCCATTGCATCATGTTCAACCCATCCTTCTTTAGGATATATCTGTGTAAACTCTTTTTGAGCTACTCCAACTATTTGTTGTTCACTATCAAAAACAATTGCTCTTGAACTTGTAGTTCCTTGGTCTAATGCTATTATATATTTTTTATCCATTGCTAAAACCTCCAATATTTTTATCTGTATTCTTTATCCTAAACAAGTTGTACAAGTTGTTGAAAATATATTAAATAAACCTATTCCTATCAATGCACCTATAATAGGACCTACTATAGGTACCCAAGCATAACTCCAATTTGAATCTCCTTTTCCTTTTATAGGTAATAATGCATGAGCTATTCTTGGTCCTAAATCTCTTGCAGGATTAATAGCGAAACCTGTTGCTCCTCCAGTAGCCATACCAATTACACAAATAAGCATTCCCACCAAAAATGGTTTTATTCCTGGATCAACCATATTTTTCCCATAACCAATTGCTAATATTCCAATAACTAAAATAGCAGTTCCAATCATCTCTGTTACAATATTCCAAGGCTTATTATCAATAGCTGGTCCTGTTGCAAAAACTCCTAATTTAGTTCCTTTACTTGGTTCTTCATCTAACAGATTTTTATAAGTTAAATATGCCAAAGTTGCTCCTAATATTCCTCCTAATATTTGAGCTAGAATATAACCTGGTACTAATTTCCAAGATAATGTTCCATCAAAAGCTAATGCTATTGTTAATGCTGGATTTAAATGTGCTCCACTTACCCAACCAGTTAAATAAGCAGCCATTGTTACTGATATTCCCCAGCCAAAACAAGTTACCATCCAGCCTCCACCCTTTCCATAGCTTTTATTTAAGCTTAGGGTCATATTAATACCATTTCCTAAAAGTAAAAGAAAAGTTGTTCCCAAAAACTCTGCTAAATACATTGAACTTGGTTCCATATGAAGTCCTCCTATTTATTTTTTATATAAAAAAGCTTGAAAAAAACACTGAACCCCTCAGTATTTTTTCAAGCTTCTCCATAACACTAAGCCAATTATTCACATGATTTATTCTACTACTTTTTCAGCAACTCGTCAACTATTTTTTATTTTTTTGTTTATTTTTAATTTCTTTAGTCATTTTATCATACATCCCATAATTCTTTTTTTGTGGTAGAAATTCCCATAGCACCACTTCCTAAAGCATTGATTATATCTTCCTTATCTTCTATCAATCCACCTGTTATTATTGGAACTTTAACTGCTTTATTTATCTTTTTTATAATTTTAGGCATTAAACCTGGTAATATCTCTATTGCAGTTGGTTTATTTTCTTTTATATTTATTATTGTATTATTCAACGAGAATGAGTCTAAAACAAAAAATCTTTGTATTACTTTTATTCCATTCTTATTAGCAAAAGATACAATATTATGCTTCGTTGTTATAATTCCATCAGGCTTAATCTCTTTTATAAGGTATTCTGCTCCATTATTTGAACTTGAAAGTCCATCTACCATATCTACATGAACATATACTATTTTTCCTGCCATCTTTAATCTATTAACTATCTCTTTCAGCTTTAGAATATTTGCCATTATTACAAAAACTATTTCACTACTACTTTTTATTGCATCTTCTAAATATGTGTCATTTTTTAATGCAGGAATAATTGGATTTCTTTCCAAAATTTCTTTTATATTATACATAACTTTCTCCTAAAATTTACTATTTTTAATAATTAATTATAACATTATAATCAAAATAAAAAAAGTTAATTAGTATAAATATTTATGGAATTTGTACTTGAGAAATATGATTACATGTTGAAAGTTCTGACATCACATCTAAAATATCTATCTGTTTTCCCATAATTAATGTATATTCTATTTTATGTTCTTCTAAGTTTTTTTCAACATTTTTTATTCTTATATTATTTTCTTTAAAAAAATTATAATTTTTCATCAAAACTTCTGAAAAATCTATATCTTTATTAAAATGTACTATCAATTTTCCTATATGTTTATTCTCTATCCAATAACGTTCTAATTTTTTTAAAGTTACAAGAACAATTATTATTGCTATTCCTGAAGGTACAGCTAGATAATAAAATCCCCAACCTATACTTAATCCTAAACAACCTGTAGCCCAAATAGAAGCTGCTGTAGTTAATCCCCCAATAATTCCTTAGCTAACTCAGGATAATTTGTTATAATTACATCTATTCCTTTTGAGTACAAATATCTCATATCTTTTTCTTCATTTACTGTCCAAGTATTAATCTCAAGATTATACTTCTTTAACTCATCAATAACTTCAGGTATCAAATTATTATGTCTTGGATGATAACATTGAACTCCATGAGAATGAGTATATTTCCCAGCATCTATTATCCAATCTTCTGATAAAAATCCATACTTTAATTGGGAAGCAATTTTTTTCATTCTCATAACAGAGAAATGATTAAAACTAGATATAATAACTCTATCCTCTAGGTTATATTCTTTTATCAATTTCCAAACCTTTTCCTCTATCCCTAAATACTCATTTATTCCTGTTTTTAATTCAATATTTGTTATTACCTTTAAATTTTTTACCAATTCAAAATAATCTTTAAGAGTAGGAATTTTATTAAAGCCTACATTTTCAAACTTAAATGATGCATCAAATTTTTCTAATTCTTCATAAGTATAATCCACAACATACCCTTTTCCATTAGTGGTTCTATCAATAGTTTCATCGTGAATAATTACTACTTCCCCATCTTTTGTAAGTTGAACATCTAACTCTATTCCATCTACTCCGCACTCTATAGCTTTTTTAAAAGCTAACATTGTATTCTCAGGATAATTTCCACTATATCCTCTATGTGCAAAAATTTTACTCATAATTTTCCTCCTTTTAATTAAAAAATTCAATAAAAAAACTGGAAAACACAAGTTACAATTAACTTCTTAGTTAATAGCTTCTCCATGTCTCCCAGCTAATATTCTATATACTACATAATATACAATATTTTAAAATTTTTGTCAAATTATTTTATTTTTTTAATTTTTTTAGTATTTTTTTATTTAAAATAGTACATAAAAACCTATCATATATTTCAACAGTTTTTTATTATTATTACATCATTCCAGGCATCATACCAGGATTCATCTCTGGTTGTTTAGGTTCTTTTTTACTAGCTACTAAAACCTCTGTAGTTAGAATTAAAGCAGAAACAGATGCTGCATTTTGAATAGCTGACCTAGTTACTTTTACAGGATCTAGTATTCCTTCTTCTATCATATTTACATATTTTTCAGAAGCAGCATTAAATCCATATCCTTCTGGCATATCTTTCACTTTTTCAAGTACTACTGCACCATCTACTCCAGCATTTTCAGCTATCTGTCTAAGGGGAGCTGTAAGAGCTTTTTTAACTATCTCTACTCCTATTCCCTCTTCTCCTTCAAGCTTAAAGCTATCCATATCCTTAGCAATCTCTACAAGTATAGTTCCTCCACCAGAAACTATTCCCTCTTCTACCCCTGCTCTTGTAGCATTTAGAGCATCTTCTATTCTAAGTTTTTTATCTTTCATCTCTGTTTCAGTAGCAGCTCCAACTTTTATTACTGCAACTCCACCAGAAAGTTTAGCAAGTCTTTCTTGTAATTTCTCTTTATCATAATCTGAAGTTGTTTCAGCTATTTGATTTTTAATAGCAGTTACTCTTCCTTTTATAATTCCAGCTTCTCCCATTCCATCTACTATGATAGTAGCATCTTTAGTAACTTTTACTTTTTTAGCACTTCCAAGTTGTGGAATTGATGTTTCTTCTAATCTCATACCTTTCTCTTCTGAAATTACTTCTCCACCTGTAAGAATAGCTATATCTTCTAACATAGCTTTTCTTCTATCTCCAAAAGCTGGAGCTTTTACAGCTACAACATTTAAAGTTCCTCTCAATTTATTTATTACTAATGTAGTTAGTGCCTCTCCCTCTAATTCATCAGCTATAATTAACATAGGTCTTGAAGTTTGTACTGTTTGCTCTAATATAGGTAAAATATCTTTCATATTTGAAATTTTCTTATCAGTTATTAGAATAAATGGATTATCTAGTTCAGCTACCATTCTTTCAGAATCTGTTACCATATATGGAGATACATATCCTTTGTCAAATTGCATTCCCTCTACTACTTCTAAAGTAGTTTCTAAAGATTTTGCTTCTTCAACAGTAATTACCCCTGTTTCTCCAACTTTTTCCATAGCTTGAGCTATAAGTTTTCCTATCTCTTCATCTCCTGCAGAAATTGAAGCAACTTGAGCTATCTCTTCATTTGACTCTATTTTTTTAGCTCTAGCTTTAAGATGATTAATTACCTCTTTAGTTGCTTTTTCTATACCTTTTTTGATAAACATAGGATTAGCTCCAGCACTTACCATTTTTAATCCTTCTTTTACAATAGCTTGAGCAAGTATTGTAGCAGTAGTAGTTCCATCTCCTGCTACGTCATTAGCCTTTGTAGCTACCTCTTTTATAAGTTGAGCTCCCATATTTTCAAATGGATCTTCTAACTCTATCTCTTTTGCAATAGATACACCATCATTTGTGATAAGTGGTGAACCATAACTTTTTTCTAATACAACATTTCTTCCTCTAGGTCCTAATGTTACCTTTACTGCATCTGCTAAAGTATTTACTCCTATTTCAAGTTTTTTTCTAGCTTCCTCATCAAATTTTAAAATTTTTGCCATTTTTGATTACCTCCAATAATTACTCAACAATTGCTAAAATATCCTCTATATTTAATACTAAATATTTTTCATCTCCATCTTTTATCTCAGTACCAGAAAATTTAGAATACACTACTTTCTCTCCAACTTTTATATCTTCTAATTTTTCTCCCTTTCCAATAGCTATTACTTCAGCCATATTAGGTCTTTCTTTATCTCCTGCTCCTGGAAGAATAATTCCACTTGCTGTCTTCTCTTCTACTTTAACTGGTTTCACTAAAACTCTCTCTCCAATAGGTCTTATTTTCATCTATATCCCTCCATTTTATTAGCACTCTTATACAACGAGTGCTATTCTTTTACATTAATATCTTAAATCATTTAATCTTAACTGTCAATAGTTTTTTGAGAATTTTTCATTGTCTTTTTTTAACTTCATTGGTAAAATATAGGTAATGCTGGGGAGGTTGTTATTATGAGTAATTTACTTAATGAAAAAATTGATTTAAAAGAGTTTTACAAAAAATTCTTAGTTATTGGTATTCCATTGATGATACAACAACTTGTATCTTCATCTTTAAATTTTATTGATAATCTTATGATAGGAAGACTTGGTACTGACTATATAGCTTCTGTTGGTTTTGCCAATAGTGTCTATCGGATTTTAGATTTGATTATCTTTGGAATATGTAGTGGTATGGGAGTATTTATAGCTCAATACTATGGAAAAAGAAATTTTGAATTAATTAGAAAAATATTAGGACTTATGGTAAGAGCAGCTTTTGCAGTATCTATGTTATTTGCTCTTGTAGCTTTTTTTAAGGCTGATTTTATTATAGGAATTTTTTCAAAAGATTCAGAAGTTTTAAGAATTGGTACCTCGTATCTTAAAGTTGTAGTTCCTTGTTATATATTCTACTCTATATCTTCTAGTATGGGATTTTCTTTACGTGCTATGGGGCTTACTAAATTTCCTATGATTTCAGCTTCTATTGGAGTAGCAACCAATACTTTCTTTAACTACTGTCTAATCTATGGTAATCTAGGACTTCCTAAACTTGAGGAAAAAGGAGCTGCTCTTGCAACAATTTTAGCAAGATTTGTAGAGATGTGTATTATACTAACTATTATCTATAAAAAAGACTTCAACCTTAAAGGAAAATTAGAATCATATCTACATATTCCTAAAAATCTTATAAAAGAGATTATAAAAGTATCTTCTCCTGTTATATTTACTGAGATGCTTTGGATACTAGGAATTATCTCTCTATCAGTTGCCTATGCAAAACTTGGTACTGTACAATCTGCTTGTGTACAGATAGCTGATGTGGTTTCTGCTATTTCTGCTATATTATTTATGGGAATTTCTAATGCTGCTTCTGTTATTATTGGACATACTATTGGTAGCGGAGATAAAAATAAAGTCATTGCCTACTCTAAACAAATTATTTTAGTTGCCTTTGGTATGGCTACTTTTAGCTTTATCTTAGTACAACTTCTTACAGGAAATATTATAGCTTTGTATAAATTATCACCAGATATAGCTCTTCTTGCTGAAAAAACTTTAAGAGTATATGGAATTTTTGTTTTCTTTAAAATGGTAAACTGGGCTATACTAATTGGATTATTTAGAGCAGGTGGAGATACAAAAGTAGCTTTTTACTTAGATATCTTACCACTTTGGTTATATGGTGTTCCATTAGCTTTTATAGGAGCATATTTCAAAGTTCCTATTTTTATTCTTATAGGACTTGCAGAATCTTGTGAAGTTATCAAGTTAATATTTGCTCTTTGGAGATATAAAACTCTATGTTGGATAAAAGATGTAACAGTATAATTTTTATATTAAAAACTCCCTCTCTTAGAATTTAAGAGAGGGAATTTTTTTATATTTAGTATGTAGTAAAAAGTTTTTAAATACTATCTTTTCTTATATCCACACTTTGGACAAACTCCATTTTCATCTAATGAAATTCCACAAAGAGGACAACGGTCTATATTATTCTTAGTAGTAAACTCTGCAGAAGCTGCATTTACACCACTAGTAAAAGTTATTTTAGCAATATTTAATTTATCTTTTAATAAGTCATAAACAATTTTAATCATTCCTTCAACTGTTAAAGTTTCTTTAGTAACAACTAAACGAGCGTCAGGATATGCAGTTGCTAAGTCAGTCTTAAAAGCAGGACCTTTCATAACGTTTTGAGGAGTCCCATCTTTTATCCCAGTTTCCTCATAAACTTTTAAAATAGCAGGTAAAAGAGGATCATCTTCTCTCAAAATAAGAGAGTGGTCAAAATTCTTCAATACTTCCCAAGCTGTTTTTTGAATTTCATTACAAGGGAATACCATATTTACACCTTCATTTATAGAATCTTCTACTTCTATTGTTAAAACTCCAGTATGTCCATGTAAATATTGAGCTTCTCCTCTAAACTTATAAAATCTGTGTGCATATTGTAAATCAAAACTTGTAATACTTCTCATAATTTTACCTCCTTAAATTAACTATCTTTATTCTTATGAGAATATATTATCATATTTGTATTTATTTGTCAATTAAAATTATTTTTATTTTATAACAATTTCAATTATATGGTATTAAGCCTTGATTTTACTTTGTTTATTAAAAATTTATCTTTTATATTTTATTACTTTTGAAAAAATTTATTTAAAAACTCTTTCTTTTCTCTCACAAAAAGTTTTCCTTCTACCTCCTTGCAAATATAAACTACCACTATTAATCCATCTCTTTCATTAGTGCAATCAATAGCTTCTTTTATCACTTCATACTCTCTTCCGTTCTTTTTATTAATCCAAGTTGAATTAGCTTTTATTTCCATTTTTTCTCCTTTATTTATCAAATAATTTTTTATTATAATATGAATTTGCTGTATAAATTGCAGCTATTGGATTATGCCCTAATACTCTATCTTTTACAGCAAAAACAGTAACAGGTGCTTCAGAATATTTTATAAATAAACTATCATGCCCTACACAAAGTCCTAATAATATATTTAATTGTGTTCCTCTTGAATTTAAAAATTTAGCCTGTCCTATTGGATTACACATAGGTTCAAATTCACAAGCAGGACGAACTTGCTGCTCTTTATTTATATTTATAAATTTTTTAGAAATGCTTCCATTTTTACATACAATAGAATTTACTTCAAAACCATGATATCTTAATATATTGGCAAAAATTTCAGCCTCATTTGCTAAGCCTATACAAAAAGCTAATCCTAATTTTGTAAAATTACACTTATTAGCAAAAAGTATAATCTCCTGTATCCTTGTTAATTGACAATATCCTTCTGCTTCTACTAATGCTGAATTATGAGATAATCTCATATTTTCTTCTTCTAAATAATACTTTTTTATTTCCTCTATTTTTTCTAATTCTCTACACGGGCAATTTATAGGTGCATCTTCTAAATTTCCGTTTCTACATGAATGTTTTTTACATGAATCACAAGTATACATTACAATCCCCTCCTCAAATATTTTATATTTATATTATATAACATTTTTGAAAAATTTTCTAAAAAAATATTGATATATAATGTAGAAAATAGTATAATATAAAAATATAACAATACTAGTTTATATTAAAAAATAAAAAAATTTAAAAGGAGAAATGAAATGCACCCAGTAATAATAAAATTTTTAGACAAAGTTTTAGACTTACTTCCTACAATTATTATTAGAGGAGTAATTGTTATTGTATTATTCTCTATTTGGCCTAAATTTGTAGATGTATTAATCAAAGCGTATAAAAAGGCTTTAAGGAAGAAAAATGTTGATCCTCTTTTAGAAAGTTTTACAAGTTCAATGATTAAAACTCTAATGTATGTAATCCTATTTTTCTTAATAGTAGGAATAGCTGGAGTAAAAGCTACTTCACTTGTAACTGTTCTAGGTACTGCAGGTTTAGCTGTAGGTTTGGCATTACAAGGAAGCTTAGCAAACTTAGCTGGAGGTATGTTAATACTTTTCTTTAAACCTTTTACTAAGGATGAATATATCGTAGCAAGTAGTGGAGTTGAAGGAACAGTTGATAAGATACAAATACTTTATACTATCTTAACTACCCCTGATAATAAAGTAGTTATCGTTCCTAATAGTCAATTAGCTAACAATGCCATTACTAATGTTTCAAGAAATCCAGAAAGAAGACTTGATATGGTATTTTCTGTTTCTTATGATACACCAACTGAAAAAGTAAAAGAGATTTTAAATAGAATTGCTAATGCTCATCCAGCAGTTTTAAAAGAAAAACCTATTAATATTAGAATGAGCGTTCAAAATGCTAGTTCACTTGATTTTATATTTAGAGTATGGGTAAAAAAAGAAGATTATTGGACAGCAAAATTTGATTTTACTGAAATTGTAAAAGATGAATTTGATGCTAATAATATTGAAATTCCATATCAAAAAATTGATATTTATAGAAAATAATTTTTCAAATAAACTTCGTGTTAAAAATCACGTTTTTTAAAAATTTTACTGTACATTTTCCAGAGTTTCGTGTTATAATATCTGAAATCCAAAAAATATTTATAAAATAAGTTCGTAAATTAAATTAATCTATATTATGTATTTTAAAAGGAGTTGCAAATGAACGGAAAAATAGTAAAAGAAGCTATAACATTTGATGACGTATTATTAATCCCTGCAAAATCAGAAGTATTACCTCACCAAGTAAATCTTAAAACAAGACTTACAAAGGATATTACACTAAATATACCTATACTTAGTGCTGCTATGGATACAGTTACAGAATCAGATTTAGCTATCGCTCTAGCTAGACAAGGTGGAATTGGATTTATTCATAAAAATATGAGTATTGAAGACCAAGCTGCTGAAGTAGATAGAGTAAAAAGAATAGAAAGTGGAATGATAAGAAACCCTGTTACTCTTACTGCTGATTGTACAGTAGGACAAGCTGAAGATTTAATGAGAAGATATAAAATCTCTGGACTTCCTGTAATTGAAGGAGAAGGAAAACTTATAGGTATAGTTACAAATAGAGATATAAAATACCATAAAGATATGGGACAACTAGTTGGAGATATGATGACAAAAGATAATCTTATCACAGCTCCAGTTGGAACAACTTTAGACCAAGCTAAGGAAATATTATTATCAAATAGAATAGAAAAGTTACCTATAACAGATGAAAATGGATATTTAAAAGGATTAATTACAATCAAAGATATAGATAACTTAGCTGAATATCCTAATGCATGCAAAGATTCTCATGGAACATTGAGAGTTGGGGCAGCTGTTGGAATAGGACCTGATACTTTAGAAAGAGTTGCAGCTCTTGTAAAAGCTGGAGTAGATATTATAACTGTTGACTCTGCTCATGGACACTCTATGGGAGTAATCAATAAAATCAAGGAAATTAAAGCTGCTTTCCCTAATCTTAACTTAATCGGTGGAAATATTGTTACTGCAGAAGCTGCTTTAGACTTAATTGAAGCTGGAGTAGATGCTGTAAAAGTAGGAATAGGACCTGGTTCTATCTGTACTACAAGAGTTGTTGCAGGAGTTGGAGTACCTCAACTTACTGCTGTAAATGATGTTTATCAAGTATGTAAAGATAGAGGAATAGGAGTAATTGCTGATGGTGGAATAAAGCTATCAGGAGATATAGTAAAAGCTTTAGCAGCTGGGGCTGATTGTGTAATGCTAGGAGGACTTCTAGCTGGAACAAAAGAAGCTCCTGGAGAAGAAATAATTTTAGAAGGAAAGAGATTCAAGCTTTATGTTGGAATGGGTTCAATAGCAGCTATGAAGAGAGGTTCTAAAGACAGATACTTCCAAAATGATGCTAAAAAACTAGTTCCAGAAGGAATAGAAGGACGTATCTCTTATAAAGGAAATTTAAAAGATGTTGTATTCCAATTATGTGGTGGAATTAGAGCAGGTATGGGATACTGTGGAACTCCTACAATAGAGGATTTACAAATTAATGGTAAATTCATAAAAATAACTGGTGCCGGATTAAGAGAAAGTCATCCTCATGATATTACAATTACTAAAGAAGCACCTAACTATTCTAAATAAAATATAATTATATAATGGTTATTACATTAGTAATAACCATTTTTTATTCTTTATAATTTTAACTGTTTTTAAACTCTATTTTATATATTAGCACAAAAAAAGCCCCAAAATTTGGGGCTTCTATACTTTCTGATTAACTCAACTATTTTGAAGCGTATACAGATACTTGCTTCTTGTCTTTTCCTAATCTTTCGAATTTTACATATCCATCAATTAGAGCAAATAGAGTATGGTCTTTACCCATTCCCATGTTGTTTCCTGGGTGGAAAGCTGTTCCTCTTTGTCTTACTATGATGTTTCCAGCTTTTACAACTTCTCCATCATATTTTTTTACTCCAAGATATTTAGGATTTGAATCTCTTCCGTTTTTAACAGAACCTTGTCCTTTTTTGTGTGCAAATAATTGTATATTTAAAGTAAATTGCATCTATTTTTCCTCCTTCTCAACAAGCTTTATATTTTTAGGATAATCTTTTGATAAACTTTTTATCATTAATACCATGCTCTCTAATAAAGTATCTAGTTCTTTCTCTTTTCCTTTATTATCCATACCTCTCATATCTACACTTAAGTATCCATCAGAGTCTATTTCAAACTTAGGATAGATATCAAGCACATCTTGCATACCACCTAAAGGTAATTGTAATGCCATAGAAAGTGCAGCACAAACTATATCTTCACCATACTCAGCATAGCCTGAATGTCCAGTAGCTTTGTATCCTACAACTCTACCTTTTTTTCTATAAATTTCTATTCTTGTCATTGACAATCTAATTTAGACAATTAAGCGTTTATTGAAGTAACTTTAATTTCAGTAAATAGTTGTCTGTGACCTTTTTTTCTGTGGTATCCTGTTTTTGGCTTGTATTTGAAGTTAACTACTTTAGCTCCTTTACCTTGAGCAACAACTTCTGCAACTACTTTAGCTCCTTCTACTACAGGAGTTCCAACTTTTACAGTTTCTCCATTAGCTACTAAAAGAACTTCAGTTAATTCTACAGTTGCGTTAACTTCAGCATTTAATTTCTCTACTCTTAATACGTCACCTTCTGTAACTTTGTATTGTTTACCACCAGTTTTAATAACTGCGTACATTCTAACACCTCCAAAAGTATTAACAAATCGCTGAATAGGGTTGCTGATGACCTTATTTCATGCGTAATCTAGATGAGATTATACCATATAAATTAAAGTTTGTCAATGGGTCAGCTATATTTTATATTAATTTTTTTGATAAAACTATTGATTTTTTTGAAAAAAAAATGTATTATTTACCTATCTAGTAAATAATATGAGGTTGATGAATTTTATGATATTTCAAAGAACTGAACTTTTAATTGGAAGTGAAAATTTAAATAAACTTAAAAATTCTCATGTAATAGTTTTTGGTGTAGGTGGAGTAGGAGGATTTGCTACTGAAGCCCTTGTAAGAGCTGGAATAGGCGAGATTTCAATAGTTGATTTTGATACTGTTGATATAACTAATCTAAATAGACAAATAATTGCACTACAAAGTACAATTGGAAAGCTAAAAACTTCTGTAATGAAGGAAAGACTTCTAAATATCAATCCTAATTTAATTGTACATGAATATCCTTGTAAATTTTCCAAAGATAATATTGATATTTTCTTTAAAGATAAAGAGTATTCATATATAGTAGATGCTATTGATTTAGTTACTTGTAAATTAGACTTAATCTCCATTGCAAAAGATAAAAATATTCCAATTATCTCATCTATGGGGACAGGAAATAAACTAAATCCTACTATGCTAGAAGTTAATGATATAAATAAAACTTCTGTATGCCCTTTAGCTCGTGTTATGAGAAAAGAGTTAAAAAATAGAGGAATAAAAAAATTAAAAGTTGTTTATTCTAAAGAGGAACCTAAGAAACCTGAAAACTTAGAAGGAAGTAGAGAAAAAAAAGTAAATGTTGGAAGTATCTCATTTGTTCCATCAACTGCTGGACTTATAATAGCTAGTGAAGTAATTAAAGATATTTGTAATTTATAGGAGGAATATAAAATGAAAAAAATTGGAGTGTTTTATGGTACTACTTCAGGGACTACTGCTGGAGTTGTTGATGAATTAGAATTTTATTTAAGAAAAAATGACTATGAGGTACATAATGTAGCTGATGGCATTTCTAGTCTTTCTGAATATGAAAATCTCATACTTGTAACACCTACTTATGGTGTAGGAGAATTACAAGCTGACTGGGAAAATGTATATGATGAGTTTTGTAAAATTGATTTTACAGGAAAAGTTGTTGGACTTATAGGACTTGGAAATCAATATGCATTTGGAGAATCATTTGTAGGAGGAATTAAAGTTCTTTACGATGTGGTTATTAATAATGGTGGAAAAGTTGTTGGATTTACATCAACTGAAGGATACCACTATGAAGAATCAGAGGCAGTAATTGATGATAAATTTGTAGGACTTGCAATAGATGAAGGAAATCAAGGAGATTATACTCCTGAAAAAATTCAAAATTGGGTATCTGAAATTAAACCTGAATTTAATTAAGAAAATTAAAATTCTCTATTAAAATTTTATAAAAAAAATAGTATAATTTATTTGTTATATTTTTTTAAAGGAGAAAAAAGTGAAGAAGGTTATTTCGTTTATAATGTCTATTACAATTTGTACTGCTCTATTAGGTGCAGAGTTTAAAGAGGTTACTCCTCTTGAAAAAAACATTGTTGCTCAAAATGAAACTATAAAAGAAGAAGTAAAAGAAAATACAAAACCTACTGAGAAAATAGAGGTTTTAGAGGAAAAAGTAGCTGAAACAGAAGTTTCCAAAGAAAGAATAAAAGATTTAGGAATTAAAAGAAAAAGTTCAGATGGAAAAGTTTATGCTGGAAAAGAAACCACTCCATATACTGGTAAATTTGCCCTATTTTTAGGAGATATCATTGAATATACTGAAACATATGTAAATGGTGTATTAAATGGACCTAAAACTTGGTACTCTTATGATGGTAAGGTAGTCTTAGAAGAGAACTATAAAAATGATAAGATTGAAGGAGAGCAAAAGGCTTATTATGAAAATGGAAATATTAAATCTATTGTAGACTATAAAAATGGTAAAATTATTAAAATAGAAGCCTTAGCTCAAGATGGAACTATCCTACATCAAAGCGATTTAAGTAAAGGTACTGGAATTTGGAAATATTTCTGGGAAAATGGAAATATTCTTGAAGAAGGTAGCTATAAAAATTGGAAAAAAGATGGCAAGTGGGTCAAATATCGTGAAAATGGCGAAGTTGATGTTACTACTATCTATAAAAATGGTAGACTTATTGAGCAGATTTGGGGATAGTAGTTATTTTAATGTAATTTAAACTAAAAAATTTTTTCTTAAAAATAAAAGTAACTAAGTAGTTATCAATTACAAAATTAAAAGGGAGTCTTATAAAACTCCCTTTTTTCATTAAGAACTATTTATTTTCAGATATTACTTTATTGATTTCAGCTATTACAGCATCAGCATCTAATCCGTGAGCTGCAATCCCTTCTCCTAAAGTTTCTCCAGCTGCTATCATACATCCTACACAACCAAGTCCATACTTTGCAAATACTTCTCTGATTATTGGATAATTTTGAACTGCTACTAAAATATTTGTATCTTTTGTTACCATATCTTATCACTCCTAAAATTTTTTAATTTTTACATTAATATTATAATAAAATTTACTTGCTGTGTCAACTTTTATTATATATTTATTTTCCTACTATATTTAGTAAATCATGTACTCTTACCATACCTACCAATTTATTATCATCTATTACAGGGAGTACAGTTATTTGGCTAGGTCTATTTTCCATAAGTTCTAGAGCATCTATTGCCATACTATTAGAATCCGTTCTTGTAAAGTTTCTTGTCATTATATCCTTAGCTTTAAACGTAAAGAATTCTCCCTCTTTTGTCAAAGCTCTTCTAATATCTCCCTCTGTGATAATACCTACCATTAAATCACCATTCATAACACATACAGCACCAAGACTTTTATCTGTCATAGTAAGTATTACATTTTTTATTGGACTCTCTTTATCACATACAGGTATTTCATCACCTTTTTTCATTATATCTCTTACTCTCATTAGAAGTCTTTTTCCTAGACTTCCACCTGGATGATATAGTGCAAAATTCTCTGGTCTAAAATCCCTTCTCTTTATAAGTATTGCTGCAAGAGCATCTCCCATAACTAAAGTAGCTGTTGCTGATGACATAGGAGCTAAATTAAGTGGACATCCCTCTCTACTTACTCCTATATTTAATACATAGTCAGCTGCTTTTCCTAGTTTTGAATTTCTATTTCCTGTCATAGCTACAAGTTTAGCTCCTATCTTTTGAATAGATGGAAGAAGAGATACTATCTCATCACTATTTCCACTATTAGATATAGCTAATACCACATCATTTGGAGCTATCATTCCAAGATCTCCATGTAATCCTTCAGCAGAGTTCATAAATATAGCCGTTGTTCCTGTTGAAGCTAATGTTGCAGCTATCTTCTTACCAATAAGTCCAGATTTTCCTATTCCTGTAACTACAACTTTTCCCTTCATTCCTAATATCAACTCTACAACTTTTGTTATATCTCCGTCTAAAGAGTTCTTTACTCTTCCTAATTCCTCTATCTCTGCCTCAAATACACTTCTTGCATAATCCACTTCATTAAATTCCATAACTATCCCCTATCTTCCTTTTACTAAATCATCTATTTTTATAGCTACTTTTAATATCTCCTCTAAATCATCTAAGAATAACATATTTGGTCCATCTGACTTAGCTTCATTTGGATTAGGATGTACCTCAGCAAATATAGCATCTACACCTATTGCAAGCCCTGCTCTCATAAGTGGGAATACGTACTCTCTATCCCCAGATGTAGCTGTTCCTAGCCCCCCTGGTCTTTGTACAGCATGAGTCACATCAAATACTACTGGATATCCAAATTTTCTCATTTCCATAAAGCTTCTCATATCTACTACCATATTATTGTATCCAAAAGTACTTCCTCTTTCACAAAGTAGTATATTTTGATTATTACTCTCTTCCATTTTAGTTACAACATTTTTCATATCCCAAGGAGCTAAAAATTGTCCTTTTTTAATATTTACTGGAAGCCCTGTTTCTGCTGCTGCTAAAAGTAAATCTGTCTGTCTACATAAAAAAGCTGGAATTTGTAAAATATCTACTACTTCTGCAGCTTTTTTACATTGCCAAGTTTCATGTACATCAGTTATTACAGGAACATTATACTTTTCTTTAACTTTCTTTAAAATTTCTAATCCTTTTTCAAGTCCTGGTCCTCTAAAAGAGTGTATAGATGACCTATTAGCCTTATCAAAAGAAGCTTTAAAAATATATTGTATTCCTAGTCTATCACAGATATCTTTTATTTTTCCAGCTACTTCCATTACTAGCTCTTCTGACTCTATTACACAAGGCCCAGCTATTAGAGCAAATCTTTTATTTCCTCCAATTTCTATCTTATCTCCTACTTTTACAACTCTTACTTTATCTACCATTTTTCCCCCTTATCCTCTTATCTTTCTTTTTACTATTTCTCTTCTTGCTATTTCTCTATCATCAAAATGGATTTTCTTTCTTCCAAGTATCTGATAAGTTTCATGTCCTTTTCCAGCAATTAAAATTATATCATTTTTTTGAGCTATCTCTATGGCTTTCACTATAGCCTGCTCTCTATCCTCTTCTACAAGATAATGATCTCCGTTCATACCCTTTTTAACATCTTCAATTATTAAATGTGGATTTTCTGTTCTTGGGTTATCAGATGTAAGTATTGCTATATCACTAAGTCTTTGAGCAATTTCCCCCATAATTGGTCTTTTAGTTGCATCTCTATCTCCACCACAACCAAATACAGTAATTACTCTACCTTTTTTCAATTCATTTATACTTTTTAAAATATTCTCTAGAGCATCTCCAGTATGTGCATAATCTACTACAACAATATAGTCTTGTCCACAGTTTACTAACTCAAATCTTCCTGGTGCCCCTTTTATATCTTTTAATTTTTCTAAAATTATATTTTTTCCTATCCCCAATTGAAGTGCTATTCCTATTACTCCTAAAACATTATACAAGTTATATCTTCCTAATATAGCTAATTTCTCTTCAAACATCTCTCCCATAAGATTTAGTCTTACAAATTGACCATCACTATGGAACTCTACTATCTCTCCTGTTAAATCCGCTGACTTAGTTAAAGAATAGGAATATCCACCAAACTCTTTATAGAGCCTATCTCCATAAATATCATCTATATTGATAGAACTTTTTTTGCTATCTTTTAACATTGTAAAAAGTTTTCTTTTAGCTTGGAAATAATTATCCATATTCTCATGATAATCTAAGTGATCTAAAGTTAAATTAGTAAATGATGCAACATCAAATTCTAACATATCTACTCTTCCCAATGAAAGAGCATGAGAACTCACTTCCATAACTAAATATTCCAATCCTTTTTCTACTGCTTTTTTACACATCTTTACTATATCTAAAGATTCAGGAGTAGTATTAGGGGCTTCTATTACTTCATCTCCTATTTTATATTCAACAGTTCCTATCCTAGCTACTTTTTCTTTTCCTAAAATAGACTCTAAAAGATAAGTAGAAGTAGTTTTTCCATTTGTTCCAGTAATACCTATTATCTTTAATTTCTTTTGAGGATAACCATAAAAATTAGAAGCTATCTTTCCTAAATTTTTTCTCAAGTCCTTAACTAAAATATATTCAACAGGAAACTCTGGCTCTACTTTTTTTGATACTAATACTCCCTTCGCTCCATTTTCTATTGCTTGTTTAATATACTTATGTCCATCAGATATAGATCCTTCTAATGCTACAAATATATCTCCATCTTTTATTTTTCTTGAATCGTACTCCATTCCTTTAAATTCTATCTCAGTTTTTCCTTTTTGTAATATCTCATAATCTAGCCCAAGCAATAGTTCTTCCATTTTTCTCTCCTCTAATTTTCAATCTCTATGTGAATATTTTGTACTTTATCTTTATAATCTGCTATTCCTTTATTTAATACTTCTTGTAATTTTGAATACTCTCTATTTAACTTTCTTATTTCATTCCAATCAGGGCTTTCTTTTCTCATCTCTTTTTGAGTTTCCATCCTAATTGAAACCAACTGGCTTTTTATCTCATTAAACCCTTCTAAAAATTCTGCTCTCATTCTTGCAACTTCTTGTTGCTGCTCAAAAGTTAAACATTGAATAAAAACAACATTTTCCTCTTCTCTACTTAATCCTTCATCCCCAAAAATATTTAGTGTAGATATGAACAACAATGTATACATACCTAAATATTTCATAACAGCCTCCACGCTTTCTCGTTTTTTTATTTTATTATATTAAAATAGTGTGGCATCCTTGTGTCTTGCATTTTCGAGGTTATCTCATATATTTTCTATCTGCCAATTTATCTCTTTCTTTCCAATATTTCTTAATATATCATTTATTTTTTTAAAGTGTCCACATCCAAAGAATCCTCTACTTGCTGATAATGGACTAGGGTGTGGTCCTTCTAATACGAAGTGTTGTTTATTTGTTATAAAAGCTTTTTTCTTTCTAGCATTATTTCCCCACAATACAAAAATCACCGGCTCTTTTCTATCATTTAGATGCTTTATAATATTATCTGTAAAAATTTCCCATCCCATACCTGAATGAGAGTTAGCTTCACCAGCTCTAACAGTTAGAGCCGTATTTAGAAGCAACACTCCTTGCTCTGCCCATGGTACTAAATAACCATTATTTGGAATATATAATCCCAATTCATCTTTTAATTCTTTATACATATTGAGTAAAGATGGTGGAGTTTTTATTCCAGGATTTACTGAAAAAGCTAAACCATGAGCTTGATTAGGTCCATGATATGGATCTTGCCCCAATATAAGCACCTTTGTATCCCTATAAGTTGTAAGTTTTAATGCTGAAAAAATATTCTCCATTTTTGGATATATAACTCTTGTTTTATATTCTTCAATCAAAAATTTTCTTAATTTTTGATAATATTCTTTATCAAACTCACCTTTTAATACTTCATCCCAATCATTACCTAAATTTACCATTTTTTACCTCCAATAACTATTTAGCTATTACCATACAATTAGGAAATCTCTTTCTCATTCCACAGTTAGAGCATTTAGTTCTACACTCTGGTGTTAGAGCTACATTTTCTGCTTGTTTTAATTCTCTTTTTAAAAACTCTTTATCCACACTTATTTCTACAATATCCCAAGGTAACTCTTCATTCATATCTCTAGCTCTTAAATACTCATTCTCATCCATACCTAATTCTTCCATAGCTCTCTTCCAGATATTAAAGTTATCTTTGTAATCATCAAGTTTTGCTCCACCTCTCCAAGCTAACTCTACAAGCTCTCCTATTCTCTCATCTCCTCTTGATAAGAATCCTTCTAAATAAGATTTTTTCATATCATGTATTCTCAAATTACAACTTTTTTGTCCTTTAAATAACTCTCTTAAAAGAGCATGTTTTCTTTTCATCTCTGCAAAATCCATCTGCTCTGCCCATTGAAATGGAGTATGAGGTTTAGGTACAAAGTTTGATACACTTACTGTTACATTAAGTCTTTTATTTATAGGTCTACATCTATCTACAACTTTTTTAGCTAGTTCATATATTCCTTTTACATCTTCATCAGTTTCAAATGGAAGTCCTATCATAAAGTAAAATTTTAATGTTTCCCATCCACCTCTCACTGCTGCTTCAGCAGTTTCTAATACATCTTCTTCATTTACTCCCTTATTAATTATATCTCTCATTCTTTGAGAACCAGCTTCTGGTGCAAATGTAAATCCTGTTCTCTTTCCACCACTGATATCTTCAGCTACCTCAACAGAGTGAGTATTCATTCTTAATGATGGAAGTGATACCCCAAGATTTCTATGAGCATTTTTGCTTTTTACTCCTTTAATCAATTCGTCTATCTTACTATAATCACTACTACTTAATGAAGATAAAGATACCTCTCCATATCCAGTCTTTTTGATCATTTTTTCTATTAATTCTAGATTTTTCTCTAAGCTTCTCTCTCTAACTGGTCTATATACTATTCCTGCTTGGCAAAATCTACAACCTCTCGAACATCCTCTTTGTATTTCTACAGTAGCTCTATCATGTACTATATTTATATACGGTACTATCTGATCCTCATAATATTCTGTATTATTTAAATCTGCAACTATTGCTCTTTTTATCCTTTTCTTTCCCTTATGAAGAACTGGCACATATACCCCATCTAATCCCCCTATAAGTTGTAATCTTTCCATCTTAGTTTTATCTTTATGAGCTACTAGGATTTTAGCAATCTCTACCATTACCTCTTCCCCATCACCTATAACTATAAAATCTAAAAATCTTTCCATAGGTACAGGATTCATCATACAAGTTCCACCAGCCATTATCAGTGGATATTCTTCTCCTCTTTCCTCTCTTCTTACTGGTATCCCTGCAAGGTCAAGAGCATTTAATACATTTGGATAGCACATCTCATATGATAGTGAAAAACCTACTACATCAAACTCTTTTAATGGAGTCTTACTTTCTAATGAAAACATTGGAATATTATTTTCTCTCATAAGCTTTTCCATATCTTCCATCGGAGCAAATCCTCTTTCTAATGAAAATCCTTCCACTCTGTTCATAAGACTATATAGTATTCTAATACCTAAGTTAGACATTCCTACCTCATATATATCTGGGAAAAATAAACACATTCTTGCTTTATAATTCTCTTTATGAATACTGTTAATCTCATTTCCTAAATATTGTCCTGGCTTTTCTACTTTTAATAAATATTTATCTAAATTTACTCTCATTTTCTCCTCTTTCTATATTTTAATTTTTACTTATCATCTAACTCTTGAAATCTTTGCATATAGATATCATCAGAATAATAGTGATGATCCCTAGCTAACTCCGCTAGTTCAAGATTAATATTCTCTAATTTTTTATATGAATCTTCATTGTGTCTATCTAAAGTTTTTTCTCCTATCAAAACTTTTTTCATTCTTCTATATAAAGATGCATGATACTTTCCACAATCATGCAAAAGAGCTAATTTTTTAAAAATTTCTTCATCTTTTAATAAATTATCCTCTAATACTAGTTTTAATATTTTATATGAATGTATCTTATCATATTCACTCATTTGATTAAAAACTTCAAACTCTTTATCTGTTAATATTTTTTTTACTTCTATATTCCATTCTGATTTATATTTTCCAAAAATAAAAGTAAGTCCCTGTTTAATCCTTGCTAACATATCTCTTTTACCACTATATTTCCATAAATTTTCTTAAGAGCTTTTATATTTTTTCCATTTTTACCTATTAGCTCTCCTTTTTTCTCTTTAGAAGTATAAAGAATATACAAATTTCTATCTCTATTACTCTCTATTCTCTCTACTCCAGCTATTTTTACATCTTCTACTTTTTCAAAAATATTATTTTTTAGCTCCTCACTTAAGACTATCTTAGATAAAGTAAGATATTTTCCTTCTAATGCTTCCTTTCTGCCAGTAAGAATATATCCAGACATTATTCTTACCTGTTTTGGCATAAAAGAGTTTCCAGAAAAAAATAGTTTCCCATTCTTAAAAGATATATCTACCTCTCTTATATGTTCTTTTAGTTCTAATCCTTTTTTATCAGTAAACTCACTTACATCATATCTTCCAGATAAATCTCTACAAAGTTTTTCAATCTCTTCTAAGCTATTTTTTACTCTTTTTTTAGGATATTCATATATATACTCTCTTCTACCTACCAACTCTGGAAAAGCTAGATTTGGAAAAGTTTTTTTTATCATTGTTATTTTTAAACTTTCATCTGATAAAAGATTAAATCTCTCTTGCAAATTTTTTTTATTTCCATCAAACTTACTACTTACATATAAAATATTTTCTGTAGCACTTACTTTAGCGTCGGTTCTCCCTCCCTGTTGTATCCCTTTTGCCCAAGAAAATCCTATCTCATTCATCAACTCTTTAAATCTTCCTTTAACAGTTCTCTTTCCAACTATCTCATCAAAGGAATGAAACTTTGTTCCATCATATTTTATATAGAACATATATCCCCATTTATCATTTTTTTCTATGGTTCTTATATCCATTATCTCTCCTTATTTAAACTAACTATACTATTAAATTATATCATAAAATCTTTCTTTTATATATTATTTTATTTAAAGATTAATTCTCATAATAAAATAGAGCTAAGAATAACACATGTTACTCTTAGCTCTATTTTATTTTTTATTTAAAATTTACATTAGAATTTTGCAAAAGCTACTACTTCTTCTTTTGGAGCAAGTCCTACTGATTTATTTACTACCTCTCCATTTTTGAAAAGTAAAAGTGTAGGTATACTCATTACTCTAAATTGAGCTGCTAATTCTTCCTCTTCATCTATATTTATTTTTGCTACTTTTACTGTTCCAGCTAATTCAGCATCTACCTCTTCTAATATAGGTGCTAAAGCTTTACAAGGTCCACACCATGAAGCCCAAAAATCAACTACTACAGGCTCTTTAGACTGTAATACTTCTTTCTCAAAATTCTCCTTTGTTATATGTAAAATTGCCATACTATCTCCTCCCTTTTCTAGAATTGTTATCTTTTCAAATTTATACTCTTATTATATACTATTTTTTTCTTTTTGTCTAGAATTTCTTTACATTTTTACTCAACTTTATTTTCTTACAATTCTATCAGCTACCATAGCAGCTCTTTTATTTGACAATACATCGTGTACTCTCACTATATCTATACCCTTTTCTATCCCTAAAACAGTAGTAGCAACTGTTCCTTCTACTCTCTCTTGAGGTGGTAGCTCTCCTAATATTGTCCCTATAAATCTCTTTCTAGAAGTCCCTAAAAGCAATCTTCCCATCTCTCTTAGTTCCTGTAATCTTGAAAGTACTTCTAAATTTTCATCTATTCCTTTTCCAAAACCAATTCCTGGATCTAAAATTATACTGTCCCTTGAAATTTGATATTTATCTGCTATCTCATATGTCCTTTTAAAAAACTCTTTTATACAACATAAAATATCACCTTTATATTCTTTTCCATCTTGATTATGCATAGCTATTACAGGAACATCATATTTTTTTACAACTTCAGCCATCTCTCCATTATCATATTGTAATCCCCATATATCATTTAAAATATGAGCTCCAGCTTCAAAAGCTGCCTTTGCAACCTTATATTTATATGTATCAATAGAAATAATAGCTCCTAACTCTACAACTTTCTTTATTACTGGTACTACTCTAGCTATTTCCTCCTCATCACTTATTTGAACATGTCCTGGTCTAGTAGATTCTCCTCCAATATCAATGATATCTGCTCCCTCTTCTAGCATTTTTTTAGCATGTTTTACAGCTTCTTCTATATTATTGTGCTCTCCACCATCAGAAAAAGAGTCTGGTGTTACATTTAATATCCCCATTATAAGAGTTCTTTTTCCTAATTCTAATTCTCTATCTCTGCACTTTAAAATTTGTACTTCTCTTTTTACTTTTTTATAAACCATTGGTACAAATCTTATTCCATTTATATTTTGTTCAGAATCTGTTAAAGAAAATCCCAACTTTTTATAAGTTTCTACTGCACATGGAGCAGAGTTTACAGTTATCTCTTTCTCTTTAGTCAAAGATATAGCCTTTTTAAATAATTCTCTACCTATTCCATGTTTTTGATAAGATTTTTTTACAAAGAAAAGACAGATATGTTGTCCTCCTTGAATAGCTATTACTCCTATTAATTCTCGTTTATCATAAGTTCCATAAAAATCAAATTCATTTATTAACTCTCTACAATCTAAAAATCTTCTAAACTCTTCTACTCCTCTTCTATTATAATTGAAAGCTTCACACTCTAAAAATACATCCCATACAAGTTTTAAAGCTTTATTTATCTCTTTTTTTTCTAACTTTTTAATTTCCATTTGCTTCCCTTTCTTTCAATTTTCTAGCTAACATTGTTATTGTTTTTTTCTCTAAAGGGTGGATATAGTTAGGAGCTATCTCAGATAGAGGGTCTAGTACAAACTCTCTCTCACAAATCCAAGGATGAGGTACAGCTAAATTATCCTCTTCAATTATCTCTTTATCATAAAACAGTATATCAATATCTATTATTCTAGGTCCCCACTTTATCTCTCTGACTCTTCCCATATCCAATTCTATCTGTAAAATCTCTTTTAGAAACTCTTGAGCTGTCATAAGAGTTTTTACCTCTAAACAAGCATTTAGAAAATTATCTTGCTCTAAATATCCAAAAGGTTCTGTCTCTAATATTGTACTACTTTTAACTACCTCTGTATTCTCTAATTCTCCTATTTTTCTTATAGCTTCCAAAAGATTTTTTCTCTTATTCCCAATATTACTTCCTAATGAAAGATATACTCTATGCCATTTTCTAGTAATTTCCACAGCTACATTTTCAAAATGCATCTGTAGTGGTGCCCAAGGTTTTTTTACAATAACTTTTACCTCTTTTCCCAACTCATATTTTTTTAATACCATTTCAGCTATATTTTCAGCACATGTTTCTATTAAATCTATACTTTTTTCCAGAAAAAGTTTCTCTACATCTTGAGCTACTAATCCATAGTGAACTGACTTTGTCAAATCCCCTGTTTTACCAGCCTCTCTTGTATCCACAGTAAGCTCTAAAGATACCAAAAATTTTTGTCCTAATTTTTTTTCTTCAGGAAAAACTCCATGAAATCCTATAAATTCTAAATTATTTATATAAATTTTATCCATCATCTCACCACTATTTCAATAAAGTTAATACTTCTACTCTTCTATTACTATCTTTTTCAAAGATACCTCTACAAGCAGTAGTTATTATCTGACTATTTTCTTTCTTTGCTCCTCTCATAGTCATACACAGATGTTTTGCTTTTATTATTACCATAACTCCTTGACAATCAAGTGTCTTGTAAATTACATCTGCTAATTCACTTCCAAGTCTTTCCTGTATTTGAGGTCTTTTTGCTAGTATCTCTATACTTTTGATTATATCTCCAAAACCTACTACTTTACCATTAGGAATATATGCTACATCAATTGTTCCAAAAAAAGGTAGAAAATGGTGTTCACACATAGAGTAAAAATCTATATTTTTCTCCATAACCAAATCATTACTATCTACTGAGAAATATCTAAGTAATGGTTCCTGTGGATTTTTATCTATGCCTGAAAAAAGTTCTTCATAACTTTGAGCAACTCTTTTAGGAGTATCTATTAAACCCTCTCTATTTCTATCCTCTCCTATTCCTTCAAGTATTTGTTCAAAAGCTTTTTCTATCTTTTTTAACTCCATTTTCTTTTCCTCTCCATAAATTTTCTATAAATCTAATTTTAAATCTCCATCTTTTATCCAACCTTTTCTTCTCATTAACTTTGCTATTCCCAAAGTAATTATAGCTGGTAATAAAAAATGAAGTAATAATATTCCTAAATATAATTTTAATCCTGTTACTCCTATACTATTCATAGCTGTAACTGTTCCAAACTGTCCTACAAATCCACTTGTTCCCATTCCTGAAGCTATTGGTATATTTTGAAATTTAAAAACCATTGTAGATACTGGGCCTAATATAGCTCCTGCTACTGTTGGTGGTATCCATATCTTCCAATTTTTTACTATATTTCCTATCTGAAGCATAGATGTCCCAACACCTTGAGCTACAAGTCCACCCCAACCATTTTCTTTAAAACTCATTACTGCAAAACCTACCATCTGAGCTGAGCACCCTACTGTTGCTGCTCCACCAGCAAGTCCTCCAAGCCCTATCATCATACATAGAGCTGCACTACTAATAGGAAGAGTAAGAGCTATCCCTACTATTGTGGAAACAAGTATTCCCATAGCAAATGGTTGTAATTCAGTAGCATATACTACCATAGCTCCAAAAGTCTGCATAATCTTTGCTACAAATGGACCTACTAAATAGACCACTAATGAACCTGATATTATAGTTGTAGCTGGAGCAACTATTATGTCTACCTTTGTTTCTTTAGATACTATCTTTCCAAATTCTGCTCCTACAACTGCTCCTATAAAAGAACCTACAGGTCCTCCATACATAGCTCCTATAGCTCCTGTTACTGTTGAAGAAAATAGTACTAGATGAGGAGCTTTTAATCCATAGGCTACTGCAAGTCCTATTCCTGGTCCTGTCATATCTCTAGCTACTTTCCATACTACATCAGTTAGAAAAGCTATCTCTAATTTTTCGCCTATTGTATTAAGTATGGTCCCTATAAGTAAAGTTGAAAAAAGTCCTAATGCCATATAACTTGAAGCATCTACTAAATATTTTTTAATAGATAACTCTACACCTTTTCTTTTTAAAAACTCTCTCATTTTTCTCTCCTCAAAATTTTTATAAAAAGGGAATGACTTTAGCCATCCCCCTAATTTTTTTATCTCTCTTCTATTTGATTTAAATCTGCCATCTTAGTAAAAATATCAGTTAAAAATCTCATTTGAGATAATCTATTATTTTTAATAGCTTCATCTTTATCCATTACTATTATTTTATCAAAATAGTTGTTAATTATATCTTTTCCAGATGTTATCTCTTCAAGATATTTAGCATAATCTCTTTGCTCAATAGCTAGATTTACTTTATTACTTAACTCTACAGAAAATTGATATAACTCCTTCTCTATATCCTCTTTGAATAATTCTGGATTAATTATCATATCTGTATGGTCTTTAGAGATATTTCCAACTCTTTTTAATACAGGTAATAGTTTTCCAAACTCTTCCTCTTTAGCAAATGACTCTAAAGTTTTTACTCTCTCAAGTGCATCTACTAAGTTATCACAATCTTTATCTACTACCGCAACAATTACATCTCTACTATATCCCATATCTCCAAAAATATTGATAGCTCTTTGTTTAAAGAATTCTAATACTTCAGCTTCTACAGTAGCTCTATCTCTTTTTAATACTCCATCAGCTACTAGAGTATCTAAAGATTTATTAACTAATGCTTTTAATGATATATTTAATTTAGAGTTAACTATTACGTTAGCTATTCCTAAAGCTGCTCTTCTTAAAGCAAATGGGTCTTTTGAACCACTTGGGATAACTCCTACTCCAAAACATCCTACTAGAGTATCTATTCTATCAGATATACCTGCTATTATTCCTTCCATTTCTGTTGGTAATAAGTCTCCTTGGAATCTTGGATAATAGTGCTCTTTTATTCCTAATGAAACTCTTTCATTCTCTCCAGATTTTAGTGCATAATCTGCTCCCATAAATCCTTGAAGTTTTGTAAACTCTTTCTCTCCTATCATATTAGAAACTAGGTCAGCTTTAGCTAGATATACAGTTCTTAATACATCCTCTTTTCTATCTGCACAACCTAATACATCTATTAGATAAGTAGCTATCTCTTTACTTCTTTCTATTTTTTGATAAATAGTTCCTAAATCTTTTTGGAATACTACTGTTTTTAATTTTTCTACATTGTCAGCTAATGGATGTTTTAAATCTTCTTGATAGAAGAATCTAGCATCTGCAAGTCTAGCTGATAATACTTTTTCATTTCCTTTTCTTACGAAATCAGAAGATTCGATACCATTTCTTACAACTACAAATTTAGGAAGTAATTTTCCATTAGTATCTAAAATAGGGAAATATCTTTGGTGTACTTGCATAGATATAATTAATACATCTTGTGGCACTTCTAAGAAGTCAGCATTGAAGCTTCCAACTATTGGACAAGGATACTCTATTAAATTTGTTACTTCATCTAATAGCTCCTCTTCAATATGAACTTGTTCTCCAGCACCAGCACATTTAGCTACTAAATCTTTAACTAATGCTCTTCTCTCCTCAATATCTATGATAACATTATTCTCTCTAATTTTTGTAAAATATTCTTCTACATTAGATACTTCAAACTCTTTTCCAAAGAATCTATGTCCTCTTGATTTATTTCCACTTGCTATTCCTTCTATTTCAAATGGAACTACTTCTGAATCACATAAAGCTAAGAACCATTGAACTGGTCTTGCAAATCTTAATTTTTTATCTGCCCATTTCATAGATTTTGGGAAGTTTAATTCTAATACTAGAGATTTTAAAATTTCAGATAAAAGTTCTTTAGTAGCCTTACCTTTCATAAATTTTCTAGCAGCTATGTATTCTCCTTTTGGAGTAGAAACAATTTCTAATTGCTCTGGCTCTATTCCTTGAGATTTAGCAAATCCAAGTCCAGCTCTTGAAATTTCTCCATTTACATAAGCTACACTTTTAGCTGGTCCTAAGTTTACAAGGTCTAAGTCCTCTTGATTTTCAGCTAAATTATGTACATCTAGCACTAATCTTCTAGGTGTTCCATAAGTTTTTATCTCATCAAATTTTATTCTTTCATTATTTAATTTTGTTTCTAAATTAGATTTTAAATCACTTAATGCCTGCTTAAGAAATCTTGCTGGCAACTCTTCCATTCCAATTTCAAATAGTAATCTCAATGTTCTTCCTCCTCTTATTAATAACTGATATTCCTATTAAAAAACTTATTTTTAATTTTTATTTAATTATTTTTTTAATAGCGGATATCCTAAATCTTTTCTATTTTGAACATAAACTTCAGCACATCTTCTTGCTAAGTTTCTTACTCTTAATATATATGCCATTCTCTCAGTCGTAGATATAGCACCTCTTGAGTCTAGTACATTGAATACATGAGAACATTTTAAAACATAGTCATAAGCTGGTAATACTAAACCTTCATCTAGTATTCTACTTGCTTCTTTTTCAAACTCATCAAACCATTTAAAATGTTTATCTAAATCTGCTAATTCAAATGAGTATTTAGAGTTTTCATATTCAAATTGGAATCTCATATCTCCATATTTTACTCCTGGAGCCCATTCTAAATCATAAATATTTTCTTTATTTTGTATATATAGTGCTATTCTTTCTAGCCCATAAGTAATCTCAACAGGAATAGGATCAAGCTCTAATCCTCCTACTTGTTGGAAATATGTGAATTGAGTTACTTCCATTCCATCTAACCATACTTCCCAACCAAGTCCCCATGCTCCAAGTGTAGGTGATTCCCAGTCATCTTCTACAAAACGGATATCATGCTTTTCAGGTTCTATTCCTAATACCCTTAAACTTTCTAAGTAAAGCTCTTGAATATTTAATGGAGATGGTTTCATTATAACTTGGAATTGATGGTGTTGATAAACTCTATTTGGGTTCTCTCCATATCTTCCATCTTTAGGTCTTCTTGATGGTTCAACATATGCTACACTCCATGGTTCAGGTCCTAATGACATAAGGAATGTATTTGGGTTAAATGTTCCAGCTCCCTTCTCAATATCATAAGGGTTTCCTAATACACACCCTTTAGAACTCCAATATTTTTGAAGAGCAAAAATTATCTCTTGAAATGTCATTTCTTATCCTCCTCGGTTTCTCTCTTCTTTCTAAGAATTAATTGGTCTAGTAGTACAAATACTACTCCTATATTTATCCAGACATCAGCTAGATTAAATACATAACTCCAGACACCTCTAAAGTCTACCATATCTACTACAAATCCTCTAAAGGCTCTATCTATCATATTTCCAATGGCTCCTGCTAAGATATAAATAAATCCCATTTTTTCTATCATAGATAATTTATTTCTTTCTTTATACAGGTAATAAGCAATAGCTACAATTGCTATAATTGTAGCTATGCTTATTATATCTAGTTTTCCTTGAAACATTCCAAAGGCAATACCTCTATTTTTTACATAAGTAAGATGAAAAAAATCATTTATTATAGGTAATGTCTCCCCTTCTAGCATATAGCTATCTATGAGGTATTTTGATAGTTGGTCAGCACCAACAAGTATCAAGATTAAAACTATATATATCATAATTTCTCCTAGTTATTTTTTAGTACAGAAGTACATCTTGGACAAAGTGTAGGATGTTCTGCATCTACTCCAACCTCAGTTGAATATTTCCAACATCTTTCACATTTTTCTCCCTCTGCATGTACAACTTTTATGTATAGGTCTTTTAACTCTTCTCCCTCTACAAATGTTTCATCACAAGAGTCAACTATTTCAACATTTGAAACAATTAACGCTAACTCTAGTCTATCTCTATTTTCTGCTAAGAAATTTTGCATATCAGCATTTTTAGAGAATAACATTACTTTAGCATCAAGAGAGTTTCCTATTATTCTATTCTCTCCTTGTCTTGCTTTTTCTAGAGACTTATTAGCTTCTTTTCTTACTTTTATAATATCTGCCCATTTAGCTTCTACCTCTGGATTTAAGTACTCATCATTTTCCTCATACCAAGAAGTTAAAAGTACTGATTCCTCATCTTTTAAAGCTTCTGGTAATGTATCCCAAATCTCTTCAGCTGTAAATGAAAGAATTGGAGCTATCATTTTAGTTAAAGTTAATAATATCTCTGTCATTACTGTTTGAGCTGATTTTCTATCTAACGAGTTTGTTCCCTCTGTATATAATCTATCTTTTATAATATCTAAATAGAAAGCTGACATATCTACACCAGCAAAGTAGTGAATATCTTGGAATAAGTTATAGAATTCATATTTTTCATAGTTTTCTGTAACTCTTCTCTTCAAAATTTCTAATTTATTTAATGCCCATTTATCAATTTCCATTAAATCTTTATAAGCTACTTTATCAGTTGCAGGATTAAAATCATTACTATTTCCTAAAATATATCTAGCAGTATTTCTTACTCTTCTGTATGCCTCTGCCATTTGTTTTAAAATATTATCAGAGATTTTTACGTCCTCTCTGTAATCTACTGAAGCACACCATAATCTTAAGATATCCGCTCCATATACTTTTATAACATCAGCTGGTACTACTACGTTTCCTACTGATTTAGACATTTTCTTACCTTCTCCATCATTTACAAATCCATGAGTTAAGATTTTTTTGTATGGAGCATCATGTGTAGACCCTATTGAAGTAAGAAGCGATGTTTGGAACCATCCTCTATGTTGGTCAGAACCCTCTAAATACATATCTGCTGGTCTATGTAATAATTCTCCTCTAGTTTCTAATACTGATCTATGAGATACTCCAGAGTCAAACCAAACGTCCATAATATTTGTTTCTTTTCTTAAAGTTACACCTTTTAAGTTATACTTCTCTAATAACTCTTCTCCTATTAACTCTTCAGCTGTATGAGTTAACCAAGCTGCTGTTCCCTCTTTTTTAACTATCTCTACTATTCTTGCTAAAATCTCTTTATTGTAAATCTCCTTTCCTGTCTCTTCATTATAAAATACAGGAATTGGTACTCCCCATACTCTTTGTCTTGAAATACACCAATCAGGTCTTGTTTCTAGCATAGAACCTATTCTGTTTCTTCCCCAAGCCGGTACAAACTCTACATTATCAAGAGCTTTTAATGCTCTTTCTCTTAAATCTGAACCTTCAGCTTTTACGAACCATTGCTCAGTTGCTCTGAAAATTACAGGAGTTTTAGATCTCCAGTCATGTGGATAAGAGTGCTCTATATTTTTCAATTTTAATAGATGCCCTGTCTCTGTTAAATGAGCTACTATCTCTTTGTTTGCTTTTAAATAAAATAATCCAGCAAATTGTCCAGCTTCTTCAGTAAGTACTCCTTTGTTATTGATAGGAGAGATTACTTCTATTCCATATCTTGTTCCTACAACATAGTCATCTTGTCCATGTCCAGGAGCTGTGTGTACACAACCTGTTCCTGCATCAGCAGTAACGTGTGTTCCTAATATTATCATACCTGTTCTCTCTAAGAATGGATGTTTATAAGTTGCTCTTTCTAAGTCACTTCCTATAAACTCTTTTACTAATTCATATTCAGCTATTTCCATCTCAGCAAAAGCTTTTTCTGCTAAATCTTTAGCTAGAATTAGATTTCCTTTTTCTGTTTTATATACTCCATATTCGAAGTTAGGATTTAATGATATAGCCATATTTGCTGGTAATGTCCAAGGAGTTGTTGTCCAAATTACTACCCAAGTTTCTTCTATAAGTCCTAATCTTTCTAATAAGTCTGCATTAGCTTCCATTTTTACATAAATAGATGGTGAAGTTACATTCTTATACTCTATTTCAGCTTCTGCTAAAGCTGTTTCTGTAACTGGAGACCAATAAATTGGTTTTAACCCTTTAAAAATATATCCATTTTCATAAAGTTCTCCAAATACTTCTAATTGTTTTGCTTCATACTCTGGTTTTAAAGTTAAATAAGGATTTTCCCAATCTCCTAATACTCCTAGTCTTTTAAATCCTTCTCTTTGAATTCCTACCCATTTAAGAGCATATTCTGTACAAAGTTTTCTTATCTCTAATGGAGACATCTCCTTTGCTTTTTCACCTAATTTTTCTGTTACTTTTAGTTCAATAGGTAATCCATGTGTATCCCACCCTGGAATATATGGTGCATTATATCCTCTAAGTCTTTTATATTTTAAAATTATATCTTTTAATATCTTATTTAAAGCATGTCCTATATGGATATCTCCATTTGCATAAGGTGGTCCATCATGTAATATAAATGATTTTGTCCCCTTAGTTAATCCTTTCTCATAAATTTTGTTTTCTTCCCATTTTTGAATGATTTTTGGTTCCTTATTTGGAAGATTTGCTTTCATTTGAAAACTTGTCTTCGGAAGGTTTAGCGTAGCTCCGTAATCCTTTTCACTCATTATAAAATCTCCTCCTTATATATATTTAAAGTTATTTTTACATCTGTTCCTTCGTCTAACTCTGATGATATTTTTATTACACCATGATGATCTTTTATTATTCTTGATACTATTGAAAGTCCTAATCCTGGTGCATTTTCATTATATCCCACAAAAGGTTCAAATATATTTTCTAATTGCTCCTTAGTCATTCCAATTCCATTATCAATTATATTTATTTTAATTTTATCAACATTTTTCTCTTTTGTTACTATTATATTTATCTTTTTATTATCATTATTTACCTTATCAAAAGATTCTTTTGCATTTTTTATAACTTCATAAAAAGCTCTTTTAAGCCTTGCTCTATTCCCTAGTATTTTACCATTATAATTTATAAATGTTGAGATATTTATTCCTAATTTTTCTAATCTAGGTTCTATATCTGCAATTATCTCTGAGAATATTGTTTCTATTTCTATTATCTCTAAAGGATTACTATTTTTTACATTTACATACTCATTTAGAATCTCTCTCTCTCTTCTAAGTTTTCCTATCTCATCTTTTATTTCCTGGATCTGAATTTTTAACAAACTATTACTTGGGTCATACTCATGCATTCTTTCGGTAAACTCTAACATTTTTTCAAAGGAAACCTCTCTTCCTTTAAAAAATCTATCTACAAGCTTTCCTATTGTAGCTGTTCTTTCAAAGTCTATTTTTTCTTCTTCTAAAGTTCTATTTTTTATTCTGATTGAGATATTTAAAAATAAAAGAGTTAATAATTCTACCTCTTCCTGAGTAACTTTATTATCCTTTCCAAAATAGTCTACCACAATACAGCCATAATTTCTAGTCTCACTATATATAGGCATGATTAAAAAATTATTTATTCCTAAACTTTTAAATAATTCATTTCCCAATTCATGTTTATATCCCTTATCATTTTGAAAGATTATCCTTTTTTCTAATAGAGATTTAGCTATTAAATTGCTATTTTTAAATGGTATTTTTATAAGCTTCACTAGTTCAGCTATTTCTTCTATTTGAAATTTAAATCCACCAGTGCTCTCTACTCCATTTAATATTTCTCGTTTGACTTTATTATTTGCTGTGGCAAATTCTCCTACCATAGTGTCTATTTCTCTACTATACCTAAAATACATAGCTCTACTAAAGCCAAGCCCCATCTCTGAAGTTAGTGCTGACATTATCTCTTTTACTGTAATATTCATATCATTTTCTATCTGAATATTCATAAGAATTTTTTCTACTGCGTCTATTCTTTTTAAAGTTCCAACTAATTTTCTATTTTTACTTTTAGCTTGCTCCTCATTTGCTCTAATGTCAGTAGCCATCTTGTTGAAAGTCTTAGATAAGGTTCTCATCTCATCTACACCTTCTGGCTTGACAAAAATTTTATAATTTCCCTTACTTACCTCTTCAGCTGCCTCCATAATTCTTCCTAGAGGTTCTAAAAGCTTACTAAACATTCTAGCTGAAATTGTAGTACTTACAGCTACAAAAAGCAAGACTATAACTATTACAGATAAAGAGATCACCAATTTCAAAACTTCTATATTTTCATAATATAAAGCAACTCCAAAACTACCTATATACTCATTTTTATAATCATATATATCTGATAAAGCTATATAATAAGTTTCATCATCTATACTCTTTTTTTTGTAAACATAATTATAGTTTTTAAGATTAAACTTATTTTTATCTCTCTTACTTAAAATAGGAGTATTTTCTTTCAGATTAAAAGTTCCCAACTTATATTTTTCATCTACTACTAGAAAAACTTTATCCTCTTCTCCTAGACTTGAAAGTAGTGATAAATTTTTCATAACTCTTTCATCTATTGGAAGTGTAACTACTAAATATAGCCTTCTTTCACTTTCATTGTTATATCTTACTATTACTCGAGAATATATTTTATCTTCTACTTTTGAAAAATAACTTGTTTTTATATCATTATCAACATTAGATACATTTGCTTTAAAACTCTCTCTGTCAATTTTAGGAGAAACCTCTCCATTATTAACTTCTCCTAATACATAGCCATTTTCATCTACTATAGACAAAATTGAATTTGAATATAGTTCATAGTTTCTTCTTGCTAAACGATTTCTAATTAGAGCTGCCCTTTCACTATAACTTAAAATATTATTTAACTTTCTATTATCAAAGGTTGTAAAATTTCTTAATGTTTGATTTAATTCATCTTTTACTTTTAAAATTTCTCCATTATAAGCCCTATTCATTAGAGATATTTTATCCCTAACAGAATCTACTACTTTAGATTCCAGATTTTGAAATGCTGTAAATGTCAAAAAAAGTGCTATTGTAATAGAAGATATTACTATAGCAATATCATTATAAAATACCATTCTGACTAAAAGAGAATTTCTACTTACTCTCATTACAACTATTTCTCCTTTTTAGTTAATCCTACTCTCTCTCTCTCTTTATCAATATCTTTTATTCTAACCTTTATAATTTGCCCAACTGATAAAACTTTACTTGGATCATCTATAAACTTATTTGAAATCTCAGAAATATGTAAAAGTGCATCATTTTTTAATCCAATATCAATAAAAGCTCCAAATTTTACAACATTTCTAACTGTTCCCTCTATCTCCATTCCAGGTTGTAAATTCTCTATTTTTAAGATATCTGATTTTAAAAGTGGTTTTTCAAAACTATCTCTTGGGTCCCTTCTATCTCTTATTAAAGCTTCATATATATCTTTTACTGTTTCTACTCCATATTCTTTTTCTTTAGCAAATTTAGCATAATCAAATTCTTTTAATTTCTCCCTAGCCACATTTAAATCTGCTCCATACTCATCTACTGTAAGCCCAGATTCAGCTAATAATTCTATAGCTTTATGATAAGATTCTGGATGAATTATTGTATTATCTAATACATTTTCACCGTCTACTATTACAAGGAAACCAGCCATTTGCTCATAAGCTTTTGCACCAATTCCTTTTACTTTTAAAAGTTCTTTTCTATTTTTAAAATTTCCATTTTCCTTTCTGTAATCAACTATATTCTTAGCCATATTTTTCTTTATTCCAGAAATATGTGAAAGTAATGCCCAAGAAGCAGTATTCAAATTTGCCCCTACACTATTTACAACATATGCTATAACTGCATCTAATGATTCATCTAATTTACCTTGATTTACATCATGTTGATACATTCCTACACCTATAGATTTAGGATCTATCTTAACTAATTCAGCAAGTGGATCTTGTATTCTTCTTCCTATTGAAATAGCTCCTCTCACTGTTACATCTAAATCTGGAAACTCTTCAGCTGCTATTTTTGAAGCTGAATATATTGAAGCTCCTGCTTCATTAGCTATAAGATATTTTGTATTTAAGTTATTTTTTCTAATTACATCAGCTACAAAACTCTCTGTTTCTCTTGAAGCAGTTCCATTTCCTATTACTATTATATCTATATTATATTTTTTTACATAGTCCACTATCTTTTTTTCAGCCGTTTCTAATTGTTTTGGTGTATGCATATCTGCTACTAAGAAAAATACATCATTTCCTATATAAAAACCATTTTTATCTATTATAGCTACTTTACATCCTGTTCTATATCCTGGGTCAAGTGCTAGTATGCTTTTTTCTTTTAAAGGTGCTTGCATCAAAAGATTCTTTAAATTCTCTTTAAATACTTTAATTGCCTCTTCTTCTGCTTTATCTGTTAAGATATTTCTTACCTCTCTCTCAATAGATGGAAGTATTAATCTGTCTAATGCATCTACTACTATTTTTTGATAAGTATCTTGAAGATTTTTGTTTTTAAAATCCTTCAATATGACTCTCTCTACTCTTATTCTTATTTCATCTTCAAATTCTATTGAAACAGTTAGTACTTCTTCACTCTCTCCTCTATTTACAGCTAAAATTCTATGAGAAGGCATCTTAGATATAGGCTCATTATATTGATAATAATCTGAGTAAACTTTTTTTATATCTAATTCTCTTGCTTTTTTACTCTCTTTAGTTGCAATTATTCCTTTAGTAAGCATTATCTCTCTTATTTGCTCTCTATAAGTAGGAGTCTCAGATATATTTTGAGCCAATATAAGCATAGCTCCTTCTACTGCTTCCTCTACACTAGGAACTTCCTCTGTTATAAACTCCCTTGCTTTTTCAATTACATCTTCGTTTGATAGAGCTTCTAACATATAGTTAGCAAGTGGTTCTAATCCTCTTTCTTTTGCTGTATCTGCCTTTGTTTTTCTTTTTTTTCTATATGGGAAATATATATCCTCTACTTCTTGAAGTTTAGTTGCCAAAGCTACTGATTTTACTATCTCATCAGTAAGTTTTCCCTGTTCCTCAATAAGTCTAATTACCTCTTCTTTTCTCTTCTCTAAACTTCTCTGATAAGTAACTGTTTCTAAAATTTTTCCAATCTCTATCTCATCAAGATTATTAGTAACTTCCTTTCTATATCTAGCTATAAAAGGTATAGTCGCCCCCTCGTCTAAAAGCTGCATAGTGTTTGTTATTTGAGCTGGAGATAATCCTAACTCCTTAGCTACTTGTTCAAATATCTTTTCCATATTTCACCTTTATTTTTTCTTTATTATAATTATGAACTTCCTTATATTATACCAAAACTTTATTAGCTTGTCTAACAAAAAAGAGTTGTTAATCTAATAAAAATTATTAGCTTTTAACAACTCTTTTTTCTATTTATTTCTATATTTTAATTCATAAATTCCTTGTATCATAGTTCCTATTAAGCAAAAAAGTAAAGTTTAGTGTACACAAACTTCTTACTCTTTTAAGTCTTTTTTATCAAAATATAAATTAATTAGAACTTCAAAAATAAAAAACAACCATTAAACCAAATTTAATGATTGTTTTCTTTTATTTATAAAATAATTAACTTATTATAAAAACTATTTTCTTAATAGACTTTCTATTTTTATTGGTAATCCAAATAGATTAATAAATCCTTCTGCATCTTTTTGATTATATACTGTATCTTCGTCAAATGTTGAGAAATCTTGAGAATATAGAGAGTAATCTGATTCCATTCCATTTAAAATAATATTTCCTTTGTATAATTTTAAATTTACTATTCCTGTTACATACTTTTGAGTTTCCTCTACAAAAGCTGAAAGAGATTTTCTATATTTAGTGAACCACTGTCCATTATATATTAATTTAGCCATATCATGAGATAATTTCATTTTAGCTTGAAGAGTATCTCTATCTAAACAAAGTCTTTCTAACTCTTCATGAGCAAAATATAATATTGTTCCTCCTGGAGTTTCATACACACCTCTTGATTTCATTCCTACAAGACGATTTTCTAATAAATCTAATACTCCAACTCCATGTTTTGCCCCTATATCATTTAATTTATTAATTAGAGTAACTCCATCTAGAGCTTCTCCATTTAATTTTGTAGGAACACCTTTTACAAATTCAATAGATATGCATTCAGCAGTATCACTTGCCTTTTCTAAAGGAAGTACCCATTGAAGTACATTATCATATTTAGGTGCATTAGCTGGAGATTCTAACTCTTGTCCCTCATGGCTAATATGGAAAAGATTTTCATCTCTACTATATGTAACTCCCTCTTTAAATGGTAAATCTATATTATGAGATTTTAGATATTCTATCTCTTGTTTACGAGATTTTATATCCCAGACTCTCCAAGGAGCTATTATTTTTATATTAGGAGCTAAAGCTTTTACTCCTAACTCAAATCTAACTTGGTCATTTCCTTTTCCAGTTGCTCCATGTGCTATATAATTAGCTCCCTCTTTTAAAGCTATCTCTACTAAAGCTTTAGCTATTACAGGTCTTGCGATTGATGTCCCTAATAGATATTCGTTTTCATATTTAGCTCCTGATTTTAACATAGGAAAAATAAAATCATTTACTAACTCATCTTTTTTATCTACTACATAGAATTTAGAAGCTCCAATAGCTAGTGCTCTTTTTTCTACTTCCATAAAATCATCTTTTTGACCTACATCTACTGAAACAGCTATTACTTCCACATCATTATAGTTTTCCTTTAACCATGGTACAATTACTGAAGTGTCAAGCCCTCCTGAATAAGCTAATACTACCTTTTCTTTCATTTAAAATCCCTCTCCTCTGTTTTAATTATTTCTCAGAAAAATATTTTTTTATTAATTTATCATAAGTTCCATTTGCTTTTAACTCTGTTAAAGCTTTATCAATATCTTCAACTAACTCTTTATCATTTTTTCCTACTGCTATTGCATACTCCTCTTTTGCTACATCTGTGTTGATTAACTTCAACTCTGGATTTTGTTTAGCATAATTTTTAGCTGGTTCAGAATCTAATACAACTACATCTATTTTTTGTGCTTTAAGAGCCATAATAGCTTCTGATGTAGCATTATATCTATGAACTTTCACTCCCTCTATCTCACTTACTGCTATATCTCCAGTATATCCTAGCACAACTCCTACATCATGACCTTTTAATTCATCAAAAGATTTTACAACTGGATTTTTTTCATGAACTAACATCATTTGATTTGATTCATAATAAGTTTGTGAAAAGTTTACAAATTTCTTTCTCTCTTCAGTAGCTGTCATTCCAGCTATAATTACATCTAGTTTTTTAGCTTGAAGAGCTGGAAGTAGTCCATCAAAAGCTATATTTTTCCATTCTATCTCTTTCCCCATAGATTTTGCTATCTCTTCCATCAAATCCACATCAAATCCTACAATTTCACCATTTTGTAGATATTCGAACGGTTCAAACTCTGCATTTGTTCCTACATAGAGCTTATCAGCTCCAAAACTAAGCCCAGATACAGCAAACATAGAAACTAAAACCGCCTTTAAAAATAATTTTTTCATAAAATCTCCTCCTAAAATGTTTTATAGTTTAATATAGTGATAAATAAAAAACAGATTAACATCTTTTGAATGCTAATCTGTTGATAACAAAATATATATATGATTCTATATCCAAATACTCCCCAATACTAGATATATATCATTTTTGAAAGTCTCAAGAAATATTATACACCTAAGTATTAAAAAATATTCCTTCTGGAAGAATCAATAAAAATATTAACAGACTCATTACAAAAGAAATTATATATAGTTGTATTATATTTCCTGTTCCTTAATAATGTTGTCATTAACATTTTCTCTTCCTCCTTTTCCTTGATTCGAAATAATCTTATCACAATATTTCTTTGTTGTCAATATTTTTTTATTTTAGTTTGACATTGATAAGATATTTTTATAAAATATATATAAAATATTAATAGGAGGAGTTTATGTATAAGAAAAAAGATGTTATTATTACAGGCTTTGCCCTGTTTGCTATGTTATTTGGTGCTGGAAATCTAATTTTCCCTCCAATGGTTGGGTTTATAAATGGAAATGAATGGTCTTTAGCTACATTAGGATTTATATTGACAGGAGCGGGATTTCCTCTTTTAGCAATATTTACTTCTGCCTTTGCTGGTAAAGACTTAGATAGTTTTGCAGAGAGAGTTTCCCCTAAATTTGCTAAATTTTTTAATATTGCTCTTATTCTTTCAATAGGACCGCTTCTAGCATTACCTAGAACTGGAGCTACTGCTTTTGAAATGATTTTTTCTAAAGATATTTCAAACTACAATACTTATAAAATAATTTTTATCATAATTTTCTTTGGAGTTTCACTACTTTTCTCTTTAAAATCAAGTAAAGTTGTAGATAGAGTTGGAGCTATCCTTACTCCTATTCTTCTAATTGTTTTAGCTCTTATTATATTTAAAGGGGTTTTCTTTCCAATTGGAGAATCAATTTCTCTTACTAAAGAGTTACCTCCATTTAAATATGGATTTTTAAATGGTTATCAAACTATGGATACTTTAGCTGCTATTGTATTTTCAGATATTATTCTAAAATCCATTAGAAAAGATAAAAATTTATCTGAGAAACAAGAGTTTTCTTTCTTAATTCAAACAAGTATCATAGCTATTGGAGGATTAGCTATTGTCTATGGTGGACTTGGTTTTATTGGTAGTACTGTTACTAATATTTTACCTTCTGGAACTGGAAGTGTAGATTTACTTACCTCAATAGTTAAACTTCTTCTAGGAAATTTTGGAAAAATTATTTTAGCTATCTGTGTAACAGGAGCTTGTATCACTACTGCTATTGGACTTACTGCAACAGTAGCTGACTACTTCAGTGATTTAACAAAAATTTCTTACGAAAAATTAGCTATTATAACTACAATAATTAGTATTATTTTTGCAATGTTTGGTGTAGATATTATTATAAAACTTGCTGTACCAGTTTTAGTATTTTTATACCCTATTGCTATTGCTCTAATATTCTTAAATATTTTAAAAAATAAAATTAAAAACGATAATATATTCTTAGGTACTGTTATTGGAGCAGGGATAATAAGTTCTTTTGAAGCTCTACAAGCTATTGGATTAAAATTAAGTTTTTTAGATTGTCTTTTCTGGAAGGTGCCGGTTGAGTCATTAGGACTTGCTTGGGTATGCCCAGCTATCCTTACTGGAATAATCTTTAAATTTATTCCTAAAAAATAAATTAATTAAATTTTTACACCTCTTAAAACAGAGGTGTTTTTTTATAACTTTTTAAACATAAAGAAAAAAACCCACAAACATTGAGTTTGTGAGGTATATAATTCCATGCAAATTATCTTTTTGAGAATTTGAAATCCTTGATTTTATTAGTATAAATATACCTTTTGTTACCTATGTGTTACCTACAAGGGTATTTTTAGATATTTTTAAATTTTCTTAAATTATGTTCTCAAAAGCTTCTTTAAACTCTTCATTCTTCTCTGTGTTATACAAAGGTAAGCCAACTATTCTATAAATATATTCTTCACTTTCTATAGTATATTTTTCAAATAAATTTTTATTTTCATAACGTTTTGTTATTTCTTTTAAAAAATTATTTTTCCATTCATCATTTTCTAATAAATGACTTCCCTTTGGTTCAATAAAAATTTGATAATATTTTTTATTATCCTTTTCTTTTAAAAATAGTAAAAAATCTGGTTGAAATCCTCTTCCTGTATTAAAATCATATATTTTATAAATCTCTTCATTTCTCAATAAATAAACTTCTTCGTATTTTTCTTCTAATAAAAATAAATTTTCTTTCAAAAAATTTATACAAGATATTTCTTCACTTGTTCCTACAAAAGAGTTTAAAACATACCAAGGTCTATTTACTAACTCTGAATTTAAAGAAGCAGATTTATCTATATTTTCTTTTTTTATTATTTTTACTTTTTCTTTTCCAAATAATTCTTCAATAGAATATAATGGTTCAAATTCAGTTCCTCTTTCATCATAAAAATTAGTTTCTAAATCATAAAAAATTTTCTTCAATCCCTTTTCTGTTATTTGTAAAAAATCTTCTCCACTAATACTTTCCAAAGAAACATTTTTTGAATTAATTGATATTTTAAATTCTCCTAAATATTCATCCTTTAAAAGCTCGTCAACAGTTTTAATTCCTAATTTATTTTTTAAAATTTCAAATTTAAATATATTTTTATCTACACTTATACATCGATTTAAAGCTTTAAAAAATACATGTTTAGGTATATCTTTTATCTTGATTTCTAATTGATGAATGTCACTTTCTAACTCTAAATGTCTTTCATTATCAAAAATTTTATCTTCTTCTTTTAAACTATAGTTTAGTTTTATCTCAATTTTTGTACTTTTTAATTCTTCTAATGTCATCTTTCTAGTTATTTCATTTTTTACTTTTTTATTTCCCATTATTTTGAAATTAGTATAAAATCTAGTTTCTTTAAAGCTATTTTTCAAACCAAATTTTTTTTGTACTTTTTCACCATTTTCAGGTATATAACCATCTTTTTTTAGTTCATTTTTTAAATCTGTTATATATCTAGACTCTTCATCATAAGTATAATAAAATAATTCTTCTAACATTCTTAATTCATTTTCAATATCATTATCAAATTTTCTTTTATTTTTTTCTTTATCTAAGTATTCAAATGGGTAGTATCTTACTCCTCTTCCAATCAATTGCTTTTCTTCTACGGTTGTAGGACTAGATTTTCCTTTATTATTCCCTCCTGAGTTTTGAGTTTCTTTCATTCTTACAATTTCATAAAGATTTAGAACATCCCATCCTTCAGTTAATCTATCCACTGTAAAAATAACTCTTATGATATTATTTAGATCTTCTAGTGAATTTAATTTTATTTCAGTAGAAGAGTCTAAGTTTATTTTAGAATTTGTTACAATTATGTTTTCTTCCTTAAAATTATTTTTTATGTATTTTACAACTTCATCATAATTCCCGTTTAATTTATTTAAGACTTTCTCTGTTATAGTGTATCCATTTTGATTAACTTCATTAATTCCAATTATTTTATTTTTTAATATCTCTAAAAATTTAAAATCATCATTTGTTATATTTTTTATAATTTCTAAGAAACTATTGTAATCTGCTGTTGAATTTTCTATATTTTCACTTTTAATCAAAATTACAGGCTTAAAATTAGGAATATTATTTCTTAATGCAATATCATGTCTATACCAATTTATTAAAAGCATATGAATTATTCTTTGTTTTTTATCAAAAGTTGAAGAAATTAAATTTATTTCTTTTGTATACCCCTCTTGAAGAAATCTTTTTAAATCAAACTTATATACAATTTTATCTGTATATTTTCTTACAACTTCTTCTTCTGTTGGTATTGTTACAGTAAATTCTATTAATTTATTTTTATTGCCTCTTAAAGTTGCTCCTTTTTTTCTAAAAGTTGTTCTCTAACCATATTTTCCCAACCAAAAGTCTCTACATCTTCTTCTTTAATTCCTTTTCCTTCAAGAGACTCAGGTTTAAATCTTAAATTTCCTTGTTTTGTATTACTATTCAAATGATGTGCTTCATCTGCTAAAATTATAATATCTTTATCAAGTAACTCTTCTAATGTTAATTGATTTTCTTTTTCTTGGTTTATATCTAAGTATAACTGTTGTAGTGTTGAAAATTTTATTTCAATAGTATTTTCATCAATATTTGAACTAAAATTATCAACTTCCTTTATCTTTACTTCTTTATTATCTATAATAATTTTATCCTTATATAAATACTTATTGGAATAACTTTGTAAAAAATTTAACTTTGTTTTTTCTATTATATTATTTTGATTTGTTATAAATAAAAAATTTTTATACCCTTTCATATAATAATATAAAATAAGTGATGCCATTACTAAAGTTTTTCCACTTCCAGTTGCCATATTAAACATTAAATGATTTTTAACTTCTTTAGTTTCTAATAAAATAAGATTTTCTAGTGCCTCTTTTTGCCAAAAAAACAATTCATATTTTAAATTAGAAGTTATATAATCAGAAATTTTTATTGACACATATTTTTTAGCATTATTTAATTCTTCATAGAGATACATTTATTTTCCTCCATAAAATTGCTTTGTTAATTTTATATCACTATCTGATAACTTAAATTTATCATCTTCCATATCTTCATAATTAATGTACATACTATTTAAATCTAGCATTGATAAATACATTTTCTTTTTATCATCTAGTAAAAGATTTTTATATTCAAGAGTTTTTATTAACTCTTTAAAATTTTTAATATTTAAATTATAATTTAAATAGTATTCATTGTATAATTCTTCGAATAAATTTTCTAATTCTTCTGAAGTTTCACAATTTTTTATTTTTTCTTTGGCTTCTTCATTATATTTAGCAAGCTCTAAATATAAAAATTCTCCTCCACCTTGCCAATTAATATTTTTAGAAATACCACCTTGTTCTCCTTCAATTACATTTTTTAAACGTTGGACACTTAAAGATTCAATATAGTCCATTTGCTCTATTCCTATATATTGCCTTCCAAGTTTGTGAGCTACTGCACAAGTTGTTCCACTTCCTAAATGAAAATCTAAAACTATATCTCCTTTTTCACTTGCTAACTCTAAAATTCTGTAAATTAATTTTTCTGGTTTTTTCCCTCCTTTTAAGTCAACTCCTCCTTCTTGAAAAAGATTATTAAAAGGTATATCTTGCCAAAAATCACAAACAAGTTTTGCAATTCTTTCTCCATCCATCGTATTTTTTAATATTTTACTTAAAAATTGAACTTGTTTTCCTTTGTAAGCATATAAATCTTTGGTTCCTTCCACTTTTTGTATTTTTTCAACTTTATAAATTGGATTCTCTTCTATTGATTTTGGAGGAGCAACTGGTTGAAAAATACACTCTATATTCTGATATAACCATTTTGTAAATTTTTTATCTTCTAAATCTGCAACTAATGTCAAGCTTTTTAATTTTTCACTTAATGGAATTACTTTCCACTTATCTATTGATTCATTTTTGTTTTCTATAAACATATTATAATGATTATCCCACTCTGTATTAGCTATATACTGTGGATTAACTTTAAAATTACATGTTTTTGCAAAACAGATAATCCATTCTTTTTCTTTTAGTATAGTTTTACTTGCATGTGTAATTTTTACTCCATTAGGTGGACTAACCTTTAAAGCAATATTACTTATAAAACATTCTCTTGAAAAAATTTCATCCATTAATACTTTTAAATAAGCTTGTTCTTTATCATCACATTGAACAAAAATAAGTCCATCATCTTTTAAAAGTTCTCTCGCTACCTCAAGTCTATTTTTCATAAAAGTTAACCAAGTCGAATGATTGAAGTTATCATTATATGCAAAACTATCATTCTTTGTATTATATGGTGGGTCAATATATATCAACTTTATTTTTTCATTAAATTCTTTTTTTAAACTATGAAGAGCCAACAGATTATTTCCTTTAATTATTAAATTTTCTTTAATTACTCCATTTTCATCTCTTCTTATATTTTCAATGGTTTCTTCTCCAGTTTTTGAATATTTTTTCCAACCAGTAAAAGCTTTTCTTTCTAATAATCTATCTATCTCATCTTTTGCTAAAATTTCATTAAAAAATATTTCTTTTCTTTTAGTTTTGTATTCTTTAAATCCAGAAATAACATAACTTTCTTTTCCTCTAGCTGATACTTTTACCTTAGTTTCTTTTCCAATTAGCTCTACCTTATTTGCCTTTTCTTGGTCTTTAAATTCAGTTATTTCGTAGTTAAAATAACTATCTATTCCTTCATCTGTTGATTGTCCTCCTTCTAAAATACAATCTTTAAATGGAAAATTTAAAACTATGTCTTGTGTATCTTGTAAAAAATACTTTCCATCACATAATCCTATTCTATTTTTTAATTTTGTCCAACCATTTTTAAAAGGTTTTTGTTGCTGAATAAAAAATTTAAACTCTTCTTGTTTAAAAATATTTATTCCATTTATTTCTAAAAAAAATTTATTTTTTATCTCCTCATTTTGATACAATAATTCTAATATTTTTGTATCATATTTTTCTAACAAATCAAAAAATTTAATCATATTAAATTCATCATTTTCAATTAATCTCTCATCTTGCTGTAATGTATCTTTTACAATTTTAGCTAGCAATTTTTTCAACTCCTTATTTTTAATTCTATATAGCATTTTAGCAAATAATTATATAAACTCAAATTTATCTCATTTTTTTCTGAAGATACCATAATAATATTCCAACATATGATTCTTTTATTTCTGCTTCTAAGTATCGTGTATATATTCTTCTTATTGTATCTTCTGTTAAATGAGTTTTACTTTTACTAAGATTTCTTTTTAATGAATTTAAAGCTTCTTTCCTAGCCTCTACTAATCCAAAGGTATCATTAAGATTTAATGTATCATCAAAGTCTTTTTGATAATCTGAATTACTTGATTTTATCTCTCCATTACTTGTATAACTAATAGTTAAAATATCACTATTTGCTTGAGGATTTATTTTTATTTCTCTATTACCTTTTCTTGTATCACAAGTCTGTCTTTCAAAAGATTCTCCCTCATTTCCTTTGCAAACAGCAAGTAAATTCTTATATTCTAATTCATTCTCCTCATTTCTTGCAACATAATGCTCTATTTTTACTTTCGAAGAATCATCTTCCAATTTTTTCATACAATAAGCACAAATATATCCTTGCTCTTTTAATAAAGAAGTTCTCAATTTATCTTTTACTTCTCTAGGTAAATTATCAAAGGAAGCATTTATAGTTCGTTTATATTCAACTAAAGATGAAGGAATACGATTTTTTCTAATTAGTATCATTGTTATACACCCATTTCTTCTAAATCTAGTGAAATTCTTGCATCTATGATATTAGTATCATTTTGTCCTAATACTTCTTCTAATTCCTCTAATAATTTTTTTGCTTCATCTATCTTACCTTCATCTAATAGATTATTAAATTTTTTCAATTTCTCCACTATCTCTTGAGGTCTAACTTCTGTTCTCATTATTTGATGAACTATACTTTCTATATCTCTTCCATAAGTTTTATCCGTTAATTTATATATCTCTAAGTTATTTAAAATCAAGATATTTTCATTGGAAATATTTGATAATACACTAGGAGAGTGTGTTGTAAAAATAAATTGTACTTTTGGAAATGTCTTAGTTAAAACTTTTATTATCTTACTCTGCCAACTTGGGTGTAAATGCATATCAATTTCATCTATAAGAACTACGCCAGATGTTTCTTGTAAAATATTGTCTAACAATTGAGGGTTTAATATAGCCATTCTATATGCTATATCAGCTATCATACTCATAGTACTTTTTATACCATCACTAAGTATTCTAAGTGGAAGGCTTTCTACTGTTCCATTTTTTCTTTTAATACTAACTTCTAGCTCTCCACTCTTAACCTTATAGTTAAAATTAGCTTTCTCTATGCTCTCATCTATTATTTCATAAGTATTATTTAAAGCTTTTCTTACAACTTCAAGTTCTGGAATTTTTTCCCCTTCTTGTAATTCTAAATAGGTCATCTTCTCAAACCATCTTAACATCATTTTTTCATTAGAAGCAGAATCTAAGCAATCAATATAACCTTTTAAACGAGAAAAATTTTCTTGGCTCTTCTTACTATTTTTTTCTCTCTTTTGCATCCAAAGTCTACCAGTTCCATAATAAGCTATCAATGGTAAAATTATTTCTTTATTTCCTAATTTTACATTTTCCTGTATCTCTGTTGCATAAGTTATAATTTCCTTTGCTCCTATATTAGTAGTTCTTCCATTTTCTTTATTTAGACTTCTAGTCCATTCTATCTCATGACTATCTATCTTTCCAACAGCAAAAATCTTAACAGGAAATTGATGCTCTCTTTCTATTCTACTTCCTAGTTCATACATTTTATAGTGAGAATCACTTTTACTGATTCCATGTATTCCCATTCCATCAAAGTTAGAAATATAACCACCTAAAGCTATGGAGATTGCATCTAAAATAGTAGTTTTACCTGCTCCATTTATTCCAATTAGAACTGTATAGTTATCTTTTAATTCTAACTCTATATTCTCATAACAACGAAAGTTTTGGATTTTAAGTTTCTCTATTTTCATGCTATATCCTCCATTTTTAGTCTATATTTCTCCCTTTGATTATAACATAAAGTATAATAAAATTCTATATTAACTAAAAATGAGATATTTTTTTATTTTTAATATTATGTTATAATAACTCATCAATACCAATTTAAAAGGAGAATTTTTATGGATGAAAAAATAAAGATTTTAGATGAATTAAGCAAAATTCAAATAGAACAACTACATAATACTACTCTTTCTATTAGTAAGCAAAGTTTTGAAGTAAAAAAATTATATATAATTACTCTAACAGCTTTGATTTCTATATTTTCATTCAAAAATATAACTATTCTTTTTTTTAGTTGTTTAGTAGTTACTTTTCTTTTTTATATAGTTGATTCTTTTCTATACCATTATCAACGTAATCTTAGAAATAATATGATTACAGAAGAAAACAAAATATATGAAAGAAATGGTATTGACCAACTAAATTTTAGAAAATCTTTATCTAAAATTGAATTAAGTTCCGCTTTTTTTAACTCATCACAAGTTATTTATTACATTGTTTTTGGAGTATTAATTTTCTCTTCAATTTTAAAATTTTTCTTTGTTCAAAAAGTAATTATTGGAGTATGTTTATAAATGAGATATTTTATTAGTTATACTTTAAAAGACTCTTTCATAAATAAAGAAATTTTATTTAAAGTTAAAAAATTTTATTTAAAGAAAAATATAAATACATATATTGATATTCTTGATAATATTTATTTAGATTCAACTAATTATTTTTCAAGCTCAATACTTATAAATAAAAATAAAGATGACCTCTTAATAAGTCCTTGTCAAAAATATTTGCAAAGTCAATTAATTCATTGTGATAAATTAATAGTTTTAACTTCTCCTTTTACTTTTAAATCCGATTGGGTTAAAGAAGAAATTTTATTTGCTTTAAAGCATAAAATTCCAATTTTTTATATCTCCTCTTCATACTTTATCAAGCACTCTAAATAAAATTAATAAAAAAGTACTTTAAATTATCATTTAAAGTACTTTCATATTTTTAAATAATCTTTTTTTATCTTAACCTAGTAAAATTTTTTTAATTTGTGCTTCTGATAAAATTGAATTTCTTAAATAAAAACTATTTTCTTTTATAATATCATTTGCCTCTTTTAAAAGTTTTTCTTCTGGAATAATATAATTATACCTATCCAATCTTATTTCACCTTTATCATTCAATTCTGTTTTTATAAAACGATATTCATTCATTCCAGAACATAATAATGTATCTACTAAAATTTCTTTTGGTTGAATAGGAAATATTTTAATCGATTTTAAACATTTAGATATTTTTATTCTATAATCTAATAACGTTATAATTCTTATTTTCTCATTTTGATATACTATTTCAGTTATTAAATATTCTTTCATTATTAAAATATCTCCTTCTATCCAATCTTATTAGATTAAAATATTATATAATATTTATCAATAAATTTCAATCCTTCTTCAAGCAATTCATGAGCTGTATTTATATCAGTTATCACTTGAGTATCCATAGATTCTTCACTCCAATGAGAATAAGGATGTCTTATTTTATTGTATCTATTATATAACTCATTTAAATAGTTTAGTTGATCCTCATTTAAGTTACCTTTTGTTGAATTATATACATATGATCCACTTTGAGAATCCAAACTAAAATAAGAAAAATTATTCTTCCCTGTTTTTGTTGTAGTATTTTTAGATAACTTTCTATTTAAAATTTCATGTAAATAAAACTCCATTGCTCTAAATAAAGGAAATACCAAATAAGTATAATCAGGCATATACCCAACTATCAGTGTATTAAATACCGCAGATAACAGAGTATTTTTTAATTTTATATCTCCATTATCGATAAAATTAGGTAAAATGTTAGAAAAAGTTCTTTCTAACATACTTTCTTCAATTATTAAAGCATGATAATTACTTAATACTTCTTTAATATTCTCTTTTGATGGTAATTTCTCAAATCCTATTGAAACTATTAATTGAAATAGGGAACTTTGTTTCCCTTGAACATATGATTTTTTATTATTGTAACAATTAATAACTACTTTATCTTCCTCTAGTTTTAGTATTAATTTATTAAAATGCTCTCTTTCAATTTCATTTACTTCAATTTCAATATCAAATGATTTATTTATCTCATCTATAATAAAAATCCAATCTTCTTTTTCTAATCCCATAAAATATACAGAACCATCACTATAGGTTTTATATCCTTTTTCTAATAGTGCTTTTTTAGCAAGTTCATCTACTTTTTCATTATATATAATTCCTTCATGGGCTTTTGTAGATTCAAATTCAATATATAGTATGTTTAATTTTTCATCAATAAAATCAACATATTCTTGGGTAATTTCATTCTTAGCCTTCCATTCTCTAATTGCCCATTTTTCTATTCCAGTATAATCATAAAAAATCTTTATTTTCTTTTTTTGATTTTCAATTGCCCATAGGATAGCCTGTTTTACCCCTTCAATTTCTCCAGCAACATTTCTTTTTTCTAGACGTTCTTTATCTGTAAATGCTTTATATAATAAATTTTCTGAAATATTCCCTAAATTATTTGTTATAAGAATGGCTCCAAAACTGCACTTTTTTTCTTCATTAATATCGTAAGTATAACTTCCATCTACAAAAGCTATAACTTCTTCTTCTTTTAATTCTTGTATTTCTAATTCAATTTTTTTATTTATATTTTCTATACTCATATCTGATATTTCCTTAGAATTATCATCTTTTTTCATAATATATTCCTTTGCCTCTTCTAAAGTAATAAAAGATTTATATTCAGCATTAGGAAACCCCTTTATCTGTTCTTCTGCTTCACTCCAAATATTATATATTCCTGGCTTTCTTCCATTTCTAATTGCATAAAATTTTTTTTTCATAATTTAGTCCCCTTTTTTATTTTATATTATTATAACATACTTTTTTAAAAAATAGTGAAGAGTAAAATCTTCACTATTTTTTAATATTATTTAACCATAAATTTTTATCAATATATATTTTATGCTTCTATTAAATCTTTATTATCTACTGTACCTATCTAAATAATCATATTTTATGACAACAACTTCTCTTTTAATAATAGGCTATGGCTTTTTTACCATCAAAAACTAAACCAATTTTCACTATATCCTTTACTCCATTTTTCTTTAAGAGAGTTTCATATTTTTTATCTTCTATTTGATTAAAAGCTTTTTCTGCTTCTTTTTCTATATCATTGGTGTTAGCTCTTTTTAGTTCTAAAACATATCCAGCCCAATTTTTATTTCTCGGCTCTAAAATTATATCAGCTCTACCATAACCACTTTCCATATTAGGATGCATTATATAGTAATCATCTAAAGCATATAAAAATCCCCCTAATAATGCTTGATAAGGATTTTCATACTTTTTACTTGTATCATAAAAACTAATAGCATTAACAACTACATCTTCTAAACTTTTTATTATTTGAGATATATTCTTAGTAACCAAAGCTTGAATCAAGCTTCCAACATTATTACTCTCTCTAAAAACAGCATCCACAAACAACCCTTTAAATAGTTTTTGTATCTCTTTATTAGGTATTCTTAAGGTAAACATTGTTTCACTAAGTTTTTCCTTAACTGTCAGATATCCAGAGAATAACATTATCTCCCAAATATTATTAGGAGAAAGATTATCTCCCATTCTTATACTCTCATTGATATATACCATTATATCCTTGCCATTTATCAAATCATTTAAGTTATCAAATACAGTTGAGTTTGAGGCTAATAACATATTTAATATTAAAGCATTTCCAGAAGTATTTACCCAATGAGATTTTAACTCCTTACTTTGTACAAATTTTAAAATACTCCAAGGATTGTATATTTCATCTTTCCCAAAACTATAACCATCATACCACTCTTTTACTTCTGGCATCTCATACCCTATATCATAATAATCTAACATAGCTTTCACTTCATTTTCTACTAATCCAAAACTATTGCTATACTCATTATTTAATATTGTGTAGTTTGTAAAGTTATTTAAGTCCGAAAATATTCCTGCTTGAGCTACTCTTATTATTCCTGTAAGTACTCCCATTTGTAAATATTCATTTGTTTTAAGTACCTCTCCATAGAAAGCCTTTAAAAAATCTTTCATCTCTGTATAGTAACCTTTTTCATAAGCTGATATTATTGGAGAATCATACTCATCTATTAATACAATTACCTTTTGATTATAATATTTGTATAATAATAGTGTTAAGAATGATAATGCAGTTTTTAATTCTCCTTCATCACTTTCTTTATTGAGTAATCTTTTAAATATTTTACTTTCACTTTCTGATAAAATAGGAGTAATTATTTCCTCAAATTGATTATATATCTTAAATATTTTACCTTTGATTTCTATAATTATATCTTTCCATGTATTACCAGTTATTCCTTTCAAGCTAAGAAATATTACAGGATATTTTCCTTGTTCTTCTATCAATGGAGAGTTTTCTATATATAAGCTATTGAATAGCTTTCTATTCTCATCTTTATTTTCTATATCAAAGAAATATTTAAGTGTAGACATATTAAGAGTTTTTCCAAATCTTCTAGGACGACAAAATAATTTTACCTTTGCTCCATCATTTAATATATCTTCTATAAACTTTGTCTTATCAACATAGTAATAATCTTCTTCTATAATTTCCTTAAAATTTTCTACTGCAATAGGTATTTTTTTCATAGCTATATTCCTCTTCTTTCTTTGATATATGATATTTATTATACCATATTTTAAATGATATAAAAATAGCTCTCTATGATAAAGTAATCTTATCATAGAAAGCTATTAAAAAGAATTATCAAATTTATCTTTTCATACTCTCTTTAAAAAATTCAATAGGATATAAACAAAGTCTTAGATTAAAATAAGACTTTGTCCACACTCTGCCTCTTGTAATTAATATAACTTTTTATTCCTTATTGAAATTACCATCAGATAATTCATATTAAAATATTATGCTTAAGTATAACTCATTATTTAATATTTTTCTCCATATCCAAATGATCCTTTAAGCATGCAAGTTTTAGCAGCAAAATTGGCTGCTTCATTTAAACTTTCCATAATTGCAACTTCTTTTTCGATTCCTGCTTTAATTTTAGTTAAATAATTGATTAAAAATGCTGTAATAAGTGAATCTCCAGCTCCCATTGTATCTTCAATTCTATCTAACAAAATTGCTTCTTGTATAAAATATTTTTCTCCATCAAAAAGAATACAACCTTTTTTTCCTCTAGAAGCACATGCTAATTCAGCTCCTAAATTTACTATTTTTTTCAAATGTTCTTTTATTTCATCTTCTGTTCCATCAAATGAACAAAATGCATAATTAATATTAGGAGTAACTTTTTCATAATATTCTATAGTGGAATCATCAGAAAAATCAAAAGAAATAGGAACATTAAGAGCACGTATTTTATTTAACTCATTTTCTGTAAAACTATAATTTCCAGTATGGAGCAAATCAAATGATTTTAAATATTCTAAATTATCATTAGACAGAATAAAAGGTATTTTACCTCTAACTCCACCATTATTAGAACCTAGAAAAATTCTTTCCCCATTTTCTATTGTTACTCTAGCACAACCATTTTCTCCTTCAAGTTGCTTACAATTTGAAGTTTCAACCTCTAATTCAGAAAGAGTATCTATTACATGCTTTGCTTCTTTATCATTTCCAAAATATCCCATATAAGCAGATTTTTTTACTCCTAAAAATTTTGCATATACAGCAAAATTTAAACTATTTCCTCCTGGATACATAATTTTAGTATTTTCATATTTATCAACTACATTATCCCCAAATCCAATTACATTAATATTATATTTTATCATATTAGTATTCAACTACCCCCATATAACGTCTCATATCTAAAGGATGGTTACGTTTATTTTGAAGAGCAGTTCTATATACAACAGTCATTGCATAAAATAATATTGGATTGAAGTATTCGACACAAGAATCATCTATTTCTCCTATTCCTAATTTTTCAGCATCAATTACTTCATATTTTTTACCATATTTTTCTAAAAACTTTAGAGCTCTCTCATCCATAATTCTATTTTTACCTTTACTCATTAGAAGAATATATAAATGCTCTTCATCTGTTACTTCAAATGGTCCATGAAAATATTCTCCAGAATGTAGATAACAGCAATCCATCCATTGCATTTCTTGAAGAGAACAAATTGCAAAACCATATCCTTGAGAATAAGAAGCACCAGAGGCTAATATGTATAAAAATGGCTCATTCCAATATTTTTCTGCAAATAACCAACTTTTATTTTGAGATATTTTTACAGCATTTTTAACAATAGTATCTATTTTTTCTAATCCATTATTAATACTATTATATAATCCATAATTTTCTTCTTGTTGTAATAAAAGTTCATTTAATAATTCTAATACGATACCTTGTGGTTTTTTTCTTTCATTAACTTCAAAATTCCAATCATAAATAATAGAAATAAAATTATCACTAGCACATTTAGAAGTTGAATTATGTGTCAAAGTTATTACACTAGCACCTTTATTTTTTCCTAAAAGAGCAGCCTCTAAAGTTTCTGGAGTATTTCCTCCATGAGATAGAGCTATAACTAATGAAGTCTTTCCTAAATGCTTAGGAGGGCAAAGAGCAAATTCTTTTGCAGTAGACCATACTGAATGTACACTTTTAGCTTCTGCTTGTAAAAAATAGTGTGCTGGATATAAATCAACTAAAGAACCTCCACAAGCTACTAAATATACATTTTCTATTTTCCCTTTTTCATTTAAAATATTTTTTATAATTTCTTTTATTTTCATAATATACTCCTAATCGTTTTTCTTAATTTTGAGGGTAATTAGCTTTAAATTCAGCAACATTTTGTGGAAAATATTTTTCTATTAATTCTAAATATTTTCCATTATCTCTTAATTCTATTATAATATCATTGATTTTTTCAACTAATTCTTTTTCTTCTCAACACATATTTTTACCACCCTCGATTGTATCATATA
>OGLC01000160.1_pt1 | contig 59320 bp, 94 predicted proteins | sample 1572751 | NCBI WGS metagenome assembly OGLC01 (sample SAMEA2581897, study PRJEB24529) | metagenome | biome: Human gut stool | place: China | collected 2011
CCCTGCCCGTAAATAAATCAACTGCAAATTTGGACTAGAAGAGTTTATAGTATCTTTGTGTCGTAACAAGTTGCAGATGTTACAGAGACAAAGTGGTTAAACTTCCTCATTAGAGGTTTAATATATTGTATCCGTAGTAGCTGCAACCTATTGCGGATATTTTTATTTTCAATTAATAACTGCTAATCCAAAGTAATATGTTTGACTTTAAAAAGGATTATTATAAATATCCATTCTTATTATCATTATCAATACCTGCTATCTATCTAGTAATAGGATTAATAGCTTGGTGTTTGCCTTTGATTGTGATAGCGTTAGTAGTTATTGCTATATGGTTATTAATCATGTATTTTGTCTCTGATTAATTTGATACATTTATCTATTGATGTAGATCTATATTTTATTTTTTCTAATTCGATAATTATACATTCTCCCCAATATTTGTACACATGAAGGTAATCTTTTATCACTTCATATATTAACTCTGCTTTTTCTTCAGAGAAATGTAGATTTATAGCAGCTACTGATGTTTTAAGTGATGTAATAAATTTATTGTAATCTACGGAAGTATTTGTCATACCTCTATACCCTTCATAGAACATGCCTTCAGCAATGGCGTGATTGTTTTCATTAGAAATCTCTTCTATTTTCTTGTTTATTATTTTGATTTGAAGAAAATAGCTTCCACCTACAAAGGCTAATAGCACAGTAGTCAATAAAGATAGCATCCCTATTAATATCCCTTGATAATCAAAGCCTAATTCTGGCTTGTTGGGGTTTGCTGCGCATATTGCAATAATGCTTATCACAAGGGCAACAGCACTAAATCCTAAAGCTGTGTTCTGTTTCATAATAATAATGTATAATACGGTTTAATAGTTAAATAATGTTTCTGCTATAAATTATTATAGTATTAATTTTGCTACTATAAAATCTTATAGTATATTTGCAATACCAAATCAAATTAATACAAATAAAAGCATAAAATTTGGTAGAAACAATAGTAATAACCGAAAATAGGTAAGACGATGAAAAATAGAGATTACGCTTTAGTAAGAAATGGTAAGTATAACATGAAAGCCATCATGCAAAGAGCTTGGTTGTATGTATGCCAATATGGTTATTCTCTGAAATCTGCCTTGCGTACTTCTTGGGTGGACGCTCGTCTCAAAATGGATGAATATGTAGCATCATTGAATCCGAGAACGATTGAACCAAAACAGGGAAATGTGCTGAAAGCATTCTTTGCTGATAAATATGCTAATTACGATAGTTCTTGGAGATGATGAGTGAAGAAAAAATAAACGAAAACTTAGTTTTCCTTCGGAAATACACGGACGATCTGAAAGAACGAGATGAATATACAGTTCAGATGCTGTCTGGAAGCAAAGAAACGAAAGAAGAAATTATTGGTAACCTTCTTCGGATAATAAAAGATTACGAGGCTCTGTTAGGTTAGAATCTACGAAAGAAGCGAGCGAGACGCTTTCAGAGCACAACGGTAAACCGATGAACCTAATTCGGGATGGGAGGCTTAACCCTCAAAAATGAAGTCGTGTTCAGGGCACGTTAAAGTAGCCTGCGCAGATAAGCAGTATAGCCGATGCGAAGTATAGCGTAATAGCCAACCAGCGATGATATGAGCGGAAGGAAGCAACGTGAGTAAGTTAATATATAGCCCGTACGAACAGTTGCACTGTTTGCGTGATGTCTTGATCGGATCAAGGTGCGGGCACTAACTAATACATATATAATATGAAACGTACTCCATTATTTATTATTTGGATAATATCTCTTGCCATGACGATATTGTTCGCAAATGAATTTAATGTTGTTTTTTGGCTTTCTTTTGTCTCATTTGCATTGTGTCAAGTGTGCATAGAGAAAAACAAAAAGAGACTAGAGAGAGAAGAGTAATTAGCTACTTAAAACTTTTTGTTTTGTCGTGTTTTTATTTTGTGTTTGTGTGTTCGGGGTGTATTGTCTGTGAAGATAGTGCATCCCTTTTTAAATAGAAAAATGAAAATAATAAAAATATACTTTGAGGTGATATCGTCGTTCGTGAGAATAGTGATATTCGTTGTATTTCGATGTAAAGTCCTGTATCTAACGTGATACAGGCAAACGGGCAGTTGTGTTTCGTGGATGAAACTACGATGAGATATACATAATTCGTGAGGCTGGTTCGACTCCAGCACTGTCCACAAATTAATTAATTTAAATTTAATAGTTATGGCAGAAAGAAGAAAACTTAAAGAAAGAATAGAGATAGAAAAAAAATTAAGAAAAAAAGAAGACTCTATTCGTTACGAATTTAGCGATACATTAGCTGTTCAGCTTCGTAGATGTATTGCTGACTTAAATAGATTGGCAAAGATGGATAGAATAATTGAAAAAGATCAGTTATTATACTCGGTAAAAACAAATCGAAAAGCTGGATACGTTGATGTAATCAGGAACTATTAATTATGGATGCTGTTGTACAATACGCTATAGATCAAGGCCTAAAAGCGGGAATTGAAGCTTTTGAAAAATGGAGAAATGACTTTCTAAACAATCCATCTATAGTAATAGCAAAATCAAAGGCCGAAAAATATGCAGGTGGTAGAATGGTCCTTGAAAATTTGGAAGAGAGGGGATTTATATCTCCATATCAATTTGGGATTGAACGTGTGACAGATGAGGAAGGTAATATAATAACCGAGGCCAAAGGACGTATTTATTATAAGCGATATGAAATAATGAAGGCTATAGAAAATGGTAATATATTGAAATGCCTTCAAAAACGAAAATAATCTATTGTTTAACTATAATTCCGGAGTAAGGACTCCGTGCGGTATCCAGTCCGCTATTTAAGTTTTGAATTATCCCCGTATGGCTTTGCTGTTCGGGGCTTTTTGATTAACCACTTTAATAATATATAATCATGAAAAAGAAAGTAATTGTAAGAGGAAATTATTCCGGTGTATTTTTTGGAGAGTTAGTAGAAAGAAATGGTAGAGAAGTTAAGCTCGAAAATTGTCGTAGATTATGGTATTGGGACGGTGCTGCTAGCATATCGCAATTAGCGATCAATGGTACGACTAATCCAGGTGAATGTAAATTCACTGTTACGGTTCCAGAGATAGAGATTCTGGATGCAATTGAGATTATTCCGTGCTCAGATAAATCTGTTAAATCTATCGAAAGTGTTTCAGTATGGGCAAGGTGATGGAAGATAGAATAAAACAGTTTCTGAGTATTAGCTCTGGCTCTGGCTCTGGCTCTGGCTCTGGCGATGGCTCTGGCTCTGGCTCTGGCGATGGCTCTGGCTCTGGCTATGGCTCTGGCTATGGCTCTGGCTCTGGCTATGGCTCTGGCGATGGCTCTGGCTCTGGCTCTGGCTCTGGCTATGGCTCTGGCTATGGCTCTGGCTCTGGCTATGGCTCTGGCTATGGCTCTGGCTATGGCTCTGGCTCTGGCTATGGCTCTGGCATAAAATCTGTAAATGGGAATACTATTTATATAGTAGATAATATACCTACTATAATTACAAATGTAAAAGGTAACATTGCAAAAGGATTTATCCTCGGTTCCGACTTATCTCTTACTCCTTGTTTTATAGTAAAAGGGAATGATCAGTTTTCTCATGGTAATACTCTACACGAGGCATTTGAATCTTTGCAAGAAAAGCTTTATGATGATAGTACAGAAGAGGAAAGAATTGATAAGTTTAAAGAGCATTTTTCTGACTTTTCAAAAAAATACTCTGCTAAGGAATTATTTATATGGCATCATGTGCTTACTGGGAGCTGTAAAGCTGGGAGAGAGTCTTTTTGTAGGGATAAAGGTATAGATGTAGATAATGATAAGTTTACCGTCTATGAGTTTATAGAACTAACTAGAAATTCATATGGCGGTGAGGTTATCCGCAAATTATCTTGATTTAATCCCGGTGTCCGTTGGTTCGGTATCCGGGAACTATTTTAACCACTTTAAATGATATATGATATGAAGGAATGGAATGATAATTGTCTTGAACTTTACGATAAGATAAGGCAGGTTCCAGACAATGCTAAAAAAACAATTTCAGCAGGTCGTTTAAAAGGAAAGACAGATATCAATCCTATGTGGAGAATTAAAACTCTAACGGAACAGTTTGGCCCCTGCGGATTTGGTTGGCGTTATGAGATTATAAAAATGTGGAATGAACAAGGTGCAAATGGAGAAATATCAAGCTTTGTGTATATCAACCTTTTCGTCAAATATAATGGGGAGTGGAGTGAAGGAATACAGGGGGTTGGAGGAGCTTCATTTGTTGCTAACGAAAAGAATGGAGCATATACGTCAGACGAATGTTATAAAATGGCTTTAACTGACGCTATATCTGTTTCTTGCAAGGCTTTGGGTATGGCTGCTGATGTGTATTGGGATAATGATTCTACCAAGTATAATAAATCACAAATAGAAAATGATAATCGCAAAGTTTTAAACGCTTCTCTTCTCGGAAGAGAAGATTTGATGAAATGGATTTATAGGAATGAATCTTTTGCAAGAGAAAATAAACAACGTTTTTCTATAATTAATTTGATAGAGAAGAATTATAGATGTACGAATGATGACATAAATAAGATTTCCGAAAATTATTATCAATATAAAGTAAATCATAATCTGCAATGAATAATAAACTAATAATCAACAGAATCCCATCTTCCAAGACGGAACAGAAAGAAATGGCTAATGCTTTTATTTCCAAAGTTATTGATGGTGGTATAAATCCGATTGATGCAGTGGTCCAGATGAAAAGTATTTCTGAAACAGTAAATACGTTTTTAAAGGATGAAAACATAAAAGATGCAGTAATACAAGAATGCGAGAAATATGGGAAAGGTGAGTCTCCCGGCTATTTAGGTGCAGTAATCCAAATAAAGGAAACTGGTGTTACATATGATTTTTCCATTTGCAATGATCCTGTATATAATCGTCTTATTAAACAGAGGGAAGAAATAAACCAGCAATGTAAAGACAGGGAGACTTTTTTAAAAGCAATTTCTAAGCCTAAAACTGAAATTGACGAAGATAGTGGAGAAGTTTTTACCTTAAATCCTCCATGTAAACAAAGTACAACATCGTATAGTATAACATTTAAAAAGTAAGTAATATGAGTAGTTTATTTGGTAGCATCTGCCTCTCGGAAATTCCCCGTGAGCAGATGAAAAAAGTAATGTGTAAAGATGGTAAAGAGCGTATTTTCCTGAATATATGGGTAGGAGAGCGTAAGGAACCTGCTACATTTGGAAGTAACACTTACACACACTATGTATCCTGTTCTCCCAAAAAGGAAGAAAGAAAAGATGGGGTAAATTACTTCTTGGGTGACTTGCAAACTTATAATCCACAACCAAGTGCTCCAAGTATGGAACAGGTTGATTCAGCTCCCAGTGTTTCACCTGATGACGACCTTCCTTTTTGACCTATGTTAGCAATGCGGTTATGTGCCTTATCAGTGTTGGCGATAGCTATTCTGATAAATTTTAGAGGAAAGCGTGATGACAGATATATCATATCAGGAATCTATATAATAATATCCTGGCTAATAATGATTTACAGTAAATTATAAATCATGTTGTACGATCTTTCTAATCCATTACAAGCGGAACAGTTTAAATCTCGTTCCGCTTTGCTTGTTAAAAACGGGAAAATAGTAGAATTAACAGAAAAGAAGCCAATACGTACTGACAGGCAAAATAAATACCTTCATGTAATTTTAGGGTACTTTGCTTCTGAGACGGGAAATACTTTAGAATATGTGAAGCAGAAATATTTCAAAATATTATGCAATAAAGACATATTCATAAAGGAAGTTTCTGATAAGTATTTGGGTAACATTAAAATTCTTCGTAGTTCTGCCGAATTGGATACGGAAGAAATGAGTAATGCAATTACTCGTTTTAGAAACTGGAGCTCTGGGGAAGCTGGGATATATCTCCCCAGCCCGGACGAGGAACGACTTTTGCAGTTGATGGAGATAGAAATTCAAAAAAACAAGAATTACATTTAATTCCAAATAACAGCTATTTGGAAGGTTTGAAATAAAAGTTATGCGAAATGCGTAGAACTAAAGTAATCCATATCTACCTGATCTTCGAGAAGAGGAACTATTATTTCAGTTCGGTAACGGGTATATTTCGCCATTTGTCCGAGGATCAGATAGGAATTAAGCAAAGTACATTATCTCACAATACGGAGAGTACTATCGTCACTGGTAGGGCTATAATCCGCAAGAGTGAGCTGTTGAGATAGCTTTGTTAACCTTTTTACCCCAGCCTGCTTGTCTGTGAAGATTGGCGGGCGAACATGGAGATGCGCAGTGGAGTGCTTTTGACTTTCGAGAGGTGCACATGTTAGAAAGTACGGTACGTGAGATATAAGGAGTAATTAACCTTGGAAGTAGCGCAAAAGGATTTAGTCCTTGATTGGGTGTTCGAATCGCCCCGTCTCCACATGAAAATAACAATCACCAAACAAGAATGCCAGACGATAGTATGGAATATAAGACAATAATCAAAGGGAACGCTCCTTCTAAGGCTAATTGCTATAAGATAGTATCAATCAACGGGCACGGATGCCTAGCCAAAACTCATTCCTTGAAAAAGTATGAGGAATCCTTTATTTGGCAGGCAGGAAAGTTGAGGGATTTGAATATCAACGAGCCATTTGAGTTCTATATTGATGTGTACTACCCAAGTAAACGGAGCGACCTTGATAATGTATTAAAGCTACAATTAGATGTGCTTCAGCGAATCAAATGCATTAAGAACGACAATAATTGTTGTCTTATTCATGCACGCAAGTTTGTAGACAAGGAAAATCCACGTGTGGAGATAACGATTAGGACTTTGGATTAAAAAAATAAGATTTTCATTTGGTATTTTGAAATTTGAGTGTATCTTTGCGGTGTTCACGCCAAGAACAAGACTTATGAAAGAGATTAACGTGCATATTTTTATGTTCGTTTGTAAGCGTAATATTGCAAAAATATAAGGCTATCAAATCCCATTGGATGCTCGTTATCTCTAACAGTGTCGGTTCTTGGCGGAACGGGAGGCGATAGCCTTTCTTGTTTTTAATAACTCAAATTTCGTTCAATGCCAAGAACCAACGAAGTCAGAGTTAAGGTGAATAATAGTAACCTTATTACATCTGCGCCCAGCAGTGCGAAAACTGTATCTTATGAAAATTTCTTAATCGAAAAGAATTGCAAGAATGAAGCTTATGCCTTCATCCTTTCGCAAGGATTATTTCGGCAATTCCAGGATTACCATTTTAGTCATCATTCGGATGATCCGCACAAGGATTGTCTAAAGTTCTTGTTGTCGAATATTTAAATTCTAACTAAATGGCGGAATGAGAGACTTCCGCCTGTATCGCTATTGTCTAAAATCAAATAATATGAATACTAATCAAATCTTCCAATACAACGGAAGTCCTATCACTTTTCATAAAGGTGATAATGTAATGGTAAATGCAACCGAAATGGCTAAGCCTTTCGGGAAATCGCCAAAAGATTTTTTGAAAACAGAGCAAACGAAGACGTATGTCAAAGCATTAAGCGAGGTGAGAAAAATCCTCTCGTCTGATTTAGTGCAAGTTATCTATGGTGATAATGGCGGCACTTGGATGCACGAAGATGTAGCCTTAGTGTTTGTTGAATAAAAAATAAAATTGCGATATTATGAATGCTTCAATTATCAAATTCGATTACAACGGTAATCAAATTCCTTTTGAAAAAGGAGATGATGTAATGGTGAACCTTACAGCTATGGCGAAAGCCTATCCGGAGAAGAACCTATCTACAATTGTTAACTCGCAGGAAATCAACGAGTATTGTGCATCTCTTTCCAAACTAAAAAATTTTAGTTTGGCTGATTTACTGACAGTTAAGAGAGGTGGAGACAACCCCGGCACTTGGGCGCACCGTCTTGTCGCTATCCGTGTCGCTCAAAAACTAAATTCCGATTTAGCTGTATGGGTGGATATGAGAGTGGACGAACTACTTAAATACGGTATGACCGCCACGCAGCCTACCTTGGAGCAGATGATTAATAACCCCGATCTAGTTATCAGTCTTGCCACTCAATTAAAGAGCGAACGTGAAGAGAAACAAAAGATCGTTTTAGAAAATCAGTCGCTGAAAGAACTGAACGAATTTCAACGACCTGCGGTCATTTTCACGGAAAGTGTAAAAATAAGCAATACGAATATCCTTATTTCAGATTTAGCGAAGCTTATTACGCAAAATGGACATAAAATAGGGGAAATAAGGCTATATGAATGGATGGTAGATAATGGGTATCTCATACGAAGGAAGAGATGGAGTAACTCTAAGCAGAAACATGAAAATTATTATACTCCGACCCAAAGGGCGGCAGAAATGAAACTTTTTTGGGTGTCTGAAAGAATTATATCAAATCCTGGGCATCCGCAGTTTACTAAATTTACATGTTATGTAACCGGAGAAGGGCAAGTCTATTTTATTAACAAATTTAATAAATTAAAAGTAGCATAAAATGAAAATAGATGTACGAACGGTATACCACTGTGAACATTGCAAGAAAATCTCCCTTAGTAAGGGTGCTATGACATTGCATGAGGATAAGTGTAGGTTTAATCCTCTAAACAGATCATATTGTATAGGATGCAAACATCTTTTGGTGGAAGCTGTAGAGTATAGCAACACCGATGAAGAATTTACAGGAGTAAGACCTCGTCGCAAATTCACATGCAATATAGATGGTAAGGTAATGTGTCATCCGAAGATTAGGACATTTAGCAAAGAAAGGCAAGAATTGATAATGAGTATTTCTCAAAAAATAATGCCTAACATGAATGAAGAATGTCGTTTTTATGAAGATGCGGGTATTCCTTTTTGATGTAACCAACAGGGCTACCTACCAGTAGCCCTACAACAATATTAATCATGAAAAAGAAATCAGACAAGCAAGTTATCCGCCCAGATACTTGCGCAAAATGCAATAATGGAACTATTGTTCCCACAGCCAAGGGAAATCCACGTATTGCCTACTGTTATAAGCTTAAACGGCGTTTTGTCGCTGATAGTAAGAGAAATTGTATTCATGCGTATTAATTAAACAATTATGGCTGGAAGACCTACAAAGCAGGGAATAGATTATTTCCCTATGGATGTTGGTTTCTTTACAGATGTTAAGATAAGAAAGATATCACGGGCCTGTGGGTCTCAATCTACTTCTATACTTATTTGCCTGCTGTGTAATATCTACAAGGATGAAGGGTATTACATTTTGTGGGACAAAGATTTGCCTTTTGTTATTGCTGACACAGTTGGGGTTTCCGAGGGCGCAGTAAAAGAAGTTTTGATAAAATCATTACAGGTTGGTTTTTTCGATCAGGAACTTTATGAGAAATATAAAATACTCACATCTTCTGGCATTCAAAAGAGATTTCTTCTTGCTACTTATCAACGCAAAGAAACGACTATTATCCCCGAATATTTAATTAATTGTGCAAACAATTCAATTAATTGCACAAATAATTCAATTAATCATAGCGATAATGAACAAAGTAAAAGTAAAGTAAAAGTAAATAGAAAGAAAAGAAAAGAAAAGGAAAATAATAAAGAAACTTCTCCTAACGGAGAAGAAAAGAAAGACGAGCTTTCTTTGTCCCACTCCCAAAAAATTGATTGGGTAGGTTTGATGAATTGGTATAATAGCTTGTTTAGAGATAAGCTTCCGGCTATAAAATCAATGACCGAAACACGGAAGAAAGCAGTTAAAGCACGTATAGCCCAATACGGCAAAGAAAGCATTAGAACTGTATTTAACCTTGTGCTTCAAAGTTCTTTTCTCCTCGGGGGCAATGACCGCAACTGGAAATGTGATTTTGATTGGATATTTAAACAAGCTAATTATACAAAGATACTGGAGGGAAATTATAATGGAAAACGAGCTGATACTGCGACAACAAGAAGGGAGTCAGTTAGCCGCCTTAAGCAACTCGCCGGAGCAATACTGCAAGGCGCTGAATCCAAGAAGGATTGAAGACGTATTTCTTTCCCATGAACCTTTGATTGGGACTATAATTAAGAATCTTGGAGAGACAAAAGCTCGTGCAGCAGTAGTATATCTACTAGCTGACGCATTAGAATTCTTCAATGCAGCAGAAACGATGTCTGATGTCCAAGTTGCAATGACCGTAGATCTGATTATTGAGGAATATGCATACATGAAACTGGACGATATCAAGTTGTGCTTTAAAAATGCTATGAAGATGAAGTATGGCAAGATATATAATCGCATTGACGGTCAAGTTATTATGAGCTGGTTTAAGGAATACAATAAAGAGCGTTGCTCTACTGCTGATAATCAGTCATATAACGAACATAAAGCTCACAATGCAGAAGAAGCCAAGCCGACGAATGGCTTGTTTTATGAGGAATATCGTGCTGAACTTGAATCAAGAGCTAAAGATGGCGATGAAGAAGCTATAAAGGCTTTGGAGCTTTCCAACAGTATATCTGAAATGCTATGTCAAAGAAAGTTCGTCAAGCAAAAGGAGAATCTTGATAAGTTTTACACGTCAGATAGCAAAAGAAATGTTTAATGTTATAACACATAAATCATGCTAATAGGAACAACAGATCTTAATACGACTCTCAACCTGACGTATGTGTTGACAGATGTCGTAGAAACTCTTCTCCTCGACATGAGAAGTGAAATGAAAAAGCAGGGTTATGATCTGCGTCACGATGCCAAGCACAATTTCAACACGGCGATAGCAGCTATACGCCGGCTGAAACAAGATGTAGACAAGACCCAGTTCTCCACCCAGGAAAACTTCGGAGACGACTCAGACTGTCTCCTTGCCTTCATCAAGATGCTGATAGATCGCTGCGGTGACGACGACAAGGAAGAGGTAGCAGAAAAATTGGCTAAATGTGGTATGGTCGTAGTACAAGATGAAACATTCTATGTGGAACCAAAGAAAGAAGATCAGGCGTCCTAAATACTCATATGCTCCCATCGGTAGCCGGTGGGCAGTTTATCACTGGTTGGAGATAGGAGATATCCTCGAGGTAGACAAGGTTGGTGAATTCCCCACCAGTGAAGAAGCACGCAAAGAATGCTACCGGCTTAACGGCTGGAAATATGAAGAACCTGAGAAGAGAAAAAATAACCTCAAATATTAATAATTTAATTTTTTTACATTATGAATGAAATTTATTGGATGACCGTAGTTGGTAACCTGTCCACCGCCTTGATGGTCGTATGGATTGTAGCTTTGATAATTGTCCTTGGTATGTTGCTTGTCCTGGCAGCTTCGGAGGGTGATGTAATCGATGATGAGGACAGCGCACACGTATTCTTCAAATGGTTGAAGCGCTTTGTTGTCTGTGGTGTAATAGCGGCAATGGCGAATATTTTTATTCCGACGACCAAGGAGCTGCTTTATATCTATGGTGTCGGTGGCACGATTGACTATATCAAGACGAATGATACGGCAAAGCAGCTTCCGGACAAGTGTATCAAAGCGCTTGACCGTTTTGCAGATAAATATATTGACGAACCTGAAAAAGACAAATAATTATGGGAATGCACACATGGTTTGAATGTAAGATCCGTTACGAAAAGGTAATGGAGAACGGAATGCAGAAGAAAGTAACTGAGCCCTACCTGGTAGATGCCTTTTTAGAAGAAGTAGAAGAAATCGTCGAGGATTCTTACGAACTTGATGAATTTGAATAACGTATAATAAGATAAAAAAGGAATAATAATATGGCAAAGATTTATGTAGCAAGTAGTTGGAGAAATGTATTTCAACAGGACGTTGTAGCTATTCTCCGTGATTTAGGACATGAGGTCTATGATTTTAAGAATCCCCCACATGGGAATGGTGGTTTCCAATGGTCTGATATAGACCCTGATTGGCAGAACTGGACAACTGAACAATATCAAGAAGCACTTAATCACCCAATTGCGCAGAAAGGTTTTGATTCAGATTTTAATGGTATGCAGTGGGCTGATGTCTGCGTTATGGTTCTTCCTTGTGGCCGCTCGGCCAACACAGAAGCCGGATGGATGAAAGGTGCAGGTAAAAGGGTAATGGTTTATTCTCCCGAAAAGCAAGAACCAGAACTGATGTATAAAATATACGATTTTGTGAGTGACAACATATTTCGTATCAACGATAAGATAATTGGAGTATAACAAATTAGAAATGAATAAAAAGGAGCAGCAAGCAATCGACTTTCTTCGCAGCATGGAACGTGACGATCCGATGTGTTTAGGCTTTTCTGGCGGCAAAGATAGTGTTGTAATTCTTGACCTTGCAGAGCGTTCTGGTATAAAGTATAATGCTTTTTACGCAAATACAACGGTTGATCCACCTGGCACAATCAGTTTTATAAAGAAGAACTATTCACATGTTCAAATACTTCATCCAAAGAAATCATTCTTTCAGTTGGTTGAAAACAAAGGACTACCCAGTAGAATGAGGCGTTTTTGCTGTGAAAAGTTGAAGGAGCAATACGGTATCGGTCAGCGTACCATCGAAGGAATGAGGGCAGGAGAAAGCCAATCTAGAGCATTATATGAACCAGAGCAATGCGATATACGTAAGTGGATGAAAGGTGCAAAGCATATTCTTCCTATTCTAACATGGTCAGAAGTTGATGTTTGGAAATATATCCGGAAATACGGGCTTCCATATTCCAAGTATTACGATGCGCCTTACAATCTCTCCCGTCATGGTTGCGTTGGTTGCCCCCTTGCTGGATGCAAGCAGATGCGGACTGAATTTAAGATGTTTCCTGGCTATGCAAAGCGTATGATTGTCGCCATTGAACGAAACATGAACAACAAGCCTAATAATGTTCTTGCTAAGAATTTCAGTGATCAGTATGAAGCCTTTTACTTTTATATAAATGAAATGTCGATGCAGGATGTTAGACGTTTGAAAAAAGGACTTTTTCACTTTAATGCGAAAGAGGTTATACAGAAAGAAATTTTAAATCGAATAGAGTAAAACAAATCAGAAAGGAACTAACTATGGGATTTACAACACCATGTTTTATTAGAAAAAATACGGAGGAACTCCGTAAGAAGTTAGAAGATATAGGGTATAAAAACGCAGGTTCCTCAAATCATCACGATATAATATATACAGATACTGAACATGGAGTATATTTCACAACGTTCGCATCCAATATTACAGATGATGAGGTTGCGTATGATTGCAAATATAATAGAACCCTGTTCCTTGCTATTGCCGCACTGAGAGATGATACTGATAACAACCAAATGTTTATCAACGGCAAAGGAGATTGGGGTATATATCGAGACGGTTCTGACGGTGGATTATCGGGCATAGACTTTTATGGAATGCCTAACGACCTTAATGTGGACAATTATCATAAGGCTACAGTAGAAGAGCTAATAGAACACTTTAAAGGAAAGGAGGAATCATGCCATCATTTATAGCTCAACAGCCCAATGGTTTTTTCTGTCGCTTCAGCACAATTGTTGATACAGTGACTAACATTAACATGACAAGGGAAGACTATATAAACCTTTGTAAAAAGGAATTTGGAGAAGTGAAGGGTGAACAAGAAGCTCTAGATGTATTGAGTCATTATCTTAGACCTTTCCAGGATGTTTTAGATTGCTACACCCATTAAATGATTCAGTCGAAGAGTTTACACAACGTCTTAAAGGAATGGGATATGACGGTCCCTTTGAATATAGAGAGGAGGAAATATGAAGAATATTAAAGATTTAACAATCAAAGTAACTTATCGAGTTGGGCTTGGAAATGTTGAAGTCCCTGACGAAGTTTATAATGAATTAGCTAAAGCCTATGATGAAGGTGGTGATGTACCTGAATGGGATGATGAGCTTGAAAACGCAAAAGAATGGCTTAGTGATAATATTCGAGAAGCGGATGCAATGGAATGGGAATATGAGATTGATGATTTTCAAAATGAATAATTAAAAAAAATAAATTATGAAACAGACATTAGAAGAAGCCGCTAAACAAGGAGCTGAAGGATATAATATAGTTGGACAAGTTATTTATAAGTCCGGATTTAAAGCTGGCGCAAAATGGGAGAAAGAACAAGCAATTGAAATCCTTTCCTCCGTTTTAGAGAATTGGGTACATGGCGGTGATGCAGACTGTATCATTGCGGAGTTTGAAGAAAAAATTAATGTACAAATGGTAACGAATTAAAGAGAAAGGAGAAATAAAATGAGAGTATCACTTAAAAAGGCTTTTACCATATTAGATGGGAGGTTATCAACAAAAATGGATGATGTATATGAAATGCTAAATTTCATATTCTCCGAAAACCTTTATACACATCAAATTCCAACAGCTATGCGAAAGCTAAAAGAGCTTAATCCCGATTGGTTTTCGGATGGAGTAAACGTAGTTGAATCTATAAAGCAGAATTATAATACAAATGATTTTCAGGAGCTCATGGAGATTATTGATAAAGAGTTTTATGCTTATGAGATTGAGTTGGGGAAAGTTGAAGCGTTAATAAAATTTTCAGATGGATTATTCCCCGAAGAATAAATACTCAAAATAAATCAAGGAAGAAACTTAAAGGAAAATGATTATGCCAACAATACTAAGAGAAACTTATCCAACAGCCAAGAAAGAACATAGGTGTGAGTTTTGTTGTGAAAAGATAGCGATAGGACAAAAATATGTCCGTCAGACAAATGTCTATGATGGAACCATAGATGACTTTGTTACACATCAAGAATGTAAGGAGGTGGCTCATGAATTGAGAATGTACGATGATTGTGATGATTTAGGTTTAGACGGTGAATCCTTTCGTGAAAACTTGAACGCATACGTATATGCCAACCATTACGATGAACACACAGATGATGTTTATACCAGTTGGCAATTGAATCATTATGAGATAGCGAAGAAAATATTGAAAGAACTTAAAACGGAGAAGCAAAATGGACCGTACAATAAAATTCAGAGGCAAAAGCATATACGATGAAGAATGGCTGTATGGCTCTCTCATTAAAATCGAAAAGGATAGATATGCTGTCATTCCATCCTTAAACGATATCGAAATAGGGAAAAGCATCGGTATGTATGAGGTCTGTCTTGAAACCATAGGCCAGTTCACCGGCTTGTATGACAAGAATGGTAAGGAGATATATGAAGGAGATATTCTCGGAACTGATATAATAACTGTAGGATGGGTAAAAGGTGGCGTCAGAGGCTATTGCTATGATGTCGTTTATATCAATCATCCAACAGGTGACAAAAGATGGTCGTTATATGGCACTGTAATGGAAGATTTTGAAGATAGAATAAAAGTAATAGATAACATCTACGATCATCCGGAATTAATCAAGGAGGAATAGCCATGCCAGCAAATGAAGTATTAGACTTAATCATCAAAATAGCATTGTTTTTTATTAATGCTACAACCGTTGCCTTTATCTTAATCATGATAAGCAAATGGCATGGGCGCATGGAGAATAAGCTGAACGATATACAAATGTATATTCAGCATGTAACGGACCGTAACGACATTGTATACATCAATATGCTTGAAAGCCTCAAAAGAGAGCTTATAAAGGCTGAGCGTTACGAAGATGTAGAAAAGATAAGCAAGTGTATTGAACAGGAATACGATTATCTTAAAAGAAAGATAGATGATCAAAGTAAAAACGAAAGCGATAATAGGAAGGAGGAATCATGAAGAAGATAATGTTTAACGATAAATTTTCCCTAACACAAGCTGTATTAGAAGGTCGGAAGACCATGACGAGAAGAATAGTTACTTATCCTTTAAAGTTTAGAGGTGTAAACGTTGCAGGATATTTTGTATGTAAGAGACCTTCTGGTGAAGTCACTGAAATATGTATGTATGACGAAGATGAACGTATGATTGATGGCGGACAAATTCTCCCCAAATATAAAGTTGGCGAAGTAGTTGCCATTGCACAAAGCTACAAGGATTTAGGGTATGATCCAGACTCATTAGATAGAGATCCCAAAGACTTAGGTATTCGTGGTTTTATGAAACATTCCGCAGGCTGGAATAACAAGATGTTTGTTTCGGCTGCTGCTTGCAAGAAACATATCAGAATCACCGGAGTCAAGTGCGAACGCCTACAGGATATATCGGAAGCAGAGTGTTTGAAAGAAGGAATTGAGGAACATTTGAAAGGGATACAATATGGATTTCCTTCAAATATCGGATATATAGGTCAGTATCCATTTTCTAATCCTCGTGAAGCCTTTTCTGCCCTGATAGATAAAGTCTCAGGCAAAGGAATGTTTGCATCTAATCCTTATGTTTTTGTTTATGAGTTTATTTTAATAGATTAATTTATGAACCAAGAAATAGACAATAACCTTCTGGCGGAATGCTTGAAGGCTGCAATGAAGGTAGAGTATATAAGCAACAGCAGGGAGCTTAAGATGTACACCTATGCTCTGTACAACGCTCATATGTGGGCGAGAAAAGCAAAATAAAAGAGGACCACCGAACCACCAGATAGATCCTCTTTTCTCAATTCATAGTACAAATATACTATTAATTTCTAAACTATAGTACTATGATCGAGCAAATTTCAGAAGCTAAATCTATTAGAGAGCTTCAAATGTCATTGTCTCAAAGAAAAGATTTAATATCCACTCCTGTATTAACCAGTCTTATTCACATTGAGCACATATATTCAATGTTTAATTATATAGAATCGTACAGAAATTCTAAAGCGATTAAGGGAAGTGTTATCCAAAAAAAACGTTTTTGTTTTGTTATTTTGCGTCTGTATTCTCCTGCTACTATATTATTTGATGAACAACTTCCCAAAGGGCTTAGAAAAGGAATAGCAAAAGCTATTAATGTAAATTGCCTACCATCAATTTCGCACTATTGCGATAGTGTTATTTCTTACTATAAGACTTATAAGGATTTTAGGGAAGAACTGGATTACCTTTACACTGAGATTATGTATCATTTGGAGGCTGAAAAAATAATAAGCTAAAAACATGGCGAAATTATCTGTTAAGCAAGAAAACTTCTGTAATTACTACCTCGAGTGCGGTAATGCATCTGAGGCTTATCGACGTGCGTATTCCTGCTCTAATATGAAAGATGAATCAATAAATCGTAAAGCTGTTGAATTGTTGAATAACGGCAATATTGTGACAAGGGTTCGGGAATTACAGGAAGAGCAAAAAAACAAATCTGATATTACTAAGGAAAAGATATTAGATGAATTGTCAAGTATCGCTTTTTCCTCTATTGCAGATATGCATAATAGCTGGATAGAAAGGGCGGAATTTGATAAACTTACTTCAAAGCAAAAATCTGCGATAAAGAGTATATCAACTAAGATCTTAAAAAAGAATATTGGCACAAGTGATGATCCAGAAATTGTGGATGTGGAATATGTGAAAATAGAGCTTCATGATAAATTAAAAGCCATAGAACGCATTTGTAAGATGTTAGGTTGGGATGCGCCGGAAAAGATGGATGTTACTTCTAACGGATCGTCAATAGCTCCTCCAGCTAACGTTAATGTCAATGTGGTTTATAATAAAAAAGAGGATTTGGAACTGCAGGATAAGCAAACTAATTTGAATAATAGTGGGAGTTGCTGAACTAAATATAAATTGCACACCTGTTTTTCATAGGGCCATGTCTGCTTTGGAGAGTAACAGGTTTAATGTCTATGTATTCGAAGGGGGATCACGCTCATCAAAAACATATTCACTTATACAATTTTTTATTGTTTATGCAATAAATAACTGGCAACGTTCAAATAGAATCGTAATTGCTAGAAAGAAAGGGACATGGCTATCTTCAACAGTGTGGACCGATTTTAAAAACATACTTCTTGAAACGGGATTATACAATGATTGCAAGATTAACAACACCTTAAAAACGATACAAATGTATTCTACTTCATTTGAGTTTGTGGGGCTTGATGATGTTCAAAGGCTGCATGGTCTGACTTCTGATATCTTTTGGATAAATGAGGCGATGGAAGCTTCTAAAGATGATTTTGACCAGTTAGAACAAAGATGTGCGCGGTTTTCAATACTTGATTATAACCCTTCGGCAGAAGAGCACTGGATATATGACAATGTATGTACACGTGAAGATTGCTACTTTGATCATTCAACGATGTTGGATAATCCATTTATTCCAGCCAATATGAAGCGCAAGATTGAATCATATGAACCTACAGAGTATAATTATTCGCAAGGGACTGCAGATAAGAGAAAATGGCTTATATATGGATTAGGAAAGAGGTCTAAGATCGAAGGTCTTATCTTTGAGAACTATACAATTATTAAAGAAGTACCTATTTGGGTAAAACGCAGGTGGTATGGGCTTGATTTTGGATACTCAAATGATCCTACTGCTTGTTCTGAAAATGGCTTTTTAGATAATGCTATTTATATAGATGAAAAATTTTATGAAACAAACCTTCTTTCTACTGATATCATCAAGAAGTTTAAGAGGATGCCTAGATTGAAAATATGGTCAGAAAGCGCTGATCCACGTTTGATCGCTGAAATATATAATGCGGGATTTAATATACAGCCAGTCGAAAAATATCATGGATCGGTAGAAGCAGGAATCGATTTTATGAAATCAAAGAAACTGTATATAACCGAGAATTCCATTAATGCTAAAAAAGAATTGGATAATTACACGTATCAACAGGATAAGAATGGCAAATGGCTTAACGTTCCTGTAGATGATTATAATCATATTATTGACGAAGTGCGCTATTGTTGTATGATGGAATTGATGGGAAGAAAGCAGGTTTCAAAAGGTTTAGAAGCGTTTAATCATTAAAAATATATAGCTATGACATTAGAGGACATTTTAGCACTAGAAGATGTAGATCAGAAGATCGGATATTTAAAAAAAGGACGGAGAACAGAGGAACCTAACACCTGTGAAAACTGGAAAGATTGGAATGCTGATTTGCATGAAATCATTGTGGATAAAGAAAAATATCCTGATATAGAAATTGTGGAAGAAAAAGGAAGAGAAGAATGGGATGATACTAACGGCAAAAGCATTACCATTCCTCCTAAAAAACGTACAGAACCGTGTAACCGCATCTCTATCCCGCTGGAGCAAGATATAACTAATATTCAAACGGCATTTACGGTAGGAACTGAACCTAAAATGGATTGTTCTCCATCTAATGAAAGCGAAAAAGGTCTTTTTTATGCAATTCAGCAAGTCCTCAAAAAAAATAAGATTCAATACCAAAACAAGCGTATAGTTCGTTCATGGCTGTCTGAACAGGAATGTGCCGAATATTGGTATGCGGTAAAAGATGATTCTTTTTGGCTCAAATTTTGGAATAAGATACAAAAAACTTTTGGGGGTAAGGTGAGGCCTCAAAATAAACTGCGTAGTGTCATCTGGTCTCCTTTTAGAGGAGACAAACTTTATCCGTTCTTTGATGATGCGGGAGACTTAGTTGCTTTTTCTCGTGAATATAAGAAGAAGGATTTAGATGATGTAGAAATTGTTTGTTTTCAAACAGTTACTTCCAGTCATGTTTACCATTGGGAGAATACAAATGGATGGGAAGCTGTGGAGGAAAAATCCTTCCGGCATGGTTTTAGAAAACTCCCTGTATTGTATGGTTATCGTCCGGAAACTTACTGTCATAAAATAAAGACCATACGTGTACGAATCGAAAAGATATTATCTAGCTATGCCGATTGTATAGATTACCATTTCTTCCCATATTTAATGCTTTTTGGCGATGTCTCTAACTTCACAGGGAAGAAACGCAACAGGATCATACAATTAACCGGAGAAAAAGCGAATGCTCAATATCTGACCTGGAACCAAGTTCCGGATACAGTTAAGCTGGAACTTGAAGGGCTTACTAACAAAGCATACGATTTAACTAACACTCCGCGAATATCTCCACAGGAGTTAAAAGGGCTTGGCAATGCTATTTCAGGAAGAGCTTTTAGATACATCTTTATGGGTGCACATATGGCTGTTTCGAATCACGCAGAAGTAATAGGGGAGTTCTTTCAGCGTAGAATCAACTTTCTTGTGTCTGCTTTAGCTGATGTCAATCCTTCGGAGTTCAATAAAGCTTCACAGACTATCGACATAGACGTAGACTTGGTCCCATATATGATTGATGATATTGACGAACGGGTAACAACGGCAGTTAGCGCAATAAATGGTAAGGTTTGGTCTCGGAGAGAAGGTATATTGTTTGCCGGTAATGCCGAAAGGGTAGACGAAGTTCTAAAAGAGATCGAAGAAGAGGAAAGAGGGGAAAAGGAATCAGACAAACAGACCAAAAATGAGACTACTTAGTCAGAAAAATCACGGGGATTATACAAAAATAAGAGGAAAAATAGGACAATCCTGCCTCGAAGCAAGGGTGGGGTAACAATATTTTACAGAGTGAGGCATGGTAGAAATTTGTGTATTGATATTTTACTAAACAGCCCACTTGAAAGTGGTAAGGTTATGGTAAGGGTAATTAAGCAATAACGGCAAGATTACGGCAAGGCCTTTTGATAAAAGCCATAGATAAGAGGAGTTGTTATCTCCTCCTCTTATCTATTCCAGCATTGTTGATGATCCTGTAAATCGTCTGCTCTGACTTTACCCCGGTTTTTGACATTATCTCTTTGATCTTTCCTCCTGACAGATACAGGTCTATCACCTGTTTTTCCTGCTCTTCGGTGATCTGTTTCCCGTTCCGGAGAGGGATCTCCCTTCTCCTTAAGATCGCCATCACGGTTGTCTGGGAGATGTTAGCATACGTCGCTATCTTTCTAAGTGTCCAGCCATCCTTATATTGCTGACAAACAAGCAGTTCTTCTCGGTCTGTGATAATCTTTCCTCTTTTTTTACTCACTTTTTCCATGTTGTTTATTTTTTTGTTTTACAAAGAATTTACAAGCAGTCTGTACGCAGACTCTTTGGCCGCCAAATGCTTATCTTCGTTTTCATCGTCATCACACCAATCCCAGATCTCAGAGTCCGTACAATGCACTGAGATACCCAAACCGCTTAATACATACTGTCCGTAACCTGTTTTCTCGATAGTAATTGTCTCGTTGTTAAATTCAAACGTCTTCATGATCTTTATGTTTTTAGTTGTTAATACTTTGTTTCTTATTTTGATGTTACAAAGATAGCAGTTAATGTGATATGCTCCAAATAAAAAGAGAGAAATATTGTGATTTACTACATTATTTAACGTTAGGGCATAAAAAAGGGTAGCCCTAAAGCTACCCTTTCCCGCTGATTGGCGTCAACTTCAGTGCCGGACCGAAATCCCCTGACTTATCTATTATAATGCTTCTATTCTGGTTGCGTCTTTTAATCCCAAGTATTCATTATCATCTTTTAGCCCTGTAAGCCCAAATGGGGTTTTGCGTTCATGCCAACATTTTTCAGTCAAATCATTAACTAGGCTGATAATATGTATAAGTGTCTCGATTGTACACTTATTGTCATCATACACATAATCATCTGCGTTGATAATATCCTTAATCAAGTTCAGCAACCCTGATGATAAGCCGAACATGCCGGCATGGTTTAAAATCTCTTTACCGAACTTTGCCAGTTCGCAAACTTGGTCTGCTGTCAGACCTTCAAACTTTTCTCTAATTTCTGAAAATTCCATAATGATACTTTTTATTTTTCGTGATTCGTGTATTCGTATGTATTCTGATGATTTACAGCGTATAAGCTGCATTGTTAGTCGTTGTAAAAGAAGTGTTCGCTTCCCTTACGGAACACCCTATATGCTGCATACAGGGTGCCCAGCAGTATTAAAAGTTCTAACATGGCGGTGTGATTAGGCGGCAGAATTCATCTCACCTTTTATTTGCTTGATGGCTTTCTTCACGTCCCAATCGTTTTCGTATAGGGCTATGATGAATCGCCTGCCTCTCTGCGTCCAGACCGTATATGTGTTGGTGTGGGTATTACCTCTTTCGCTCGTGAAAATGTTGGTCCTTACATCGTGCATTCCCCATCTGTCATACGGAGCTTTCAACAGCCATTGGTCTGATTGTTTGTATTGTATTCCAAGCTCTTTCAGTTTGCTGTTGAGCTTTTCCGCATTCATCCCTATCTCCTTAGCTACCTGTGTAGTGGTCAGAGTGTTGACCGATTGTAGGTGGGTGTCGTAGTAGTTGACCTTAGGGGCGGCCTGCTTGATTTCCTTCTCTTGCAATTCGATGGTGGCTTGCTGTTGTTCTGCTTTTACTTCGAGTTGCTGCTTCTCCTGCGCCAGCCGTTGTTTTTCCTCTTCCGATGATACTAGGGCTTTCAAGGCTTCGAGGTAGGTTTGCGGAGTTTGAGGTTGTACGGAATAGCTTCCAGTGTTTACTACCGATGGGACGATTTCATCAAATATCCAGCTTTCAAAATCGTCGGCTTTTGGCATTTGGCTTTTAGCGGTCAGGCGGTAGACATTCCCTTCGCTGATGAATTTCATTTGTTGGGTTCTTCCCATTGAATCTATGACGTCGTGATTCACGACCCCATGTGATTTACAATGTCTTACTATCGCATCACGAGGATTAGAGTACCCTAAAGATGTCGCAATGTCTGTTCCGCAAAACCAAGTTTTACCGTTTTGAATAAACATACGAACCTTGCCAAATAAAGGATGCTCGTAAACTTTAACTTTACTCGTTTCGTGAGTTGACGTACTTAATACAGCAACGCTATTGCTGTTTGAGTAATTTTCATTTAAGTGTCGCATAATAATGAAAATTAAAAGTTAATAAATAGAGAAAGCAGAGAATCTCTCCAAGTTGCGACACTTCCATATTGGCTTTGGGGCGAATATGTACGGAGAAACCTCTGCTTATATTTTATGCAGTTGCTTACTATTGGGCATAAAAAATCCCCAAACCAAATATGTATATAAAAGTGTCGCATTGCAAAGATACGAATACTTTTTAATACAGCAAATGTTTTGAGTAGAATTTGAAATGCTAGGATTAGGCACCCTTTCTTGGTGAGTTCGAAGCAGGGAAGTTCTTTGTATCCTCCTCTTGGCTGTGGCTGCTTGTAGGATGACTCCTCAAAATTGAGGTGTGATACTCCCTGCTTAAGTAAACTGCGGATATCACGAACTATATTGTCGTGACGCTTCCCTGTGAGTTCAGCTATTTCAAGCGAACTCATTCTATCCGTCTCGTGGATTAACGTCGCCATCAAACTACTGTTATTCGTCCGATGATGATTGTCGATATTGTTAAGCATAAACAATAAAAAAAGGTATATTGCCTTTCCCGCTGCTTAACACATATCGACTATGCTGTGGTTCCATTACAGTTCCACACGGGGGTACAATATACCTCAATATTTTAAATACAAGCATAAAAAATGCCTGCATAAGAATGCAAGCTCCGCCTGCACAGTCGATTTAAATATGTTAAGCACCGCAAACATACAAACTATTTTTGAAAAATGCAAGAAAAAACAACTTTTTTACGTGATGCATGAAGATATATGACGATTTATTTGCATTTATGAACAGTTGTCCGTTATTTTGTCATTATTGTATAACATAAAACACACAGATATGAAACTTAAGAACGCTACCCTATTAGCTATTGTAGGAATATCATTACTCGCATTTTTGAAAATATATTCCATAGTCCAGCTAGCATATATAATGGATTTAAATGATATAAAATATATGATTCCCGAAATAGTTTTATTTGTGGGAATAGTATTGGTGCTACCTTTTCTCTTAGTTTTATATAAAAATCAGAAATGATATGGAAAATAATGATTTGAACAGCGTGCTTGAGATTAACAACAGTTCTAATCTCAAAAATAATGGAAATTCGCAAATTGATATAATACCAATATATGAAAGAATATTGAAAATAATGGCAAATTTGTTGTTAATACTGGGAATAATTTCTAGTATTGCTATTTTTTTTACAATAGGATTAGACAGCTTAAATGCGCATGGACATATTTCATATTATTTCAATTTCAATGGCTTTTTAATATCTATGTCTACATTGCTTGGTTCTATAATAACATGGGCATTATTGCATGTTATTTGCAATATATCCATCGGAATAAATAAACTCAATAAATAATATACAATTATCATGGAAGGAATTGCACTATTTGTATCTATTGTAATCATCGTATTCGGTGTATTACAGATTATTTTGTTTTTTAAGTTATGGGGAATGACTAATAATGTTAAGAAAATAAAGCGCATTCTGAATAATAAGAAGGAACAAGATATGGAAATTGGTAAAACAGTCATTGCTGATGGTATAAAGGAAGGAGATCTTGTAGTTGAATTAAAGACGGAAAGGCAGATGAGGGTGGAGAACATTACAAATGATGGGAAATTTGAATGTAAAGCATCGGGAATGATTGTTGGAGTTTTCAAAAGAAATGAGATAGAATTGTTTAATAAATACTGGGATAAAAAATAAAATTTTTCCCGCCCCGTTCCAATTAAGGTTCGGGGCTTTTTATTTTCCAGAAGTTAAATTTTCATATTGCGTTGAAATATCCAGCTATAAAAGTTGTATTATTGTATAACTTTTCTTATCTTTGTTCCATGAGAAAGATAATCACATATAAAACCTATTTCAGCGACTTCATTAAGAAGTTATCCAAGGATGAAGTAAATAAAATACGTCGTGCATTAGACTTGTTTAAGGTAGAAGATAAAATGCCACGACATTTTATAAAGTTTATACGTGATGGAGTTTATGAGTTCCGTGTAAATTATGGAAACAATGAATTCCGTATTTTTTTCATATATGACGGTGACACTATTGTGGTTCTTTTTAATGCATTCAAGAAGAAGACGCAAAAGACACCAAATAATGAAATAGAAAAGGCGTTAAAATTAAAGGAGGAATATTATGGAACTAAAAGAAATCAGTAAAGACATCTATGATGTAGATGCTTGGTTGGACGAAGGTCTTGGGAAAGAAGGTACTCCCGAGCGTGAAAAAAATCGAGAAAAGGCATGGGAGGAATATAACGCCCAAATACTCCTTGAGGCCCGAAAAAATGCACGTCTTACGCAGTCAGAACTTGCTAAGCGTATTGGAGCTGACAAAGGCTATATTTCAAGGGTTGAACGTGGGCTAACAGTTCCTACTGTTGCTACATTGTATAAAATAGCCTCTGCTATGGGGCTAACAGTGGAATTGCGTCCCGCATAAATATGCTGTAATGGGAATAAACAATCATCAAAAAATAAATCATGGAAACATCAAACCAATACTCCGAACTATCTGTTCATTGCGGTAGCAACACGGACAGCATGGAAAAGCTAGTAGATATATGCAAAGAAGAAGCTGATAAGCTAGCTGAAACTTTATCACTTATCGAAGGTGAGGAAGTGTCCGTCCCTTTTTGGACATCAGGCCCAGGATTCCCCGAACTAATATGCACCGGGGTATTTAAAAGGAACGACAGCGGAAAGATCTGCTACGATCTAGACTTTTCGGAATCAGTTTTGTAGTCCACCTCCCTAACCAGTCTTCGCCCGCCGGAAGGTGGGCTTTTTTTGTTTCTGACTAGTCAAAACTATCCAAAACTATTAAAAACTATTAAAAACCGATAGTATAAATAGTTAATCTGCTAATCAATCAATCAATCTTGATTTGTATTATTTATATTTGCAACATCAAAATAGCGTATCAAAGTTGTGTTACGAACAAAGATATAACTAATTCTGTTAGTGATACTATAAGTAGTACTCATAGAAAGTTTATTTTAATTCATCTGAAATGGGAAATATAAAGTTAAAATCGAAAAAGACTAGTTTTTTAAAAAAAGACTCTTCTACTGATGTTAGAAAAAACAATTCTAATATTAAGTTTGTATTGACTGACGTTTCCAAACAAGAACTTGAGAAGAGAAGAATTCCTGTATATTCTTTTGTTATTTGAAATATAATCTATAGAAAGTAATCCGTAAAACATAAATTAAACCAAGAAACTAATGGGAAGTGAACTTAAAAGAGGAGTATGTAAAAAGACTCTGAAAAGAAAGGGAACTCGCATATTAAAAACTAAAGGCGAGAGACTTGGTTGGGGACCATTAGACAATGAAAAAGAGGTTCCCTTGAGAACTATTGTCGGAGAAGGGAGTGTAGTTAGTACCTCATGCTGTTTTGTCTCTATTAGTAGAAGAGTGATTTTATAATGCTTGATAATATATCTCCGTACAAATGCTATTTTATACAAAAAGCGTCTCCCTCTAATGGTGACGCTTTTGATTTTTCATACATATATAAGTTCTATACAGATAGAACAGATAAATATCAACGTTTAAAATATATCATAAGGGTAGAAGCGCATGATTCTGTTTTTGCTTTGAAATTTTATGCTGCAAGAGACAGAAAGTTGGATAAAAAGTATAATCGTATTCTTCAAGCTCATGGATATACTAATTCTTTAAGAATATTTGTAACATGTGCCTATTTGGTTCCAGAAATTCTTAAAAAGCATCCTAATGCTTCGTTTGCCATAAATGGAGCAAGTAGTATTGATATATATTCTCGTAAAAGAGAGGGAAAATATGATAACCAAAGATTCAGAATATACAAAGTAATATCCAATATTTTGTTTACTAGAGATAAATTTGAACATTATGAATTTAAGGAAATCAGTTCTTATCTAATGGTAAATAAAATATGTGGAGATGTAAATACAGAAAAAGATCGAATCAAAGAAATGTTCTTGGATAGATATGAATTTAATTTATAAAGGAATAATACAATAAAACAGTAGATATATAATAAACTAATCCATGTTGTAATTATGGCACGCCCTATTCAAAACACTCCTACAATTAAAGGAGAAGATGCAAAAAGATTCAGAAAAGGTCTTTTGGAATCTCTGACAAAGAAACTTACGCCTGAAGAAAAGGATGCTAAGAAAAAAGAGATTAAAGAGATGGAAGAAAGTTACAATTTATTAGTATCAATCTCAGGTGGGACATTCTATTGATTTTTGGCAAATGTACAAATCATTATTAGAATTTATAGAGGCGGACTAACATCCGCCTTTCTTTTTGCCCTTTCCTTTATTCCCCAATCTATTTCTTACTTCTCACCACCATTATCACCAATTGTCTCTCTGTTTTATGAAAGAAATGTCTATTTTGTAACTATTCGCAAAGTGTTATTTCTCTTTCACGGAAATACTTATAAATCTGCGTTATAGAGCTTAATTTTATGCTGTTGAAATTAAAATTAAATTCATACAGTATGAAAGAAAAAATCTTAGTAGCACTAAAAACGAAGTATAAAACCTTTGGGTTTGGTGATAAAGCGTTTGACGGGGTGGCTGACTACTTGTCTAAAACCGTAACTGAAGAAAGCCAAATAGAAACTGCTACTAGCGGGGTCGAAGGGCTTTTGAAGGCTTTTCAAGGGGACATTGATACTGTTAGAAACGAAAAAACGGGTCTACAAAAACAATTGGACGAATTGAGAAAGAAAATCGAGAATCCAGCTCCTAATCCCAATCCTTCTCCAGACGAAAAGAAAGAAGATATGGCAACTCTGATTGCAAATGCGGTAAGCATGGCTGTTAAACCTCTTTCTGATAAGCTCGCTCAATTTGAAACCGAGAAGGCACAAGCCACACGTCAGGAGCAGGTCATTGCAAAGGCTAAGGATTATGGTATTCCCGAAAACCTTGTTCCTATGTTGAACATTCCAGAAGATGCTGACTTGGATAATTACTTCAAGGACGCAAAACAAACGTTTGCCAACGCAGGATTTCGAGATGTGAGAACTCCCGAGTCAGGTAATGGTGGGCAGAATGATGCCAACGATATTGCAAGCCTGATAAATAAGGGTACAGAAGAAATTAAAAACTCTAAACAGGATTAATTATGCCAGCAGGTTTTAAGTATGATTTAAAGCCAATTGAAGCATCAATGCCAGAAATGTGCCGTTTTGAAACGGTATATCGTTATTCTGGTGGATTCAATTTGGATATTTCGAATTTAACAGGGGTTGCGCAAATTCCGCCTCTTACCCCTTTGGTTCTTGATTTTGTAAAACGAACGGCAAAAGCTGTTATTAATGTTGAAGTAGCTGAAAAGATTACTGCCGGTTCTACTTCTTTGAAAATCAAGAAAAATTCTCTTGCATACAATGGTATGCATATTGGTAATGGAACAAATGGTGGTACTATTGAAGCTATTGACAAAAGCAATGCAGAATACGACACCGTTACACTTGCAGCTTCTCCAACGCTTGCCGCCGAGAAGGGTGCAGTATTATTTGAAGCTACTGCAGCAGCTGGGAAAACGGCAAAAGCAACGGCTACAGCATTAAACTATGCGTGGACTAAAGTCGAAGCAGGTGCGACTGTAACTGCTATTGGTCAAGCATATGAGATTAGACCGACAAGACTCATTGTTCCTGTCTCCGATAAGGATAAGGAGACTCTGGGTGACAGATTTATGTTCACTTATTAAAGAAAGGAGGAACTATGTATTTGACTATTCAAACGTTACTAAATGATCCCGGAGTTGTAAAAGCGGTTATTGACCGCGTTCAGGCTCTAAAATTAGATCAGATATTTTGGAAAAAGCACCTTGATTTTGAAGAAACAAAATCCCGTGTGTTCAAAACATATTTGGGCACAGTAACAGGTGTTACTGCCGGTTCTGTAATAGATCGCAATTCCAATAAACCTTTGAGAGAACGCAAATCTCTAGGATCTGGTTATGGCGAAGTTGCTTATCTGGGAGACCGTTATCAAATGGATAACGATAGACTAGATATGTTGCAAGAACTAATTAATAAGTTTAATCAGGCAAAGACTGCTGATCAACTGAGAGCAATGAACGATATTGTCAACTATATTGTAGATGATATGCGTCAGGTGCTGCTTGCTCCACACAAGCGTATGGATATTGTGGACGGTGATCTTCGCTCTGACGGAAAAGCATCTGTCAAGGTAGACGATAATCCGCAAGGAATTGAAATGCTTGATATGGTACTTCCTGTTCATCGCATCACTCCAGAAGTGAAAGATAAGTTAAATTTTGTACGTTATCTCATGGAAAAGGTTGTAGAATTACGTACAAAGTTTGGCATGTTTGTATCTATGGAGATGTCTCGTAAGACTTTCATCAACAGTATTGTTGGTGCAAAAGATTTCGGCGAATTCTATAAGCAAAGCTTTGACTCTAAAGAAGTACAACTATCTGCCGGACTTATGTCTAGCGAGATGGCTACGACTATCTTCAGGGGATTGGGATTGCCTCCTATTGTTATCAATGAAGATTTGGTGGAACTGTCAGATGGTTCTTTTAAACAGGTATTCAAAGACAACCGTATTTCTTTGTTTACCACGCCTAAGCAGGGAAAGATGCGCTGGCATACTCCGTATGAAATTACTGATCCAATTCCGGGAAAGGCCTATACTCGTTCGGAAGGTGGTATGTATATTTCTAATGTACGTACAGATGAAGGCCGTTTTATGGAATATGGTGCTGAATGGATTCCGGAATATACGGCTCCAAACAAGATCGTTATTCTCGACCTTGACACCATGAATGCGTAAATATGACAACCGGTGACTACATAAAACAGAAGTTTCAGACCTTCGGCATTCAATTGTCGGAGGCTGACTTATTTGAAATCATTCTTTCATCCGGAGAGGTGGACGAGGTTGATAAAGACACTATTGATACAGTAGCAGTTGCTATTGCTCGCTTTATTCCATCCTTGCTCCTTCGGGCTACATCTAAGTCTGTTAGTGAAAACGGTCACTCAAAGTCTTTATCTTGGGATATAAATGGAGTAAAGTCCTATTATTCATACTTATGCAATAAATATGGATTAGAGGATGAATTGAATACCGATAAGGCTAAATTAACTTTTTGGTAATATGCTAGAAACAGCTCCACATAAACTGCAAATGTTGGTTATTACTCCAGAAGAGAATGACGAATATGGCCGGCTAGTTCCAGGAACAGGCGGAGAATCTTGGCAGGATGTCGCTGACTGCTTCTGCCATGACAATTCACAGCAGAAGGAAGTGTCGGTAAACGGTGAGCGTTGGGTTTATAACTATCATGTTGTCTACGAAGGAGGTAAGATTCCTCTAGGAAACCGTGTAAGATGCTTGGATTCTGACGATAATACTGTTGGAGAAGGTGAAGTGAAGAAAAATGCCGAGTGTTATTCGGAAGAGTTTAAAGGTAGATGTGATATTTGGATATGATTGCAACAACAGACATCGCGAACATAATATTTAAGGATTGCAAGTCTTTTGGAATTTCTGAAGTATACCAGAGAGGTAATATACCTGAAGGTAAGGTAAATGCTGAAAGGATTGTAGTTTATCCCAAGACTCAACAGCCCGATACCTATTGGGAAAGAGGATACGTTGAAGTTAATCTTTGTGTTCCTTTATCTAGATCGGGGAAGGCCAATTTGATTCGTTTGAATGAATTGGAGAGAAAGGCTAAAGAGATGTTCAAAGATGGAACTGTAGGGCAATATGACGGTTCATGGTACCGGTATTCTTCTGAGACTATCGGGATAGAGGAAGATAAGGAGTTATGTTGTTACTATGTGAATCTAAAATTATTATTTGAAGTATTAAACGTAAATTAAAAAGATATGAAACCGTTTATAGGAATTAAAAAGATTTGGTACGGTGATGTTATTACTTCTGCTGTAACTAAAACTAGCCTTAAAACTTGGTTAGGTACTGCTACAGAAGTTGAGAACTCTCATCAAGATACTTGGACGTATACGGAAGATGATCCTACCTATACCGACTATATTAACGAGTTGAATGGTAGCATCTATTATCGTGATGTGACGCAAAAAGGGGCTAAAACAATTGCTTTCACTATGGGAGTTTTCTCCTTTGATGACAAGGTAGATCTGCAAGGCGGAGAAAAAGTTGATACAGATGCAGGATGGGCCGCTTCTGATACTCCGGGCATTGTCAACAAAGCCATTGTCGGACAGACAAAGACCGGAAACTATATTGTATTCACCAATGCTGCGGTCATTGCTAAAGGGAATGCTGTGGAAAAGAATATTGGTCTGGGAGTAACAGCTGTTGCTATGGAAAATCCTAGCGCCGGCGTGAAGAGTGACTATATGTTCGACGGGGAAAAAGTAGATGCCGCATGAGCTGATGAGAACGTCGCATCTATGTCTTCTGATGCTTCTCTCAATTTGAATAGTTCTACGACTAAGTCAAAGCGGGTGAACGCTGGAACTGCTGTTAACTATGAGGGGAATGGAGAGGAAGATACTTCGCGATCAGCAGAAACATTATCTATATTATAAAGTGGTGAGGGGGGTGAGGATTTATGTATCTCACCCCTTTTTAATAAATATCATTATGAATAAAGCAGCCATACTTATATCAGAAGCTATCACAGGAAAGGATTTCATCCCAATCATTGTAAATGGGAAAATGTATCGCGTAAATCCGCCTACTATACATAAAATAGCCGGCGCTTCGGCCTATCTCGCAGTTCTTGATGACAACAAGGATATAGCAGGTGTTATATCTTCATTGAAGGACATTTCTGTCGCTTCTAGCGCACTTTCTTGGTTTATAGATGGAAGTGATTCATTGTCCGAAGAATTGTCTCATGGGACCTTAGAAGAAGTATTATCCGGTCTTACAGCGGCTTACTCTCTGATAGATGTGAAAAATTTTATGACGCTGTTAGGTTTAGCGAAGAACGTAGCAAATCTAACAGCAAAACAGAGGTTATAGGCAATGATTGTATGTTGGGGCAAATTGCGTCGTTCATGGATAGCCTTCATTTGTCGTATGATGAAGTCGTTTGTAAAATTCCATATCGCAATTTGATCATCATGCAAAAAGATAAGTTGCACGCTGTATACGATGGGGAGGTACTTAAGGAAGTATCTGATAAGGATTTCTTTGGTGAAAATATGAAATTTGATGAGTAATGGAAGTAACGGTTGATTTGTCGGGTCTGGATGAGTTTGTTGAAGAGGTGGAGGAGTATGCAAATGAGCTTATGAAGGAAGCGGCGCATAATGCAGTTGACACTCAAAAAGAAAGAAATGTGAGTAGCAAGAAGACTTATCAGAACCATACGTGGAATCTTCGTAATGCTCCGGGAGCTGCTGTAGTTCGTGATGGGAATATTGTTTATCTATATGTTCCGGCAGATAGCGAACATGCGGGGGCCAAAGGCAAGACAGAGAACTTGCTTATATATGGGAAACTACCCAAAAACGGTGTTGTGTTCGCCGATGGAATGGAATATGCGAGCTTTGTATCTAGCAAGGGCTTTGACGTTCTGGATTCGGCAAGCCTAACCGTAGAGAAAGAGTTAAAGGAATCATTTGGAAACGAAAATGTAAAAGTCACATGGCAGGAATGAAATTTACCGCAGATGTCAATGTCGAAGACATTATAAAACTGCGTCAAGAAATAGATAAATTAAAGAAGTCTCTAATTGCTGTTGCGGGGATACCAAATAGTGATGTAGCAATAAAACAATTAGAGAAAGAGATAGCGGCGGCTACTAAAAAATTAGAAGAGTATGAAAACAAATATCTTCAAATCCAAAAGCTGAAGCATGACATTGATTCTTCCAATGCTGCAGTTAAAAAGGCAAAGGAAGAGACAGCCGCATTGCAGTCCACTAATAAATGGATTGTAGCCAATACCGAAGCTGTAATTGAAACGGATAAGCAAATAAAACAGTTAAAGAAAAGCTTTGTTTCCCTTGCTGATTCAGAAAAAACAGGTTCTTCCGGAACTGGAATATTAAGACAGGTGCAGCAACTGGCAGCACAAAGACTAGTCGAGGAAGAATCTATCAGAAGGACAATTAAGGCACAGAAGGATCAGATAATTCAGAGTAGGGCGGAAGAAGGCAGTATAACAGCTCTCAGAAAGCAAATAATCCTCTTGACTAAGGATTATGATGACCTCGGAAGAACGCGAAGAAACGGTGATGCTGGCAAAGCGTTGTTGGCCCAAATTGCAAATGTTCAGAAGGAATTGAGTGCGGCTGAACAAGCTTCTGGTAGATTTCAAAGAAATGTAGGTAATTATGCAAGTGCATGGAATGGGCTCAGTTTCTCTGTACAACAGGTGGCTCGTGAATTGCCTTCATTGGCTGTTAATGCAAATACTTTTTTCCTTGCAATTTCAAACAACCTTCCTATCCTTGTAGATGAGATTGCTAAAGCAAGAAAAGAATATGCTGCATTTAAGGCTGAAATTGCTGCCGGAAATAAAGATGTCAAGGCTGTTGCTCCAGTTTGGCAGCAATTAACAAAGTCCCTTATAAGCTGGCAGACTGCTCTTGTTGTTGGATTAACTCTGCTTTCTGTGTATGGTAAGGATATAATTAACTGGATTAATACACTATCTCGTTCTTCCGATGCTGTTGATGGTATGATTGTCCGAATGCAGAATCTTAGCAAAGTTATGAAAGATGGAGCAAAACAATCAGCTGCTGAACGTGTGGAACTTGATATATTGTATAAAGCTACCCAAGACCATACTCGGTTGTTAAAGGAGCGGAATGATGCAGCAGACGAGTTACAAAGAAAGTATCCCCAATATTTTGGAAATTTATCGAATGAGGCTATTCTTGCGGGAAATGCTGCCACTGCTTATAAGTCTCTGACTGATAATATATTAAAAGCAGCACAGGCGAGATCAGCAATGAAGATTATTGAAGATAATTACAATAAGATTTATCAATTACAAAAAGCAATAAATGCAGATACTAACTGGACTAACCGCAACAGGGAAAAAACTAAGGAGGGGACGGCTAGTGTTACAGCAGTTGTTGGCAGTTCCATAACTGGATATACACAAACAGGAGAAGTGCTAACAGAAGAAGCTATGGAATACAACAGGAGGAAAAAGGCTTTGAAAGAAAACACAGAAGCCGTCAATGCTTTAAAAGCCGCTAATGATGCTCTTGTAAAATCTATAGATGTAAGTGCCTTTGTAGCTAATAATGGCAGTCCTTTAGGAACTGAAGATATTGATTCTCTCACCGATCAGCAAAATAAAATAGCTGAGTTGATGGACAAACAGGCTTTAGAACAGAAGCGTTCCGCAGAGGATATGCAGATGAAAATAGACGAAGGGCGTATAAAAGCAATGGATGAGGGATCGAAAAAGACTATTGCTGAAATAGAACTGAACTTTGAAAAGGAAATGCAAGCCATCGACCGGCAAAAAGAAGATCTTTTGCGTAAGAAAATAGATGATGCTCGTTCTATATGGGAAGCAAATCCAGAAAACAAAGGAAAAACCTTTGATGCAACCGGTATATCTTTATCGGATAGTGAAAATCAAGGTTTTAACGAGATGTATAAGATTCAGATTGCAGCTTTTGAAAAAAACTTGAAAGAATACCAAAGCCTACAAAAAGACGCTTGGAATGAATATTATATCGAATACGGGAAGTATCAAGAGAAGCGTATGGCTATCATGGAGAAATATGATAAGCAAATAGCTAAAGCAGAAGAAGGTAGTGCTGAAAAAGCTACTCTTACGGCTCAAAGGAAAAAAGAACTTGATGACTTGGATAAAGAACTGTTGGATAGCTCGGAACTGTGGAGCAAATTTTTCACAGACTTCTCTAATCGATCTTCTTCATCTATCAGAAGTATAATAGAGGATATTCAGGAGCTTATTGACTACATGAATGGCGTGGAGGGTGCTCAAATACCGGATATATTCAAAGATAATGAGAATACGGTGAAAGCCATAAATGACGCCATGTCTAATCCGGCAGCTCTGAAAAAGTTTACGTCTAACCTTGAATCTTCTATAAAGAAATTCAAGAAGATGCTTGACGAAGATAATCCATTCAAACAGATATCTGAGGGATTTAAAACAAAGGATTCGGAAGGTATATCTAAAGGATTTCAGGGAATAGCATCAGCCGCAAAAGAATTAACCGGCATTCTTGAAGAATTAGGCGTGGAATCGGACAGTACGGCTGGGAAAGTAACATCAGTATTAGGCAACACTGCTTCATATGCTGCAACAGGGGCCTCAGTCGGTGGTCCATGGGGAGCTATTATCGGTGGAGCAATCGGAATGGCTACCGGTCTTGTAGGTGTTCTTGGGGCTGATTACTCAGCTTATAACAAGATGAAGGATGAGTATGCTTCTTTAATTGATGTTTGGGATATCCTTATTAACAAGAAGAAGGAATATGTCAATATTAGCTATGGTGATGAAGCGCGAAAGGCGGGAGAGGAAGCTATAGATATTCTCAATAAGAAATCACAAGCTAAAATAGATTTAGGAATAGAAAGATTAAATAGTGGTGCTTCTGCCGGTTCTCATTCTATTGGGGTACGTATTCGTAAGAGTATGACTCAGAATGAGTGGAATCAATGGGATGAATTTGCCCGATCCATAGGAATGGACCCAGATGCTATTGGAGGAAGGTTGACAGGCTTATTCAGTTTAACCGGGGAACAGTTATCTAAACTGCAAGAGGATGCTCCTACTTTCTGGGCTAAATTGGATGATGATGTTAAGGGATATTTGCAGGATATAATCGACTGCAATGAGGAAATTGAAAATATGAAAGAGCAGCTGAAAGAAACTATGACCGGTGTTTCTTTTGATTCTTTTTATGACAATTTCGTGTCTACTCTGTCCGACATGGATAAGGATAGTCAGGATTTTGCAGATGATTTTGAGAATTATCTTAAAAATGCAATACTTTCTAATCTTGTAGCTAATAAGTATAGAAGTAAGATAGAGGCCTTGTATAATGACTGGGCGAATAAATCTGATAGCAATGGAGATGGTATTTTTGATTTAACATCTTCAGAAGCGGATGAGTTGAGAAAAGCGCAACAAGCGTTGGCTGAAGAGATGATCGCAGAACGTGATGCAATGGCGGAAGTTTTTGGGTGGACATCTTCTGCATCTTCCCAGGAATCTTCCAAGAAAGGATTTGCTACGATGTCTCAGGATTCTGCTGACGAGTTGAACGGTCGCTTCACTGCCCTTCAAATCGCCGGAGAGGAAATCAAGAATCAGAATCAACTTCAAACAATGTCTATTCTTGACTTGAAAGCAGGTATGTTGTCCATAGGCGCAAACACGTCTGGAATAAAGGATATTGCAGGAGAGACAAGGGACCTGATACGGCTTTCCTATGAGGCTATAACAGACATTCGAGACAATACTAACGTCATGGTGAAACCTATACAGCAGATGGCGGCTGATATTGCAGAGGTCAAGCGAAATACTAATGGATTATCAAAAAAGTAAATTATGACAGGAGACCTACTAATCAATAACAAAGATGCCTACACGATGTGGGGAGTCAATATGGGAGATGGATTCATAGAAGCTATTTACGCTCCACTCCCGATGAAAGATGTGATTGAGAACAAATCGCGTCTACAGGACGGGAAAAGAATTATAATCGAGAACAGAAAGGTGGACGAACGGGATTTGACTCTTACATTTACACTAAAAGGAAGTTCCCCATCCGATTATACTGCCAAGTACAAGGCGTTTCAGAATGAGATAACAAAGGGGGAATTTACAGTCAAAGTTCCGGCATTAGGTGAAGAGGTTTATCATCTATACTATCTCCGGTCAGCATCTTTCGGTTTCAATACTGCAAGAACGTTTTCTAAGATTTCAGTTAAGCTGAACGAACCGAATCCTTCAAATAGGATATAAAATTGCTATTATGTAACTTTATACAAAGTGTTATTTCTTGAAGCCCAAAAGTTTTGGGCTTTTTTCTTCTATCTCCGAACTTTGGGGATATGATAGACATCAAAGACATATCCGGCAACATTCGTTTTTCTACTCCTATCAACGAAGGTAGTAAAAGAAAGTTCCAGCTAATGAGTTCTGATTACATTACTCTCAAGTTCTCATTAGCTGAACCTGTCTACTTTCAGCTCGGGGATTACATTGATGACGAAAATATTGGCATGTTTGAGCTTGTAGACTTGTACAAGCCCACCTATAATTCTACGAGCGGTGGTTATGATTACGAACTCCGGCTGGACGCCTACTACTGGAAGTGGAAAAACAAGAAGTTTTTCTATACTCCGGAGAGTACAGGTCGCGAGGCGAGCTGGAACCTGACAGCTACCCTTGACGTTCATCTTAAAGTCTTCCTTGATAACCTGAAATCACTCGGATACAAATATAGAGAAGAGGATTTTAAATATGAGATTGACACTACGGTTGAAAACACTTCCAAGCTCGTTTCGTATGATAGCGTAAACCTGATTGATGCCCTTACCCAAATGGCGGAGACATGGGAATGTGAATGGTGGATAACTGATAAGACAATTCATTTCGGACGTTGCGAATACAGCTCTCCCGTAGATTTCAAGGCCGGAGATTTGACAGATACTGAGGATGTAAACGTAAGCTCCATGCAACGTAGCGATAGTCAGACGGTTTTCGCTACTCGTGTTTATGCCTTTGGTTCAACGCGAAACATTCCTTCTACTTACCGTAAGAATCTTTTTTTTGATGTCAAGCAGGCAAACGGTAGGGAAATATCCGATACGGCAAGACCACTTGATGTAAAGTATTTCCCAAGTCGCGTCGTTCACAAAGAAGAGTATCCGGTAAAAGAGAGTGTAGGTAGTGGCAGTTTTACTGCATCTTATGTAGAATGGACGCATGACACTGATATCGTAGCTTCGTTACCTGCAGGGGATTATAAGGTTTCATCAGGAGATGGCATATCAATTAATGTATCCACAGTTATTCCTTCAATCGGATCAGGACGTTCTTTTCTTCCTGCCGGTGATTATGTTTTGAGGGCATCTTATGTCTATAAATTATCTGGCGTAACTAAAGAAGTTTCTATAGGTAATCAAACGGTTACCTTATCCCAAGAGCAGCAGTACGAAGTCTCTGCTGTGTTTGCTGTCGCTTCTTCTTTGCAGATTGAAGGAAATGCTACTGATTTAAAGATCAGGATATACGCACATGTCCCATCCTGTGAATCCTCTATTCTGAATGATTCTTTCTCGGCTTATGTTTCGTATGATATAACTCTATTCAAAGGATCGTCAGCAGATGCTACAGTGACCTTTCTTTCCGGACTAAATTCGGGTAAGACATTCTCCTGTGTATATAATCCGGACCATTTAATCGGTGATTCCGCTAACGTAATACAATTGCCTAGCGGAGTAACGGCCTCGCTCGGTGATAGATATACAATTGACAACATCATTAAGGGAAAGGTTCCTGACAGCTACTTTAGCAAAGATGACAAGGAGCTTACTTTAAATGGTGTGGTCCAGAAACGTCTTATGCTCCCGGAGGAAGTTCCTTATGTGGATGCTTACCGTTATAGTCCTACAGGAGAACGTATATACATTGGTGAAACTCATTATGATGACAATAATAATGTGGAGATGTCGCAGGAAGAAGCTGTAGAGGGAATTGTCATCTTTGAAGATGAATATCCCAAATATGTCGGCACATTATCAAATGTAACATACCGGGAGGAAGATGAACTTGACGAGGATGACAATCCAACAGGAGACAAATATCGTATCTATACGTTCAAGGATGCAGGACTGAAGAATTTTACAAATGACTTCCGGCTGGACGGAGAAAGTTTCCGCTTAATCTTTCAGACAGGAAAACTCGCGGGCTTGGACTTTGAGTTACTTCTGCAGGAGAGTGATGATTCCGGTACCACTTTCGAAATTGTACGTAATGAGGATTACGGTCCCGACCGTTACCTTCCTGACAACATTTTGTTTCCTGCTAATTCTGACACATATGTTCTTTATGGTTTTGATACGGCTTATGTTTCAGAGGAATTGATTCCGGAGGCCGAAGATGAGTTATTGAAAAAGGCAAAAGACTATGTAAAGAAGTCTATGATTGATCCTTCCACCTACGATTGTGATATGGACCCTGAGTTCATCTATAATAATGAGAATATTATCACCTATGAGGTGGGAGACAAAGTTAACCTGATCAATAAGGCTTTCTTTCCTAAGAGCAGACAATCCAGAATAATTGGTTTTGAGTGGCCGCTGGATATTCCTTACGATCATCCAATTTATACGGTTGGAGAGACTGCCTCATATTCGCGTATAGGCGAGATAGAGAGTAAACTTGATTCTCTTACATACAAGGGACAGGCATATACCGGTTCTGTGTCAGGAAGTGGAGGAACGAGTATATATCTCATCGGTTTGAATGACAAGACTGTTCCTACGGATCGCAATACATTTTCGGCAAAAAGAATTATTGATGAGATTGAACGTCGCTCCCTTAGCAGCATTGAAGATGACAAAGCAGAAGGATTGATAACTCTCGGTAAGGGATTTGTGTCGGAAGGATTTTCTGCAGCTAACGGTGGCCTTGTAGTTCGTGGCGGAGAATTGATAGAAGAAGTTGAAGATTCATTGATTGAAGAATTAGAATAATATGGCAATACTAAGTAACGGTAAGTTCTACGGATTTCTTTGTTCTGTGAAAGCGACAGGACGTAAGTTGTCGAACAGCGTAAAGGAATACGCCGAAGACTTCGTGTCCGGATTTGCCGGTCATGGATGGAAGCTGTGGGAGTATATCAAGGGCAAATGGAAACTGGAGATAGACAGTCTCGTTGTTCGCGAAACAATGGTCGTTTTTGAGCTTCTTATTCAGAAGATCCGCGCGGTGAAGGGTGCACTGGGTATCACTCAGGCATGCGGTCGTATAAAGACTGCCACGCTGGATGAGTCCGGACAAAACTGGCTGGTCACCATAGAGGATGAGATGTCTTTTGTCGCACACGATTTCATCCGGTGCCAGGATTGGACGAATGGTACCCTTAAAGGCTATTGGGTCGAGATAGCCGAAATACGCAAGATTGACGGTGTTGATACAATCGTCATACCTGTCAGTGAGTTCACCGGCGGTGTAGGTTACACAGACGGCATGGAGGCTGTTGATCCGGCATTGTCGGGCATGACTACTCCGGCTGTCAGTGATGAGATTGTCCAGTTCGGTAACTCGGAAAATGTAAATCGTCAGAGTGCAATCTATCTGCATGCAGATGAAGGCGGACAGCCTGCAATTGATATCTTATTTGGTATAAACAGTAAGAGTTTTGCCGGTTGTATGAAAATCCGTATGGGCGGTGATATTCCCGGAACAGACGGGCTTAAAGGCTTCTATTGCGAAAATGGTATGATCAAAGGTACAGACTCTACAGGGCATGTCGTTTACTGTATCTATCCGGATGGTACTGCTGAGTTTGGAGACGGATCAGCCCGATTTGCTACAGATAGATCAGGTCACATAGCCGGAGGTGCTATTTCGTGGCATTGGGACGCATCGAAGAACAAATATGTGTGTTCCATGAAAGGAGTGGTCCTAACGTGGGATAATCTGGACGAGGAAACAAAGGAAAATCTAAAGGGAGAACCGGGTAAAGATGGCCAGGACGGTACGAATGGTACTGACGGTAAAGACGGTACAAGCCTCATTTTTATGGGGGAATTCTCTTCTGCTCCGGCAAATCCTCAGAACGGATACTGGTATCGTAATACTACCGACAAGAAATGCTACGTATACCAGAATGGCGCATGGTATGTGATGACTGAGGATGGTAAGAATGGTCTTGACGGAGAAGGAAGCATCTCTGCTGATCTTGACGATGAAATGCAGTCTGTAGCTTGCTCTCTGGACGGTACAGTGGTATTTGGTTTGCCCATCACGACGACATTCTCTATGTTCTACGGAACAACCGAGCTTCCTCTTGATTCTCTTTCTGTAGGCAGCATCACAGGCGTGACAGCAACGGCTGATCGTAGCACGGGGATAGTTAAGGTAACAGCTATTACTGCTGCGGTGGCTGATGTAATTCGTATACCCATAACGGGACGGGTAACATACAAAGGTTCTCAGTATGAACGTACCCTGCATTTATCGATAAACAAAGTGAAGCCTGGGGAGAATGGAGAGGATGGGACTGACGGAACAAATGGTCAGAACGCGGTCATTTACTCGCTTCAGCCATCGACCAATATCATAAAGAGAGATGCTGACGGGAACAGTGATGTCTCGAATATATCCTGCCGGGTGATGAAGACCGACGGAGCTTCTACTGTCGTATCCTCTCTACCGGTTGGCTATTCAATGGATTATATCATAGACTCCGGAAATGCAACTAGTTATACTCCGGATAGCGAAATCTCCGTTTCCGGAATAACAAATAAGATACAGTTCCGGCTTTATAATGAGACATCGGGAGTAGTACTGATCGACCGCGAAACGATTGCTGTTGTCTCAGACGGGAAGAAGGGGCTTGACGGTATAAATGGTGAAGATGGTAAAGACGGGCTCAGTATTACATGGAAAGGGGATTTATCAAGCGCTCCTGCCAATCCTCAAAAAAACTGGGCTTATCGCAATACCAGTAATGGTATCGTCTATATCTATAACGGCACCGCTTGGGAGTTGATGGTTGCGGACGGTCAGGACGGAACAGATGGTACTGACGGCACGGATGGCCTGAGTGTTTTCATTACATACCATGACAGCGAAGATGAACCATCCCGTCCGACCGGAAGCGGGACAAGCGGAGGATGGCATACTAACGCTACAAAAGATGTCGTTTGGATTTCTCAGAAAGTCGCTTCAAGCGCTTCTTCCGGCACATGGGGTGATCCTATACGATTCAAGGGATTACCGGGGAAATATACGGAGCTACGGTATAAGTATGCTTTCGGAAAGCCTGCTACGCCTACCGGTACAAATCCGGCAGGATGGTCCCTTTCTCCGGATCGGGAGGATATTACCTTCTCTTATTCGGGTAACTTTACAAAAGACGGTGATTACTATGTCTCTCCATCTCCTACATCTCATTCCTCGACATACAAGCAAAGAGTGTCGTTTACGACAAGAAGAGCTAATCAGATGATACATATAGAGATTGATGTATCATCTGAGCAGAACTACGACAAAGGTATCGTAGAAGCCCTTGATACATCATATAGCAGTTCCAACGAACATGCCTGGGAGGGAAGTGGAGTAACCAATGCGGTGGTGGATATTGCAGTGCCTACAGCCGGCAGTCACTTTGTTGAAATTGTATACACGAAAGACAGCAGCACAAGTAGTAACGAGGACAGAGTCAAGTTTCGTATGCTCGATCCTACTACCTGTTGGTATTCCACTGCAGTGATTGATGGTAAAACAACTCCTTCCTGGAGCGAACCTGTCATATTCCCAACGGACTCCAAGACCGAGGAGCAGGTTTACCTGCTTGCAAAGTCTAAGCGTAATGTTATTGACCTTCCGGCATCCAACGAATATGTTAACGAATACATTGGTGATGCTCCTGAATACAGTAGCTCAAAATTCTATTCGGCAGGTAACATAGTAAAATACAATAATGTATACAAGGTAGCTATTCAGGCGCATTCGGGGATTGCTCCGACCAATGAAGCATACTGGGAAGATGTGCTCTGGTGGGTGGATAATCCTCGTGGAGCATCGGAAACTTATCCTTATGAGTATACTTGTGAACGTACTCTACAGGGTGGAAAGTGGGGAGAATATAAGAACTATCGTCTCTTTGGTCATTACGGGAAGGACGGTGAACCGGGTGCAGATGGCAAACCGGGAGAGGATGCAAATCTCCTTCCCTGGGTAGAAGATTGGAACAATAATAAAACAGAAATAGGTGGAGAATACCTTATTTCACCTAAGATATTTTCTGGAACCAAGGATAGCAGTGGGAAACTGACCGGAGTCGCGTTAGGAAGAGACTGTGTAACTGTTGATGGAGAAAAAAAGACAGGGATTTTTGCTCTTGATCAGGACGATCTTATGCTTGAACTCGACCCTTTGAATAAAAGGTATGTATTCCGGGGTACAAATATTATCGGTTCTCCTAATGGGCAGAGAGTGGTTATTAGTCCGGATAGCAAGGATATTAAAATATTTGATGATAATAACAAAAATGTTCTACGTATTGATGGGGCCAGCAAAGACTCATTAAATGATTTGTTTAGCCAAAATATTCCTACGATTAATGTCAAGAACATTCCGGCATCTGTTCCAAGTCAGGAAAGAGAATACATGGTGGATATTACTGACCCTATATATGTGACTGGGAATGTAGCACTTGATGGACGATTTTTCGGTGGTTATACTAGCTCATCCCCTAATACAATATTTGTTGAAATCATTCTTAAGGCTTATAGCGATAGTTCATTGCAAAATATCATATATGCAGATTATATATATTCAAAGGTTGTCTCATACAAAACAGAACACATCTTCAACGATGAAATGTTTACAGGATTCTTAGTAAGCGGATATAATGTATTGTCCTTAAGACTGGCCATGTCTGAACAATATCCTCATAGTTTTTCTATAAATAATATGTCTATCACTCCTGTGGTAAACGAATATTTATCCTCACTTTTTGCAAATGGAATATCATTAGGAACTTCTTCTAAGAATCTTTTTTCTGTCATGAACAGAAGGGTGAATGGTATCAACTCAATACAAGCAATTTTATCAGATGGTACATCAGGACTGAGATTGGATAGTAACGGCCTGCAATCGTCGAGAAATGGTCGCTGGGGAATGGTACCTTCTATAATTTGTTATGGAAGGGCGTATTCTACGCCTTCAAACGCTTATATAAGAAGATGTAAAAGTTATAATGGTGACATTCCGACTATAACTAGGATGTCGTCAACAATGGGATATTTAAGAATGAATATTCCTTCTTCATGGACTACTGACGGATTTAGCGAAAGTACTGTTCAAATCATGTTAACGGGATTTGGACAATCGAGAAATGGTTCTGCTTCGAATATGAGTGAATTTCTAATCAAAGCAACTGTGCTTTCTGTAACTTCTAGTGAAGTGTATATCGGATTATCAGATGATGATACGGGAAATGATGGAGAATTTTATTTTGAAATGAAATGGCTTTAAAAAGATATATATGCGAGCAAAAGGTACAATAATCAAGTTGGCAATCTCCATCGACCTCCCTTCGGGGCTGACAATGGATAATGTGGACTTCCAATGCCGCTTCTTTGTCTTCTCCGCCTCACAGACGATAAAGAAGTCTCAGATGGTACGCATTAATGAGAACAGCTACAGCTGCTATGTTGACACTAAGATTATCGGATCGGGGGAAATCTGGCTGGAAACTACGGCTTACCTTCCTGACTCCGACTATGAAGGCGGAACAAGAGTAGAGGTAGATAAGATGAATACCGGTATAAAGACAGTGTAAAATGGGATGCATATCTGTACATATCGAAGCTATCAAGGGCATTGGAAATGTATCGGCCAAAGCTGATGAGATGAAGGTTTCCGCTTCGGCAACGGGTATGAAGGTGTCGATAGGGGTTGTCTGTGATGTTGGTAAACAGGCTTATCTAAAAGTTGACCCTGATTACATATGGCTGATGCCTTCGAATAACTTCGAGGATAACGTCGATGTGTTGTCCAATGTGGTATGGCATGCTGTGCAGGAAGAATGATATAGTTAATTGAATTGTTTTATTTAAATTTTGTATTATGGCAAAACCTAGTTGGTTAAAATTAAATCCGTCTACCGGATCAGGTAACGGGACAATTGCAAATAGCGCAGACGCTCACACAGGGCGTACTGCTCGTACAGGAACAGTAACGGTGACCGGTGTCGGTGTATCCACCCCTTCGGTCTATAAGGTAACTCAGTCACCGAAGTCTGAGTTTGCTTCCTTTGATAATGGTTCTGAGATGTCTGCTCCTAAAACAGCAGGGACAGTGACCATCGAGGGTAAAACAAACTCTTCGAAATTGACGTTTGCGTGGGCGGGAAGCGTAACGGATGTTACCTTGCCTGCAAAGTATAGCGCGAATGGAACTCAGACTAACAATGCGGCTACTATTGCCGGTGACCCGGGAGCTACTGCGGAATTTCCTTTCTCTATCGAGTTGGAGTTTCCTAAAAACGATACTATCGAAGAGGTCGTTAGAACCTTAAAGGTGACGGCCAATGGCGGACAGGCTGCTCAGATTGCTATCAAACAGGCTGCCGGTGATGCTACATTGTCTGTTTCTCCGACGGAAATTACTATTCCTCAGAGTGGATCTGCTGTATCCGTCAATGTTACGTCTAACACTTCTTGGACTGCCGCATAATGAGCATGCAGATTCCTTGGAAAGAAGGAGAAGGCAACATCGTTATCACTCCCGGTTCAAATGGAACCGCAAGCGTGTCAAGCGATGTTGCCAACGAAGGACTCGACAGGGAGCAGACTGTTGTGTTTAGGACAACTAATAGTGGAGTACAGGCATCTGTCTCCACTACCATCTCCCAAATAGGCAAGAGACAGGCATTTGCTGTTGCTGAAGGACGTTTCTTGTTGTCAGATGGAAGTACGTTTAATGTGATTAAAAAAGAGTTTGCATGAGTGATTATAATAGCGGATTTACAGGGGATAGAGTTGTAGAATTGCTGAACATGATTCCCGACTTGGCAAAGGCAGACTTGTCTAACGCTATGACTGTATCCTTGGGCATGAACGGATATGCTAAGTTTAATAATGGTTTATTGATTCAGTGGGGATACAAGTCAAGCTCAAGCAACGACACCTATGTGTATTTACCACTATCATTTTATAATACCAGTTATGTTCCTGTGATTACCTACTACGAACCGGGCAGCGGTATGAATGTTGTTTCTGGTTTTATAATATCGGTAGGTACAAACCTTTTTAGAATACGTAGTAGATATACCGTTGGGGATAGTAATGGTACTGGCGCGGGAACTAATCCTTTTTATTGGATAGCCGTTGGGCGTTGGAAATAAATAATATTATGGCAAAATATTGGAAACAAGGATTCTACGATGAGCCACAAGAAGGTTCAGTAGAGATAACGGAAGAATACTGGCAGGAGTTGCTGGACGGTCAGTCATCCGGAAAGGAAATAAGGGAGAACGAAAGCGGCTATCCCGTATTGGTTGATCATGAGTATACCCTTGATGAACTAAAAGAGATGAAGATAGCGGATATTAATGCTTATGACAAGTCAGACGCTGTGAATTCATTCACTCTCTCCGGAAAGAGAATGTGGCTTACCAAAGAGGACCGCGTAGGTCTTGTTAACTCAATCAATATTGAGAAGCAGGCCGGAAGACTGGATACCGTTTTATGGTTTGATGCGGTAAAGTATACGATACCTGTTTCAAGTGCTCTCCTTATGCTGAACTCATTAGAGTTATATGCTCTTGATTGCTATAATGTGACGCAGCAGCATATTGCTTTCGTTCGGGGATTGCAGACGGGAGAGGAAGTCGAGTCTTACAACTACAAGACCGGTTATCCGAATAAACTAGAGTTTTCATTATAAACAGATAAAACTATGATTTTGGCAATACTATCATTATTGGTTTTCGCATCTTATGTTGGTGTGATGATTTACAAGACAAAGGGTATCCCTTATTCTATTTCCGATACCTATTACATTCTGAGTAACAGGTATTGGTTCGGTATATGCATGATTCTCCCGTCTTTGTTGTTGCTTCCGGCCGCATTGGATGCAAGTACAGAAAACAGTCAGTTCCTGATCTTTCTTTCTGTAGTCGGAATGATTGTATTGGGAGTATCCCCGAATTTTAAAGGAGCACACAAGAAAGCTCATATAGCCGGCGCGGTGATGTCGCTTGTATTCTCCCAAATATGGGTAGGATGCAATTCGTGGTATTGGCTGCTGCTATGGGCTGCATTTCTGATCTACGCGATAACGTTTGTAGTCAAGAATTGGTCCGGAAACCTTATATGGGACCTGACGGCATGCAAATCGATGTTCTGGATTGAGTTAATTTCATTGCTAACCGTTTACTTGACTTGTTTGCTATGAAGGAAGCTATAGTACATACAACTACAGGCGGATTTGCGGCAATCGCTACCGCATTTGTTTCCGAGTCATTGCAGAATATGATTCCGTGGCTGATTGTATCATGCGCGGTAATCCTTTGTGATCTTCTCTTCGGTGTCAGAAAAAGTATGCTAATGGGTGAAAAAGTCAGATTCTCTCGTGCAATTCGCGCTACTATGGGAAAGATGGTTACTTATTTTGCTTTTGTCTGCATGGTCTGCATGATCACTGTGGCAAGTCATAGCGAATATCCTATCGATGTATATTCCTGCTTATTGGTATGCTTTATTGAAGGGTGTTCGATTGTCGGCAATATATTGAAACCAAAGGGGATCAATATAAATGTAATTGGAGCTTTGGGAGTCTTTGGAAAGAAGGTGTTCAAGGTTGATAAAGAAGATGTGAAGGAGATTATAGAAAAGGAGAAGTAAGTATGAATTTATACACTATTATTTATGTTCTTCCCTTTTTGCTTTTTATCATACTCTATGCATTTGCGGAGAATAAGCCCAAAAATGGCAAAAGGAGTGTAAAGAATCGCAGAAGCTTGAAGAAACGTAGTTAAAGCATGTTCATATCCTAGGATGTAATCTGAAGGAGATATAAGTAATTTAGACGATGTCACTAATATGGGAAGAATTAGTATAAAGGCTTCTAGTTTGTATCTTCTTTTTGATATAGAAGAACATAGACATAACCATATAAAAGAAAAGTAAATGGATAATATAGAAGAAGTTGCCGTAAATATGATTTGCAAATATACATCGAGAGATTTAAACTCTGGTATATATAAATACAAAATAGAAAAGCATAGTGGCAGTTGTATGCAAAATCCTGTAAATACATTCTTTTGTTCAGCGTTATAGCTTTTTATTAATTCTGAAATATCCATAGGTGTATCATTTTTTGCAAAAGTAATAAATTATAAAATAGAAAATGAATATGATAAATAAAATCAGCGCATTAGCCGGCAAGCTTCTATCCATGATAGGCATAGACGGCATAGCCCACATTATAGTATGCCAGAATTTGGTTATGTGGCTATCAAAATATATTCCGCTATGGTTAGCGGTCGCTATAACCGTTGCGATCTTTATTCTGAAGGAAATATACGACAAGTATTGTAAGAAAAGCGAGTTTTCCATCAAGGATATTATCTGTGATTGCGGAGGTTTGGCGTTGGGAGTATTAACATTAATTTTATAGGAGGAAAAGTATATGAAAAGAGAAGATATAGACTCAATCATCATTCACTGCTCGGCAACACTTGCCGGGCAAGACTTGCGAGCTAAGGATATTGACCGGATGCACCGGGCGCGTGGCTTTAATCAAATTGGCTATAACTTTGTAATTGATTTAGATGGTACCGTAGAAAACGGCCGGTCATTATCCATTGACGGAGCGCATTGTAACACAAAAGGTTTTTCCGGTATTAGTTATAATAAACACAGTATCGGTATCTGCTACATCGGTGGTCTGGACGCGAGTGGAAGACCGGCCGATACTCGTACTGTCGAGCAAAAAACAGCATTGCGCGAATTGATAGCGAAGCTCTGTAAAGAGTATGATATCATCGAGCTGCTCGGTCATCGGGATGCTTCACCTGATCTGGATGGATCGGGTGAGGTGGAACCGGCAGAATTTATCAAGGCGTGTCCTTGTTTTGATGTGCGGGCAGAGTATCCGAATTTTTTACGAAATACAGTGATAACAGCAAAAAAATAGGAGGAATAATCATGAAAGAAACAGCTATAACCTTTACGAAGGGTGCGAAGAACTATGTAAGCGATGCCGTTCAGGTAAATTCTGCGGAAGTAGGATTGCAGATTACATTTGAAAAAGGTGGTAAGCTTTGGGTGTATATAAGCTATGACGGAGAAAACTTCCCTGTTGTAGAGAGTAGAAATTACGATAAGAAATTCGCTCGTCCGGTCGTTGGTTGCATCCCCGGACAATATCTCAAAATCGAATGTGAAACGGAACCGGTAAAGGCTTCTATTTTTGAATCAGAAGAGTGATGAACGCAATAGGATTAAATCCAATTAAGCTTGATGCGATAGGGCTTGATCCTATTCGCATGAATGCGATACGCTTGGGAGTTCCGGTAGCTTCTTCGGGCTCCGGTCGTCCCTACATCGACCCCGAACTACTCAGCCACGTCAAGATGGCTATATCCACCTGGGGCAAGACAAACGACGACCCTGACCGGGCTGTTTTGAAGGACTTGACACCAAACGGGAATGACATGCGCCTGCTGAACTTCGGATTTACGGAGGGCAGTGGGTATGGATTACCGGGAACCGACTTCGAAGGCTGGCTATGTACAGACGGAGTAGACGACATGATCGTCAGCGAAAAGACCGTTGACGAAATGATAGGAGATAGCAAGGAATGTACTGTCATTAGCATAATTAACTATATTTCCGATATAGGCTCTGATCATGTCAATGTATTGGGCAAAAGGTTTATCCGGAATAATATGTTCGAAAGGAATGGCCTTAATGGCAAATATTATATTTGTGGATATACGTCCCCAAGTATTAACGAGATAGGAAATGTTACGGTTGTCAATGATATTTTAGGAGATAAGAATGATTTCACTGCTAGCTATCCTACAGCTGCTGGAGTTGCTGATTATTTTTCAGTTATCGGATATCTTGATACAAATAATGTTCCTCGAAAATGTGTTAAAATTGCCTACGCAGGAGGATTCATCGCTAATAAAGTTCTGACCACTGACGAAATCAATCAGATCATCGCCTACTATAACCTTGACCGTCCGGGACAGATCATCAAGCCTCAGTTGTACTACAACATCAAGAAGCAGGGCATCACTAACGACAACCACGCTGAGTTTAACGATCAATTGATTGACTTTGTAGGTGGGCGCAATATACAGTTGAATAATGTCGCTTGGGAAGGAGAAAGTGGAATAATTGATGGTGCGTTATATCTCGACGGAATCAACGACTTCGGCAAGGTAACCGGTCTCCCTATTTTGAAGGACTATACTATTTGTGCTCTTCGTAAATGGTTATATGGTGATTCTGTAACAAGTACTGAAACTGGCTCTATTGTTTCTAAATCTAAAGTTGGTAATGACGGTGCTTTTATTTTAGAGCAGACGTTTAATCGAAATCCTTCTTGCTCTAGCACCTTTTCTTTTGGCACAGTTAACTCGTTGATGAGTAACGATAAGTTGAACGAAGAATCATTTACTTATCAAACTAAATATAGTTATAACGGGGAGACTATAGTATCCGGTTCCGGTGTTGATGGTGACTCCATGTGGCTAGGAGCGATTAGAGACGGTGATTCTCGTTTCTCCAAACTCGCATTACGGTCTCTCATGCTCTTCCCCTACAGCCTCTCAGAGTTCTTGCTAGAGAGACAATTGAAGAAGTACAAGGCAGGCACTCTGTATCCGGATATGATTGAGTTCAGACCGGTTATCAAGAGTAACATCCCTTACTCCTCGGTCTCCTACTCAGTTAATCCGGGCGAATACATTACCGAGGGTAGCACGGTCACTATCACCATAACCTTGTCAAACGCTTCTGATAAGCTAATAGGCGTATCATCTAACGCCATCAGCGACATATCCATCTCTGGGGATAACGGTGTCTATGAAGTAACCGGAAAGGTTACCAAATCTCCTCAGAAGATCAGCATAGTTATCTCCAGCTACTTGACAATGTTAGGTAACGAGACTTTAATAAGTAATGAAACATTAATTAAAAACGAATAATATGGAAAAGATATTTGACATAGCAAAAGACTCCGAAAAGTCGTGGGGAGTCATTGCGCAAGGGATAGATGGGAATTTTGAACATTTAACAAATAAAATAGAAACATTATTAAATGGCAAGTCTGATCCATTTTATGAGAGCAAAAGCCTTGTCAACAAATTCAATACACTTGTGAGTGGCATTACATTAGTTAAGGGCAGAGAGTATAAGATGTGTGTTAAACTGCCACAGGCGTCTACAAGCACTTGCTATCTCTATTTGTCAAGACAAGAAGGAAGCGATTCAGATACTGTTGCCATTGGCCATCCGATTATAGCAACAGGAGATACTGAAATACAGTATAGTTTTATTGCTCCTTCTGACGAAAGCAATCTATATTTTTTATTTTACTCACTCGGAGTTCCATCTTGTTTATTTGATTTTTTTGAGATTGAAGAGGGAATTTTGAATAAAATGCATGATATTGAAACTGATATCTCATTTTTTCAGGAAAATGAAGGTTTTTTCGGCAAAGATTATTCCTCTGAGGCTATCCAAGGATATTTTTTAAACACAAATGTAGGTATTGGTGGTGATGCAACAGATGTGCGCGCTAATTCGTCGTATAATTACATAAAATTAAAAGTAAGGAAAGGTGAAGTATATTATATAACAGCAAGAAGAGGTTCTTCAGCTTCTGCCGCTTTTTCTTTGGCAGATAATAGCTTAAAATTTGTATACATTTCAGAGAAGTCATATACGGACGAACCTGTTATAATTTCGCAAGACGGTTGGATGATTTGTAACTCTCTTGATGAGATTGTCGTCTACACTAAAGATTACAGTAAGGAGGTTATAAAGAGTTTTGAGTATAATGATGAAAAACCATTCGATAAAGGCATTATCTATGGTGGCGCAGTTTCTGTTTTTCCCAATATATGCGTGATTGGTGATTCCCTTTCGGCAGGGTGCATGGTCTTTGGTGATGCAACTGACAGCTCGGATGATAAAAGTGGTCAAACCGATATGTATAACTACAGTTGGGGTAAATTCCTTGCAAAAAATTGTCATTGCAATCCATATATTATTGCACAAGGTGGGCTTGCCGCTCGTACATTTTTTGATGATGACAGAAGGCCATCATTGGATAATATGAACATAGAAGATGCTTTAAAAGAGGATGGCACTCCAATGCCATTTCATGAGCAGTTAACATCAGGTAAATATAATAGTGAGGCTTATTTCATTGCTCTTGGGCATAACGATTACAATATGTGGAAGAGTGATACTTGGAATCCGAACAAAGATAATTGGAGTGTTTATTTGGGAAGTCCTGATGATATTAATTTGGTAGATGGCGTATTTGTAAAATCATTTTACGGATATTATGCGAAGATAATCTATACAATTAAACAGCAAGTGCCAAATGCAAAGATCTTTGCTATTACAATGAAACAAGAAGGAGTAAAACATGATGGTGGCGTAATGGGTGTTGGTGGATTTAAAGACTTAAATAATGCGATTAGATATATGGCAACCATATTTGATAATATTTATATCCTCGATATGGCGAAAGAAAGACCAGAGATACCTGATTGGCATTATACTAATGGTCATGGGAATGCTCTTGGTTATGGAGAATATGGCGCAGAGATTGGCACTTATGTCGATTGGATGATTAAGAAGAATCCTACATTATTCGGTTATGTCCAGTTTATAAATACATCTTATGCGAACAGAATTCCATCTGACGCAGAAATAAGTATTGGTAGCAGCCAAGTGGAATAAATACACTATTAAAAAACAACTTATGAAATACATTGTATTCCCATCAGAGAATCTAATGCGATACCGCAAGAGATGCTCGACGAACTGCACCTGATCCCACGAAAGAGCGTAGACGGTACTCAGGTAATCATGAAGATAGTTCATTACAAAGCTCTTTTCCCGTCTATTATGACCTTTCCATTATTGGACGAGGAAGAAAAAACGGAAAATCCGATTTATCCTTATCCTACCTACGAAGGCGAAGAGCTGAATACTTTATTGTCCGGTCCGGAGTGGTCATCAAGTGAAAGTATCATATGAAATCTCTCCCTTGGATATTAGTCTGCCTGCTTGTATGCGTGGTCGTGTGGATGCGTTGTAATCCGCACGATCCTTCGACTGTCTATGTAAAGGGAGATACGATAAGAGTAAGGGACACTATAGTTGACATCGTGCTTATGCCGGTAAAGGAGACCTTAAAGCGTACCGATACGGTATATTTACCGATAATAGTAGATACCACTACCGACAGAACCGTAGAAGGCGACTCGCTCCCGGTACTTATCCCGATCATAAGCAAGGAGTATAAGACTGATAATTACCGGGCAATAGTTAGCGGCTATAAGCCCAGTCTTGATTTCATGGAAGTGTACAGGGAAAAGGAAATAATCACTCTTAAACCGAAGCAAAAACGCTGGGGCCTTGGCCTGCAATTTGGATACGGCTATCCCGGTGGATTGTATGTCGGTGGTGGAGTAAGTTATAATTTATTTATGTGGTAATACCGGCACTATCTTCACAGACCGTTTCCGGTATGAAAAGTTTAAGTTGTATTTATATAACAATTTCCATTGGAAAAAGGTTTATTAAGAAAGGAGGACAAAATGAGACATTAATTGATTATTAAGCACTAAGTTATCCGGTAAAGTAGAAGGCCGGTTATCAGTAACAAATAAAATAAACTCCGTTAGAGGCAGGAGAGAAAGAAGCCTCACACCCGTTTCGACGACCAAATCACAGACGGGCTAACATCTCAAGGACTGTTCGTGAGGCTTCATAGCTTAATCAACAGTTTTTGAGATGTTTTGTTTCATAACCTTATATGTTGTTCAGCATGAAAATTGTAGATTTATATAAAGAAACGGTCGTCGCAGTATGTAGCGAAACTGGAGTCAGTGAGTCAGATCTTATCCACAGCAACTCGGAAGAGGCAGTAGACGCAAGATACATCCTTATACATTTGCTTTCCCAAAGGCTTACTGATAGCCAAATATCTTCTCTAACAAAACTTACCCGGCAGTCGGTAAACAAAATACGTAATAACTTTCAGCATAAGATCAATAAGTGGAGCATAGCAACAAACTTGCAACATATTAGCAACGAGATTGCAACGAACTAATTGAATAGCAACGCACTTCTCCTGTCCTTTGTGATGCGGTTAACGTTGACCGTGTATTAATCTTATAAATTATGAAAATTAAAGGAATGAGTGGTGAGGAGTACAGCGTCACCGGGCAGGGACAAGGTACGTACAACACAGTTGCAGGTTCCGCGGGCTTGGCGTCTTTTTTGGGGTTTAATGCTGGAAGTCTCTTTGGCGGTTGCGGTTGCGGAAACGGACGTAACGCAGGTTACGCAGGCCCGATAGAAGTAATCACTTCGGAAGACAGACCTATTAGCCGGTATGAAGCCGGTATGATGGATAAGATTTCAGCGAAAGATTCTGAGATTGCCCTGTTGAAATCTAACACTTATACGGATCAGAAACTTGCAGATGTTTATGACCGTCTTTTGACACGTATCAATGCAGACAAAGAAGCACAAGGCGCAATCAATCTTAACCAAGCTGTATATAACGGTACTAATACCGCTACGTTGGCTTGCATGAAACAACAGATTGCTGATCTGGCTTCATTGAGCGAACTGGTTGTTCCTCAAAGGAGAGTGTGTGATACCGGATGTTGCTGTAACGGGTAATCGTTATGTATTCAAACGCACAAAAACTGGCGGCTGTGCTCAATAAATGGGCACAGCCCGCTATTCAAGAATTGCTAGGTAGTAATTTAAGCCGGTTGCCTTTTCTTTCCAGCATCGAATCAAAGATAAAGTCTACCGGATGGGTGAGTCCAATGTGGAGCATAGCAAAGGAGATATCTCCGGTTCTTGATGGTGTTTCGTCGTCTCTGATAGAGCCGTTTATTGCAAAATATATAAGTGGTATTCCCGATGAATCTATCCCGCAGCTTGCTCATAATGTAGTAGATGATGCTATAAAAAACGGAGGCTTGTCCCTGTTTGAAGGAAAGGTGGAATTTGAACCGGAGGACTTGGAAGAACTGAAAACCCTTCTCAGATATAATCTTCCTATTCAGGAGAGTGCTGCATCTTATAGTGTATTAACCGAGGAACCTACTCCGCAAGGTAAAGATGCGGACGAAAAATAACATATAAACTTTATTATTATGATTCAATTAACCCCAATTGCAATCGCTGCTACCAGCCAGCAATATCTGACTAATGTAGTAGAAAACTTATGTCAGGCGTTTTGCGCTGACAATGGTGTACAACCTACCGGCATAGTTAATTTTACCGTTGCAGAACAACAGACGGTGAATACCCAGACTATCGTGACGATAAACGCAGCTGTTCTTGTAGCTTACACTCCGAAAGGCTCCTGTCGTTCTGTAACAAAACAATGGGTTGAGCAGTTTAAGGTTGCATTCATCGGCGCTGCCGGTGCTGTTCCTACTATCTCTTTGACTCCGCTTGTTACACAGGTGACACCAGAAAATGTAAAATGCTGCAATCGTGCCTATGGTGTGAGTCTTGCTACTCCACTAACTATTTCTGCCACCTTTCCCGCTTAACGAACCCATACCGGTGATAACCTTATCACTGGGAAAGTCCGTAAAGAAGGAAAAGAATATAAATGCTAAAAAGTAGATTTATGAAGTATATTGATATGATGAAGAAGGCCAAATCTGAAGGAGTCGCTTCAGAAAAGGCTATGTGGAAAAGCGTAGAAGGAGTAGATGAGATCCTTTGCGTTGTCAAAGAAGAGCATCCAGAGATGTATATGTCCTTTATGCGTGATCAGCATGAGGCGCTATACGGCCCTCACTATGATAAGCATTTCGCAGAGATGGACGTAGATAAGATCAGGTACACCAATGCTGCCGGCGAAAAGAAGACCGGCGCTCACTGGAATGTCGATCAGATTCTCGAAGCAACGAAGACCATGCCGTTTCCAAGCGGAACGACACCCTGGGACAAATACGTTGCATTCAACTCGTTTTATTCCGATATGTGTGCAGTCCTCGATGAAGCTACTCTCTTGAAAGCTGCTTATCGGTTCTATTTCGCTGATGAAGATTCCCCGTCCGGCAAGATTTGGGAGTACATGACAGCAATGATTTATGAGGACTAGTCTTGACATATTGCTGGAGCAAGCAGACGACAGATATCATCACGATTTCTGCCGCCTGCTTATGGTCATGCTGTGGAACGCTTAGAGAGGCTCCTTGAATGGCTTATACCTGTCGCTGTCTTGGCGAAGGTTGCGTCTTTGTGTTTGTCTCTGGTTATGTAACCGGGGATTTTTTTTGTATCTTTGCCTAAAATTAAAAGATCATGGAAGAGAATAAATACGACTACGAATCAATCAACGAGCTGCTCACCTGGGCTCAGAATACATTAAATAACAAGACCTACCCGGAAGGGGAGATAGTCTTGGACAAATGCATCAAAGTGAAAGATGTAAAGGCTCACATGGAAGCGATGATTCAGATGATTTCGAAGAACTGGGAGAATCCGACCTTTTACCCGACGATTGACATGTTCCGGAAATTTAGAGAGAAATTAGAGGAAATGCAAAAGGCAGCCGAATAAGCTGCCTTTCTTATTATAACCTACTTTACTTTCATTATATAATTCTATTATCTATATTTGCATAGCAATTCAGTCTAAAAATGGCATTTATTGCCTTCGGTTTTACGAATGATTTACATTGATGTTGGTTTGACTGAATTAAAGTGTTTATTAACAGTTATTTAAGGTGTGGTAACTCCAAATTTCTTATATTTGGGAAGTAAAAGCTAAAATAAGTGCCTTGTGGGCTTCTGAAACGCTGTGGAATGATTTTATTGCGATATTTTAACGATTAAATATTAAATTCGTAGCGTATTTCTCTCCCAAAATACTATCTTTGTTTTACAAATGATTTACGAAAATAAAGATAGCTATGGCAACAGTTTCCTGGGTAGTTTTTAAGCATCATAAAAAATCTGACAATACGTATAATCCGAAGATTAGGATTTCCCATAATCGTACCTCATCGTATATCTCTACTTCTATATACACAGAATTAGTTAGATTCAAGAGAAATTCCGCATCGGGTACGATAACCTCTGAAAAAATAAAGGAAGAGTTAGACGGATTGGTTAGAGAATATCGCCAAATAATAAATGAACACCAAGATGTAGTTAATGAGTGCGAAACTTCCAAGGATATAGTCGCAATGATCGAAAGGAGGAAACAGAAGAAGGAAATAGATTTTATTGAATTTGCTAGAATGTTTATCGAGAAAACACCAAATGAAGGAACAAAAACAGTCAAGACGACTGGTATTAATTCCCTTTGCCATTTTCTTAATCATAAGAATGGTAATGAGAAACTTCTGATAAAAGATTTAACATCACGTTTTTTGCGTGAATATGAGGCATGGTTGAGACAAGAAAGATATATAACCGTTAGGCAAAATAAAACGGCTAAACAAGCATATAAGACAATAAAGAAATCCGCTTTAAATGATACTGGGGTACATTCCTATATGGGAATCATTCAATCTGTGTTTAATGCCGCTTTACTTCACTTTAATGACTATGAAAAAGGGGATATCATTATTACTAATGATCCGTTCAAAGTATATACTATACCGGCAGTCTTAGAAGCAAAGAAAAGAGCGGTAGATGTTGATATAATCAGAAAGATATATAACTATTCTCCAGTCAACAAGAGAAAAAGAACTACCATGTTTACTCGTGATATCTACATCTTGTCTTTTTTGCTGGCAGGAATGAATGCAGTTGATATGCTTAATTGCCGAATGGTTAATGGAAGAATAGAATATGAACGTCAAAAAACAAAAGACAGGCGGAAGGATAATGCTTTCATTTCTGTGTATGTTCATCCGTTGGCACTTCCGATTATTAATAAGTATCGCGATCCATCCGGACAACATTTGTTTGATTTTTACAAAAGATATAGCAACGTGAGAAACTTAACCAAAGGAATACATCGAGGTATGAGATCTTTGTGCGAAGAGATTGAAATAGATTACATTCAATTCTATTCAGCCAGACATTCTTTTGCTACTATTGCCCGCAATGAGTGTGATATAAGCAAGGATGATATTTCTTTGTGTCTTAATCATTCTTCAGGGAAGACAATAACGGATACTTATATCAAGCAGGATTTTTCAAGAATTGATAGAGTTATAAATAAAGTAGTAGAATATGTGTTTGATTAGGAATAAATAAGGCATCATACATAGAAGTCATGATGCCTTATTATAATAAAATGTATTTATTTCTTTTTGTCTATCCTCATATGAATTATTTTGCAGTCATCATTATGTTTTTTGGGTATAGCCTGGCCTTTCAACTCTTTTAATTCTTCTTTAATTTTAAGATATTCGTTTGTTAGTGTGACAACTCGGTCCAGTAATAATTCATACATTTCCATAGCTAAATGTTTTAGATTGTAATTATAATAAGGATATTTGCCATAATACAACATTCTGTAATTAGAAAAGTTGTTCGGATATTTGTTTTTTTTAGTGTGTTTAAAAACATATTATGCAACAATGATATATCGTTGTTTGTTATATTCTGCTCTGCTGTATGTTTTACCCTACATTTTGCATATTCATTTCTGCCTTCAAGCGTGCATTTTCCAGCTGAAGCTCTCTTATTTCTTCATCTCTTTGAGCTAACAATATCCTTGTTTGTTTATTGAACTCCTCGAATAATTTCTTTGAGTGATCGCTCACAACTTCCTGTTTATGATTAGTCTCTTTCTCTTCTTTGAACATGGGGCCGTTGCCGGTGAGAATGTAGTCACAACTTACGGTTAAATAAGTACTACAAAAATCTGAAATAATATCAATAGAAGCGTCAGTAATTCCTTGTTCTATATTTGATATTTTTTGTTTGGTTATAATATTGGAAGATTTTCCCATTTTATAACCTGTTAATCCCATTGCTTTGTAAGTTTCTACAAATCTTTTTGTTACTTCATTCATAATATTTTCTTTAATTTCCGGTAGTCGATTGTTGTTATTATCCGTACTATTAAATATCATAGGAATATCATTGGCATTTTCTCCTGTTAATAGCCAAATTTTGTCGGCTTCAGGATAGCACTCAAAGAACGTATTAAGAAACTTCTTGCTTGGTTCTTGTATTCCTTTCTTTATTTTAGTAAACATTGATTCTTTGACCCCCGTTTTTTTAGCAATGTCATAGAAGGAAATACCAATTCTATTAACTTCTGATAAAAATCTAATAGTTAATTCACTCAAATCTTTTTCATTTTCTTCACTTTCTGTATTTTCTTGTATAAATACAGATCCATTACCTGTAAGAATATAATTGGCATTAACTTGTGGATACGCCTCACAAAGTCCAACTATTATATCTGAAGATATACTTTTGGTTACCCCATTTTTGTAATGAGAAACTTTGGCCTGTGCATTTTTTACGCCATTTTCTTTTTCAAGCGTATAAGCTGTAATTTGAAGTTTATTAATCACTTCTAAAAAACGTTCATCTCTTTCCATAAATAAATCAAATTATAATTTGTACTATAATATTTTATAG
>OGLC01000186.1_pt1 | contig 53545 bp, 58 predicted proteins | sample 1572751 | NCBI WGS metagenome assembly OGLC01 (sample SAMEA2581897, study PRJEB24529) | metagenome | biome: Human gut stool | place: China | collected 2011
TAATATTTCATTAAATATTTTCATATCATCATCCATTCATAAATTAATTTATCAATATACTTTACCATTATATCTAATTTCATTCAATAATTAATTTATGAAAATTATAATCTAATCTTTTCATAAATTCTCCATAAAAAAATCATGAAAAAAAGCATTATCCTTATCTATAATTTCTCCATTATTTAAAAATCGTAAATTTTCAAATTTTTTCATTAAAAAATATAAGTTATGTAGCTCTTTCTTATCACTATCACTACAATTAAGTTCGTCTAATTTTTTTAGACTTATTTTCCTTGTACCACCTAATATTTTTTTTACATTTTCATTAAAAACTCTTTTTAATTCATCTTCTTGTATTTCCTTTAATTTAGATAAAAATTTCATTTTATGATAAAGGTAGATTCTATTAAAATTACTGAAATAAAAAGTATTAATATTATCATTATTAATACCATAGTTGATAATAAAATATGAAAAATCACTATATATATTATCAAGCTCTAAGTCTTCATTTTCCTTTAGAGTATTTGGAAGAATTTTTTTATTTTGAAACAAATTATTTTTATTGATTGCTTTTAAATCAAAAGTACTATCTATTTTAGAATAAAAATATAATTTCTCATAAAAAATAATTAATAATAATTTAAATTTTAGTGTAAATTTATCTATAAGTGTAAATTCATCTATATTAGTAGTTTTTTTAAAGGCTATATCTAACAAATCACTTTTTAACTTTGTATTGAAAATTTCTTCAATCATACTTTTATTAATCATATTCAAAGGTTTACATATAAACGAAAAAATTTTAAAAAATAGTTCTAGACTCTCTTTGTACTCATAGAACAAAGATTTTAAATCTTCATAATTAGAAAGACTACTTTCAATTTCTTTTATTTCATGTTGAGACATCTGTAATAAAATTGGATTAGACTCTAAATTTATTTTTCCTGTTTTTTTACTTCTTAACTCATCAATTTTGTTTTGACACAATTGTGAAATATAACCGAATGTTTTAATGAATTCCTTATCGTTGTAGTCTAAAAAATAAATAGAATATTGATTTTCAGGAGTAATTTCAATTAATATATCTTTAATTTGTTCAATTGATAACTCATAAAATTTTTGTACTGTAATTTTTTCTAATGGAGAAAATTGAATACAATTAATAATTTCACCAAAATATTTTAAATACTTAATCTCATCATATCTTTTTTTATCATCAAAATAAATCTTATTATCATTAACATTATATCGATATATTGTAATCTCTTGAGATCTATCAACTATATTCTCTATATCTTTATATATTTTTTCTACTTTTTTTCCTACATATAACATACTTTTTCCTTTCATAGTCAACTGTATGACTTTTTTATATATAATTTTAATATTTTTCATATTTTAACATAAAATTTTATGAGTAAGAATATTAAATTTTAATATTTATGTCATTTCTTTGACTTTAGTAGCTAAAAAAAAATTTTTTTACTAAACTATAGCTATAATAAAAAAATATAAGAGGAGTGATTCACATGAGAAACCAAATTATAATCCAACTATTTATTCTAGAGAAACTACTAGCTTCAACTAAACGTTATATTTTAAAAAATAGAAATGAGGATAATTTTCTATCGAATAAAAATGAGGATATCGAAGAACACATCAATAAAAAAAGAAAAGAATATAATATAAAATATGCTATTGAGGATAGACCTAAAGTTACCTCAACTATTACAGAGCCGTATGATACTAATATTAGGGTTCGTAATGATCGCTTAAGTTGGAGTACATATATACCCTATTTTTCACAAGAAAGTAAAAAGCTTTTAGAAGAGTTAGAGGTCTACAATAATAAAAATAAAATACTCATAAAAAAGATACAGTCTATTTCCAATAAAAAGAATGTTGAAGATTACTTTTTGACTTATTATCAAAATAAACAGGACTTTGTTAAGTTAGAAAATGGAATATTTGTTATTAATAATGAGGGCTATCTTAATCTTACTTCAGATGAAATCGCTGAAATCAAACAACTTCAATCATTAAATAATTTGGAGATATTTACTTTTCCAAGTTCTACAAGTACAACTACTTTATATAAAAAAGATTATGCCAAAAGAACCCTTTTTCTCAAAAGGTATTACAAATTTGCATTTCAATTGATTATACAAAAATTTTGTAAAATAGGATTTATTTTTACACGATATAACATCAAAAATTTTTGTATTAATCAACAAAAAGGACTCATGCTTTGGGAACACTCTGATATGAAGTTTTATAGTGATGCAATTAAACATATACTCAGATGTGATAAGTGCCACAAAGAAGTTGAGTATTATTTTGAAGGGTTCTTCTCATCAAGTAGTGAAGCACAAGAAAGCGAATTTATCTGTCCTAATTGTGGGGAACATTATACTTACTCAAAGTTAAAAGAAATCTATAAAAAAAAACTGTGAAAAAGCATATAAATAAAATTTAGGAGGTATAAAATATGACAAAAAAATTAATTTTAACAGATGTGGTAAAAGTATTAAAAGAGAGTAAATGTGATAGGAACTTAACCTTTCAAAAAATAGAAGGTTCAGAAAGTATGGAGTTTATAGAAGAACACACTCCATATCCAACACTGGTACAAAATATCTCTCCACTCCTTAATGGAATAGGAGTAGATACCAAAGAACTTACAGCTAAAGAGATACTAATAAAGTTACTAAATCTTGTTCCCTTTGTCCAAGGGAATACTCACATGTGGCAATATGGTAGACCTGCTCTCGGGAAAACCTTTTTATTAGCAAAGGTATTAGCTCCATCGTCTAAAGCTATTAGTGGAAAAATTACTGGAGCTCAACTTTTTGGAGATATGAAAAAAGTAGATAAAGGTTTAATTGGAGAACATGAAGTTATAGGATTTGAAGACATACAAAGTTTTAATATGTCAATTGAAGAGAAAGGAAGTATCTTTGATTACTTAACCACAGGGGAAACTAGAATAAAAAATATAGGTTCAGATGAATCATATTCTACAAGCCTTATCTTTAATGGAAACTTTGATGATGAGGTAGAGAAAAGCTTACAAGAAAATCCCTATACCAATGTTAGAGAACTATTAAGCACCTCTTTTCCAGAAGGATTTAATCAGAGTAACTTTAAAACTAGAGTTATCTGCATTCCGACTTGGATTAGTCGAAACTCGAAGTTTATTAACAATGAAAAAGCTATAGGCTACCAAATAAACTTCTTATTAGAAGAATTTAAAAGGTTAAAAAAAATAAAGCCTAACATTTCCTATAAATTAAACTTGGAGAATAGTAGAAGCGAAGATAATCTTAAAAAAATTGTTACAGGTTTATATAAGCTTCTAAATTTTTCTCAATTGGTTTTAGATCAAGAAGAAATTACTACAAAATCAGATATAGAGGCATTAGAACTTATTGGAAAAAAAATTATAGAACTGCCATTTACAAATAGTAAGTTCACATTAGTTGGAACACAAGAAGTTAATCAACTTTGGATAAAGCTATCAGAACACCTTATGAAATATCCCTTAACTTCTATAACTGAAGCATATGTAAATGAACACCGAATAACAATTAGATTTAAAGAAGAGAAAAACTCTTTATACAAGATTGCTTTGGATAATATAGGTATTGAGCAAAATAAAGCAGAAGTTAAAATTTATCAAGACGTTGATGAAATTCACAAGGATTCCTTTATTCCTATATATCCATGTCATAAAGACTATTTAGTAGTAGTTGCAAAAACAGAGAATAGCCCTTTTAGCTCTTATCAACAACTTAACAATGTTGAAAATCTATTCCAGAAAAGGCTTTCTTTAGACTCATTACATATAGATAATGATAAGTTCGTTGAATATTTAAAAAACATAGAAGAGAGCCAAAAGAAAGAGATTGAAGAGCTTAAAAGTCAAATTAAAATATTAAATGACTTTATTATTGATAGATTTTCACAACATGAAAGAATGGCTATTTATAATGCTCCTTTAACTTTTAAAGAAAAGGAAATGCTAACAATTGAGCCAACAAATTATCTTTCTGAAGTTTTTTCTCTTCCATTAGAGAACTTTAAAAACTATCATTTCGTATTAGATGAAAGAAAAAGAAAAACTTATTTATTACACTATTATTATTTAAAAGATACCTTATTTTTATGATAGTTATATATAGTAGAAGGATAGAAAGGAGATGATGAAAATGAAAAATCAAAGGATAAAAACTGAAAAAGCAGCTCAACTATTGGGGTTACCTGTACAGACATTAAGAGTCTTTATACAACAAGGTAAATTCCCAGAGTTTGCTACTGCCATTAAGAAAGAAGGGTCTAAACATTGGATATATTATATCAATGCCACTAGACTATATGAGTACCTAAATATAAAAGAGCCTATTCAGACTGCCATCTAAATAGACTCAAGAGTATTCTAGGTTATTAATACCAGAGAATATACCCTTACCACAATTAGAGTATACCATCTCTGGTATTTTTAATAAAGATATATTTTAAAGGAGATGATAAAATTATGAAAAGAGCTAATGGAAATGGGAGTGTCAGTAAATTAAGTGGAATTAGAAGAAAGCCATATATAGCTAGAGTAACATTAGGTTGGGATGAAAAAACAGGTCGTCAAATAAGAAAAACTATAGGAACTTATGTTACACAAAAAGAAGCTCAAAAAGCTCTTATTGACTACTTGGATAATCCTTATGATTTAGATTTATCAAATATCTTATTTAAAGATGTATATGAAAAATGGAGTAGACTTAAATATCCTAAAGTTAGTCATTCAGCTATACTAGGTTATCAATCTGCTTATAATAATGTTGAAAAGCTTCATAATATGAAAATAAAAGATATTAAAGCTAGGCATTTACAAGAAGCAATAGATAACTGTTCTAAAGGACAAGCAACTAAAAAGAAAATAAAATTTCTATTTGGACAACTGTTTGCTTATGCCATGCAAAATGATATTATAACAAAGAATTATAGTGAGTTTGTAGATATTGGAAAAGCTAGTGAGGAAAGTAAGAGAGAACCATTTAGCAATAAGGAGATAGAGTTACTATGGAAGCATATGGATGATATTGAATTTATAGATACTATACTTATTATGATATATAGTGGTTTTAGAATAGGAGAGTTACTAGAGCTTGAAACTAAGAATATAGACCTTATTAATATGACTATGACTGGAGGATTAAAAACAGAAGCAGGTAAAAATAGATTAGTACCTATTCATCCTAAAATATTACCTTTAATTGAAAAGAGATATAATAAAGATAACCAGTATCTAATCATTAACTTCAAAGGTAAAAAGATGAAATATGACAACTACTATAAAGAAAAATTCATTCCTATTATGGAGCAACTAAATATGAAACATAGACCTCACGATTGCCGTCATACTTTTGCTACTCTTCTTAGTAATGCTAATGCAAATGCTACAGCTATTAAGAAAATGATAGGACATGAAAGCTATGCTACTACTGAAAAAATCTATACTCATAAAGATATTGAAGAGTTAAGAAAAAATGTAGAATTAATAAAATAATGTGATATGATAAAAATAAATAGTTCTACTATGGAAATTTATATATCTATTTCTAGGTATATAGATTTCCATTTTTTATTGAACTAAATAATATTTTTTAAAGAATTTTAAAGCATATTCATTTCTAATTTATCAAAATTTTAAGATTCCTTAAAAATTCTTTACAAAGTACTATTTTTAGCTAGTTAGAAAAAAATAATTTTGTTACCTACTTGTTGGCTACTTGTTACCTACGAGTGCCATTTTTCTCATTTTTTTAAAATCTTAGATAAAGAAAAAACCCCACAAACATTGAGTTTGTGAGGTATATAATTCCATGCAAATTATCTTTTTGAGAATTGAGGAGATCTTCTTGATTTTTTCTTTCCGTATTTTTTTCTTTCAACCATTCTTGAGTCTCTAGTTAAGAATCCAGCTTCTCTTAAAGCTCCTTTTAAAGTCTCATCAGCTAATATTAAAGCTCTTGCTACTCCATGTCTAATAGCTCCAGCTTGTCCAGAGTTTCCTCCTCCGATTACGTTAACTTTAACTTCAAATTTATCTAAAGTTTCAGTTAAAGCTAAAGGTTGCTCAACTATTTTAGAAAGGATTTCTCTTCCTCCAAAGTAGTCAGCCATAGTTTTTCCGTTTATTTCAATTCCTTTTCCTCCAGGAATTAATCTTACTCTTGCTACAGAAGTTTTTCTTCTACCAGTTCCTCTATATTGAATCATTTCAGCCACTGTCATTTACCCCCTATTAAAATTCTACCTTTACTGGTTTTTGTGCAGTATGAGCGTGCTCTGCTCCAGCAAATACTCTTAATCTAGTTAATTGTTGTCTTCCTAATTTATTTTTTGGAAGCATTCTCTTAACAGCTAGCATTAATAGTTCTTCTGGCTTTTTCTCTAGGATTTCTCCTAATTTTCTCTCTCTTATTCCTCCTGGGAATCCTGAGTGATTGTAGTATTTTTTGTCAGTTAATTTTTTTCCAGTTACAACTAATTTCTCAACGTTAGTAACTACTACGAAGTCTCCTCCGTCAACATGTGGAGTAAAAGTTAATTTCTCTTTACCCATTAATTTTTTAGCAACCTCAACTGCTAATCTTCCTAATATTTGCCCTTCAGCGTCATAGTGATGCCATTCTCTAACAACATCTTCTTTTCTTTGCATAAAAGTATACTTTTTCACTTTAAAATTTCCTCCTGAATTATGTTATATTTCTCTAATATAACGCAACGGTCCTTTGTGGGAAAGGTTTAATATACCTTACTATTATATTAGTTTTCCTCAATTATGTCAAGGATTTTTTATTGTTTTTCCTCAGTTTTTTCAACAGTTTTATCAGTTTCTTCCTCTTTTTTTTCTGGTGCTTTTGGTAATGGATTTCCAAATAACCATTCTATCTGTCTTCTAATTCCAGTTAAATCAAAAACTCTATCTCCTACTGTCAATCTATCATTTTCTGGAATAGCTATATGTCCTTCATCAATAGGTGCATTTTTATCTAGATTTACTTGAAGTTTTATAACTTCTTCTCCTGCTTTAAACTCTGTTCTTACAGTTTTTATTACACCTTCAGTTGCTAATATCTTAGCTTTATCTTCATCAGATAATCTTCTTTGTGGTGGATAATCAGCTATGAATAAATCCTCTGTTGAAAGGAATTTCACTTTATCTTGAGCTACCTTTTCAAATATATCTATTGTATACTTTCCTCTTTCTCCAACTAAAAATTTCTCTAAATCTAAAATTTTCTTTCCTACTCCAAATGGGTCTGGTAAAATTCCAAACTCTCCCTTAGTTATTAATGTATCATCTGGAGCATTAAGTCTTACTTCAAACATAGTAGGTCTTTGTAAATCTGTTACAGTTACTACTACTGAAAGATTTGCCATTGGGAATGGGAACATAGGTTGAATAAGATTATCAAATTCTCCAAATATATCTATAACTCCATTTACCTGTGGATTCATTTGTGCTTTATAAGCTGTTATTACATGTTTTACTTTTGCCATTTTTTTACCCCTTTTCATTTGTATTTATAGACTTTTAAATAATACCATACTTTTATAAGTCTAGTCCATACTTTATTTTAAAATGTAGAAAGAAAATATTGTACCTTTTCCTTCAATAGAGTCAATTACAAGTCCACCACCACATTTTTCAATGAGAGTCTTTACTATGGAAAGTCCTAATCCTGTTCCTCCTAAATTACTTGTTCTAGCCTTATCTATTCTATAGAATCTTTCAAATATCTTATCTTGCTCGTAGATAGGTATTCCTATTCCATTATCCTCTACACTTATATTATACCTATCTCCTTTTTCATCTACTTTAATTATTACTTCAGGTTCTGAATTTTTATTATATATTATTCCATTTTCAATAAGATTTTTTAATATCATAAATATCTTTTCAGAGTCTACCTTTAAGTAATCTCTTCCATCTGTTAAATTAAATAAAAAATCTACCTTAGCTCCTTTTTCATTAATTTTTCCTGAGAGAATCTCTAAAAGTTCTTTTTTTATTTTTTCAACTGCAACTTGAGATATATTGACTAAATTGGAATTTTCTATTTTAGAGATATTTAAAAAATCTAAAACTATATTTTCTAATCTCTCAACATTTGTTTTAATAGTATTTAAAAATTTTTTTCTCATTACTTCTGGTGCATCTTCTAGAGCTATTAAGTATCCTTTGATATTAGTAAGTGGGGTTTTTAATTCATGACTTACATTATTTATAAATGTTTTTTGAACCTCTACTGCTTCTCTTGTACTCGTGATATCTTTAATTGTGATTATAAATCTATTACTAAATTCCAAATACTTCATTGTAAATAAAAAATATTTTTTAAGACTTTGTATATAAATATCCTCTCTGTATTCTTTTTTATTTACTAATCCATTTTTTATTGGAGTTATCAATTCAAGATATTTTATTGCTTCTAAATATTTTTCTTCATATGGATCTACCACATATTTTAAAGATGTATTTTTTACAATAAACTTCCCTTCACTATCTAGCAATCCAATAAACAGATCTACTGAATGTAAAACTTCAGAAAGTATTCTTCTCTCTTTCTCTAGCTTTGAAATATTTTTTAAATTTTTTCCTTGCCACTCTTTTAAAATATCCCAAAATTCAAAAAGCCAATATTCATCTTTAGAGTAATTTATTTTCTCCATTTCTCCACTTTCAAGAAATTTTCTCATTCTTTTAATCTTAGTATAAAAATCTCTTTTTATATAGTTTTTATAGAAAAAATGTATAACATAATTTAATATTAAAAAGAAAACTATCTGAACTAAAAGAAATTCTCTTATCTGTAAAAGTTCTTTGCTGTATTCACTAGCAGTTCTTAATATATATTCTTCCCCCACACTATTTTTTATAGAAACTGCATAATAAGCCATCACAGTGTCAAAAGTTTCGCTATACCTAATTGTAAAACTCTCTTTTTTTTCTATTGCTTCTTGAATCTCTTCTCTTTGAAGGTGATTATCCATCCTCTTTTCTTCTTCTTCAGTTTTTTTAGAATCAAATACTACTTTCCCTGTTAAATCAACTAAAGTAAATCTTAAAGCATTATTTGAAAATAGTTCTTGATACTTTGTACGTGGATTCCCTTCAGCTACTAATTTTACTAATATTGTATCCTCTTTTAAAATCTGTTTTGCTCTTTCTTGATATAGATTTGAAAGTATTTTTGAGTTTATTCCTATAAATATTCCTTCCAATATTAATATCATAATTAATATTGCTATCTCTTTTCTTCTAATTTGTATCCCACTCCTTTTATTGTTTTTATATGTTCGCTTATTTCAGGAAGCTTATCCCTCAATTTTGATATATATACATCCACTGTTCTATCTCCAGTATAGTAATTACTTTTCCAAATTTTATCTAATATTTTTTCTCTTGTTATAACTAAATTTTTATTTAAAACCAATAAAAGTAATAAATCATACTCTTTTTTGGAAAAATCTATCTCTTCTCCTTTATAAAGAACTCTATGTTTATCATCTTCTATCACTAAATCTAGAAATTCATACTTTCTTTTTACTTCTTCTTCTCTTTTTTCCTCTTTAAAAAATCTTTTAACCCTTAAAACTAATTCTCTTGGATCAAAAGGTTTTTTCATATAATCATCAGCACCTATTTCTAATCCCTCTAATACATCTTCTATCTCTGTTTTAGCAGTTAACATAATAATAGCTGGATCTCCATATTCTGAAGATATCCCTTTTACTATTTTCGTAAAATTTTTCCCATCTAAATTAGGCAACATTAAATCTAATACTACTAAATTATGTTGTTTTTCTTTCAAAAGTCTAAGTCCCTCTAATCCATCATCTGCTTGGTCTACTTCGTATCCTTCTTTAGAAAGAAAATATGTTATTAGCTCCTGTATCTCTTTATCATCTTCAACTACTAATATTCTCATTTTGCCTCCATTGATTTTTATAATTTATATTTAAATTATAAAAGAGAGAGCTCAAAAAGTAAAAGGAAATTTGCAACTTTTAACTATTTCTTAAGCTCTCTCTAACATAGATATTATTTTACTTTATTATTTTATTTTACAGGAACAAATCCTTCTTCTTTAACTAATTCTTGTCCTTTTGAAGAAAGTGCATAATCTACAAGATTGCTTACATCTTCTGAAGCATTATTATCTACATACCAATATACCTCTCTAGCTATTGGATATTTTTTACTTGCTACGTTCTCTACACTTGCCTCTATTCCATCTACTTTTATAGCTTCTACTGAGTCATCCATATATCCCATTCCAATATATCCAATTGCATATTTATTTGATTTAACTTCTTGCTTTATAGCTTCATTAGAAGGCATATATAAAGTTTTTGGTCCATATTCTAAATCTTTTTTAGTATTATTTTCTCTTATTATATGTTCTTTAAAGAATTCATGAGTTCCTGAAGATGAATCTCTTGATAGTACAACGATTGGAGCATCGTCTCCTCCTAACTCTTTCCAGTTAGTTATCTCTCCTCTAAACACTTTTCCTAGAGTTATATCATCAATATCTTTTACAGTATTTGCATGGTTTGCTATTATTGTTATTCCATCAAAACCTAATACTACTTCTTTTACTTCTAATCCTTTTGCTTTAGCTTGTTCTATCTCTTTTGATTTAATACTTCTTGAAGCCATAGCTATATCTGTTGTTCCATTAATAAGAGCTGAAATTCCTACTCCTGAACCTCCACCAGTTACTGCTATTCTTGCTTTTCTATTTTCCTTCATATAATTTTCTGCTATTGATTGCGATACATTTAATATAGTATCTGACCCTTTAGCTTGAATAACTTTTGATCTAGCTTCTGCTGTGTTAGCACTTACTAATAATCCTGCCACAACTAACATTCCTAATAAACCTTTTTTGAAAATATTCATTTTATTCCCTCCAAATTAATTTTTATTACTTTTTCTTATTTACAAATCAAATATAATATTTTTATGTTAAGTTAGTATTAATCCAATGTAAATTTTATGTAAAAATTTTTTTACACAATTTTAACATTGAATTAATACTCTTTTTACATTGATACTTTATTATTATTTTGTTATTAAATTAATGTAGTTTGAAATATTTTTGGAGGTTTTTATGCAATGTCTTAGAAAAGTTAAAGATAACGGAATGAAACATATTCTATTTGGAATAGGGATTTCAAATATAGTTATAATCTTTCTAATCTTTTTATTTATAGTTGTGAATGGATTAAAGTTTTTTAGTTCATACTCTGTTACTGATTTCTTTTTTGGGAAAAAGTGGATTTCTCTTTCAGAATTATATGGACTTTTACCTCTTTTAGTTGGTTCATTTTGGGTAACAATAGTAGCTTTAGTTATTGCTGTACCAGTTGGAATTTTAACAGCTATCTATATAGCAGAATATGCTACTCCTAAAGTAAGAACATTTTTAAAAATTATTATTGAAACAATGTCAGCTATACCATCAGTTGTTTTAGGAGTTATTGGATTATATGTATTATCTAGTCCTATAAAAAATCTATTTAATCTTTCAAGTGGATTAACAGCTTTAACTGGTGGAATAATGCTTGCTTTTATGGCTCTCCCTACAATAGTAAGTATAGCAGATGACTCATTAGAAGCTCTTGATAAATCTTATAAAGAAGCTTCTCTTGCTCTTGGAGCTAACCAAGTAGAAACTATTTTTAATGTTCTTCTTCCTGCAGCTTTTCCAGGAATATTTGCTGGTATTATGTTAGGATTTGGAAGAATAATTGGAGAAACACTTACTGTTCTTATGATAACTGGTAACTCTCCAATCTTAGCTACTACTCCACTTTCTGCTGTAAGAACTCTTACAGCTACGATAGCAGCTGAGATGGGAGAAGTAGTTCAAGGAAGTACTCACTACTATGCACTATTTGCAATAGGAATTGTACTTTTCATAATAAGTTTTATAACTAACTGTATAGCTGATAAATTTATAAGAAAAGCAAGAGAGTTATAATTTTAGGAGGAAAAATAATGTTAATTATAAAAAAATCAAAAGCTAATTTTTTAGAAATATTGATAAAAATAATGACTTTAGTTGCTGTAGTTCCTGTATTTTTAATAATTGGTTATATAATATATACTGGTATTCCTGCAATATCTTGGGAATTTCTAAGTGAGATGCCTACTGATGGAATGAGAGCTGGAGGAATATTTCCAGCAATAGTTGGAACTCTTTGGCTAACACTTGGAACAATCATTGTAGCTGTTCCATTTGGTATTCTCACTGGTGTTTATTTAGTAGAATATGCTAAAGATAATCTATTAACTAGAATCATTAATTTAACAATCATAAACCTTGCTGGTATTCCAAGTATAATTTATGGATTATTTGGTATGGCACTATTTGTTATCTTCTTAGGATTTGATGTTTCTATACTTTCTGGTTCATTAACTTTGGGAATAATGTGTTTACCAGTTATTATTACAGCTACTAGAGAATCTCTACTTGCAATACCTAATCATTTAAGAGAAGCTTCTCTTGCTCTTGGAGCTACAAAATGGGAAACAATAACTAAGGTAATTTTACCAGCAGCTATGCCAGGAATTTTAACTGGAGTTATCTTAAGTATATCTAGAGCAGCTGGAGAAACAGCTCCAATAATGTTTACAGCAGTTGCTTTCTATCTACCATTCTTGCCAATTTCATATTGGGATCAAGTAATGGCATTACCATACCATCTATATGTTATATCTACACAAGTTCCTAATATGCCACCATCTTTTATCAATGGAACACTATTTATACTTGTAGTTATAACACTTAGCTTCAACTTATTTGGTGCTTTTATTAGACAAAGATTTAATTCAAAAAATAAATAATGATATAGATATAGATTTTTAGGAGGAAATATGAATTCTAATGATACAAGAATTTTAGTAAAAGATTTTAACTTTTATTATGGTGACTTTAAAGCATTAAAAGACATCAATATGGAAATCAAAAAAAATAAAGTTACTGCCCTAATTGGACCTTCTGGTTGTGGAAAATCTACATTTTTAAGGTCAATAAATAGAATGAATGACTTAATTCCTAATGTTAAGTATGAAGGAAATATTATTTTTGATGGAAAAAATATCTTTGATAAAGAATATGATATTGTTGAACTTAGAAAAAAAATAGGAATGGTTTTCCAAAAACCAAATCCATTCCCTAAGAGCATCTATGAAAATCTTGTTTATGCTCCTAAGTTACATGGAGAAAAAGATAAAGATAAACTAGATGAAATTGTAGAAACTTCTTTAAAATCAGTTGCTCTTTGGGACGAAGTTAAAGATAAACTTCACAAATCTTCATTAGGACTTTCTGGAGGACAACAACAAAGATTATGTATAGCTAGAGCTATCTCTATAAGACCTGAAATATTACTAATGGACGAGCCTACATCAGCTCTAGACCCTATCTCTACATCAAAAATTGAGGAGCTTATTAGACAACTTGAAAAAGAATACAGTATCATAATTGTTACTCATAATATGCAACAAGCTTCTAGAATATCTGAATATACTGGATTTTTCTATCAAGGAGTATTAGAAGAGTTTGATAAAACAGAACTGATATTTACAACACCACACAAGAAAAAAACAGAAGACTATATAACAGGAAAATTTGGATAGGAGGATATTATGAGAAACTTAGATGAAAGTATTAAAGGATTGAGAGAACATTACTTAGAACTATTAAAAAATCTAAATAGAGTTTTAGATATCAATATTGAGATGCTAGAAAAATCATCATTTGATAAAGCTCTTTATGGAGAATGTTTAATAGTTGAAGATACAATCAATAATTTTGAAGTAAAAATAAAAGAGGATTCTATCTTTACAATGGCAAGATTCCAACCAGCAGCTGGAAACCTAAGATTACTTATTATGTTGATTAATAGTGCTAGACTTATAGAAAGAATGGGAGATATTTTAAAAGCTAATTTAAAAATTATAAAAGCTATTGAAAAGGATTCTCCTGAAATGAAAAAAGAGTTAAAAAATATTATCTACCCAATAGCTATTAAAACAAAAAATATCTATGAAGGATATATCAATGCTTTTATAAAAAGTGATGAAAAAATTCTTTTCTCTCTTTTAACTATGGACGAAGAGATAGATACTTTAACTAAAGAAGATACTGAAACTATTATTGAACTTATGAAGAAAAAACCTGAAAATATTCAAAGTGGAACTGATTTAATTCTACTTTGTAAAAAACTTGAAAGATTTGCTGACCATATTCTTCACCTAGTATTTGATTTAATATATATTTTAAAAGGTGAAAATATGAGAAAGATTGAATTACTTGAAGAGAGAAAAATTTAAAAATAGTTTGACTTTTTTTCTTGAATATGGTATATATATTTCAAATAGAACTATTAAAGGAGGAGTAAAATGTTACTAAGGACATTAAAGTTAAGGAAATTTAATATAAAATTGAATACCTTATCTTTTGTTATACCTAGTAATATATTGCTCTAAGCTTATAGAATTTTCTATTAGCAATTTTTAATATAGAAAAATTTGAGTCAATACATCTATGGTGTATTGACTTTTTTTATTTTTATTACATCTGGAGGGAAAAATGAATCAATTAAAAGAAAAACTTTCAATAATCTTTGACAAATACTTAGAGGAGTTTAAAGAAGTAAATGAGTATATTTACAATAACCCTGAACTAGGTCATCAAGAATTTAAAGCTTGTGAAGCTTTAACTAATCTGTTAAAAAAACATAACTTTGAAACTAGTGATAACTATGCAGGAATATCTACTGCTTTTATCGGTAAATATAAATCTGGAAATGGTGGAGCTAAGATAGCTATCCTTGCTGAATATGATGCTTTACCTGGTATTGGACATGGTTGTGGACATAATATATTTGGTGTTACAAGTGTAGCAGCTGGTATACTTTTAAAAGAGATTATGGGAGATGTTGTGGGGGAAGTATTGGTAATTGGAACTCCTGCTGAGGAAACTTGTGGAGCTAAAGTAGATATGGCTAAAGCTGGAATATTTAATGATATAGATATAGCTATGGCTGTACATCCTACTGGAGAAGCTCATACTAGAAGTGGAAAGTCTCAAGCTATGGAAGCTATACAATTCACATTTAAAGGAAAAACAGCTCATGCTGCTGGTTCTCCACATGAGGGAATAAATGCTCTTGATGGAGTTCTTATGTTATTTAACTCTATCAATGCTTTAAGACAACAAACTTTAGAAACAGCTAGAATTCATGGAATTATAAGTAATGGTGGAAAGGCAGCTAATATTATTCCAGATTTAGCAGTTGCTAACTTCTATGTAAGAGCTCAAACACTTTCTTACCTTAAAGAATTAGTAGAAAGAGTAAAAAACTGTGCTAGAGGAGCTGCTCTTGCTACTGGAACTACTTTAGAAATGGAAAACTATGAAACAAGTTTTGCTAACCTTGTTACAAATAAGAAATTATCTGAAACTTATGAAAAAAATCTAATACTTCAAGGGATTACAAAAATTGTTGATAAAGAGGGATTTGGTTCTACTGATATGGGAGATGTAAGTCATTGTTGTCCAACTATACATCCATCTTTCCCACTTACTACAAATCATTTAACTGGACACAGTGTAGAATTTGCTTGTGCTACTGTACAACCAGAAGCTTATAAGGGAATGAAAGAAGCTGCAATAGCAATGGCTCTTACAGCTATGGATATATTTACTAATCCTCAACTTTTAAAAGAGATAAAAGAAGAGTTTAAAAATAGTTCTAAATAAAAATTTATATAAAATATGGAGGGATTTTTTATGAAAAAAGTTATTTTATTTTTAATGTTAATTTTATCTTCACTATCATTTGCAGCTAAAAAATTATATGTTGGAACTAACGCTGAATTTGCTCCTTATGAATACCTAGAAAATGGAAAAATGGTAGGATTTGATATTGAACTTATGGATGCTATTGGAGAAGAGTTAGGATATGAAATTGTTTGGAGTAATATGTCTTTTGATGGATTACTTCCTGCTCTTCAAATGAAAAAAATTGATGCTGTTATTGCTGGTATGTCTCAAACTCCTGAAAGACAAAAAGCTGTTACTTTCTCTATGCCTTATCTACTTTTCTCATCAGATGAGCACTATGTAATCGTTAATGAAGAAAGTAGTTATGTAAAAAAAGAGGAATTAAATGGTAAAAAAATTGGAGTACAAATTGGAACTATGCAAGAGGAGTTTGCTAAAGATTTAGGTGGATTACCTCAGCTTTATAACTCTTGGACTGGGGCTCTAATGGATTTACAACAAAATAAAATTGATGCTGTAATCATTGCTGATGTAAGTGGAGAAGAGTATTTAAAAACTATGAAGGGAATTAAAAAAATTGACGTAGTGGAAGAAAACTTTCCAGGTGCATCTATTGCTCTAAGAAAAGGTGAAACAGAATTAGCTGAACAAATTAATCAAGCTATTTTAAAAATTGATGCTGAAGGAAAATATCTTGAAATACTAAAAAAATATTTCCCTGATAAACTAGATAACTATGACGCTTATAAAAAAGCTAATAATCTATAATTTGATTGTTTCTAAAATTTTCATTTCCATTACTTTATAAAATTGGTATAATATAAAAAATTATATTATACGAGGTATTTAGATGATATTAAATGGAAAATATAAAATTAAAGGTAATGGAAACCAATTAAAAGATGGAGATACAATAGAGTTTATAGAAGGTTTTTCTACTTGTAGTGGTCTTTGTTCTGCTTGTGAAGTACTAAAAAAAATTAAAACTCAAGAGGATTTAAAAAATAACTTTCCAGATATTGAAATTGAAAAAATGGAGGAGTAACCCTCCATTTTTTATTGACTATATTTTAAAAATTTCATATTATATTAATAAAGTAAAATTATAGGAGATGATTTTATGAGAAAACCAATTATAGGAATAACTTCTGCTTGGGAAAATGACCCAAATCTTCAAAACTATTTTAGAAATTGTGTAAGTATTGATTATTCTAAATCTGTTATTGAAGCTGGAGGAATACCTATTATCCTTCCTACTTTAGATAATTTAGAGGTTATAAAAGAGCAGATAAAAATATTAGATGGTATCATTTTTTCTGGTGGTGCTGACATAAACCCTACTCTTTATGGAGAAGAATTTAAAAATGGAATAGGAACTGTCTCTCTTGAAAGAGATAGAGGAGAGTTTATTATTTTAGAAGAGTTTATTAAAACAGGTAACCCTATTCTTGGAATTTGTCGTGGTCATCAACTTCTAAATGTTTTTATGGGAGGAACTCTTTTTCAAGATTTAAAACATTCTAATAGAGAAGTTTTAAAACATAGACAAGATTTTTATCCAGATATGCCTGTACATAAAGTAAAAATAGTAGATAAAGATAATATTCTAGCTGAACTTTATGGAACTGAAATTTTTACTAACTCCTTCCATCATCAAGCTGTCAATAATTTAGGAAAAAATCTTACCCCTATTGCTATCTCTTCAGATGGAATTATTGAAGCCTTTCAGATGAAAGAGCATAAATTTTTCTATGGTATACAGTGGCATCCTGAAATGATGACAGCTCGTGGAAATACAGAGATGTTAAAAATATTTAAAAAGTTTATAGAAAAAGCTGCTGCAAATTAATTTTTGCAACAGCTTTTTTTATTATTTAAAAATTTCTCCAGCTTCTAAATACCATAAAAGTAAATCTAAACTATCCATAGATATATTGACAAAATCACAATACTCTTTCATCTTTTTTTCTATCTCTAAATAAAGCTTTGGAGTAATAGTTTTAGGTATCTCATCTATTACCTCTAATCTCACTAAATTTCTTAAAATATGTCTATCTAAAATAGATATCTCTTTTCCAAATCCTACATTTCTCAAAAAGTGACTAGCTTCTTTAAATGCCATTCCCTTTATATTTTTTACTATCCACTCTCTAGCTTCTCTTAAATCCTTAAAACTTGAAAAGAAATCTTTAGTTATAAATTCTCCCTTTTCATTTTTCATTTTCTCTCTAAGTTCTACTAGATATTTTGCCTTATTATTTTTAAATCTTACAATATTAAGATATTCCACCATTTCCTCTGCTGTACCATTAAAAAGTAAACCATTATCTCTTAATGTTGTAATAGCTTTCCAAGCATTGACAGCTTTAGATTGTGGTGTAAGTATACAAAAAGATAACTCCACATGAATATCTTTATTACTTCCTTTTTCCCATACTTCTTTAAATTCTTTTAACCTTTTTTCTATATCATATTTTTTTTCAAAATAAACCTTCTCTATCTCATAAAAATAATCATTCTTCTTCATTTTTTTCTCCATTATATTTTTTTAACTCAAACCAAAAATTTACTATATTCCCTTCAGAAAGATATACTCCATATTTGCTTTTATGATTTTCTAATACTCCTGCTACTATAGCAAGTCCAAGTCCATGTCCCTCTTTTCCTATTGCACTATCCAGTCTTACAAATGGATTCCAAATAGTATCTAAATCTTTCTTCTGAAGATTTTTACTTTCATTACTTACAGTTACTATACATCTATTTTTATTCTCTTCTAACTTTATTTTTATTGGAGAATCTCCTGTTTTATATTTTATTGCATTTGAAATAAGGTTATCTAAAACCCTATCTATATATTTTTCATCACATAAAACAACTATATTCTCTTTTCCTTCATACTCTATTTTATTTATTTTTGTAGAGTATTTATCCATCAAATCTTTAATTAAATGGTAGATATCTGTTTTTTCCATCTTCATTTTAAAATATCCAGCTTCAATCTGAGAAATTAATAGTAACTCTTTTACTAAACTATCCATCTTATAACTTTCTTCTATAATTACATCACAATAAAAATTTCTATCCTCTTCATTAGCAACATTCTCCACTAATCCTTGAGCATATCCTTGAATTATAGCTATAGGAGTTTTTAATTCATGACTTACACAAGCTACAAATTCTTTTCTAAGTTTATCTAATTTTTTCTCTTTTTCTATATCAGCTATTAATTTCCTATTAACTTTATTTATCTCATCGATATTTTTTTCTAGAGTTTCTCCCATCTTATTGATAGCTTCTCCTAACTCTCCTATCTCATCTGTTCTATCTGACTCAAATTTCCTACTAAAGTCAAGTTTAGCTATTTTTTGTGTAATTTCTTTTATCTCTAATATTGGTGTAACCATAGCTTTTGAAAAAATAAAAGCCATTGATGATCCAACTATAAATGATAAAATTATTATTTGTAAATGATAGTTCATTGAAAGTTCTAATCCCTCTTGGATAAGACTTAGAGGGGTAATTATCTCAATATATCTATCTGGTTTATAAGGCATGAATAATATTAAAGCTTTTCCTCTGTAATCTTCAAAAGAAATTGTCTTAAATATAGGTTCTTCATCTTTTAAACTCTCTTTTATCTCATCTACTTCATGTTCAGTAAGTTGCTTTCTTTGATAATATTTATCTACTTGATCACACTTTTTTATAATAATCTCAGCATTATTTTGTACTTCAAGATTTCTAAAATCTACTATATAGTTAGGATCTGTTATAACTCTCCCCATTTGGATTAATTTGTCTTTTTTATTTGTTAAATAAAATTTTTCCAAATAAACAGTATTAGTTATAGCAAATCCTCCTATTATCATCATTACCATACTCCACATAAGGAGAAACATCTTCCATCTTATTTTCATATATTACTCCTCAAACTTATAACCAAAACCTCTTACAGTTTGAACATACTTATCTCCTATTTTTTTTCTCAATCTCTTAATATGAGTATCAACAGTTCTAGAGTCTCCAAAATAATCCCACCCCCATACTGAGTTTAATATTTTCTCCCTTGACAGGGCGATCCCTTTATTTTCTACAAAGAAATATAATAAATCATACTCTTTAGGAGTTAGATCTAAAACTACATCTTTTAATCTTACCTCTCTTTTTATTCCATCTATTGCTAAATCTCCAAATACCATTGGTGCCTTATCTATTATCTTTCCATCCCTTCTAAGTAAAGCTTTTACCTTAGCTACTAGAAGTTTTGGATTAAAAGGTTTTACCATATATTCATCTGTTTCTAAGTCAAATCCAAAAAGTTGATCACTCTCATCTGCTCTAGCTGTAAGCATAATAATTGGTACTTGTGATTCCTCTCTTATTTTTCTACAAACACTCCATCCATCTATTTTTGGCATCATTATATCCAAAATTACTATATCATAGATATTTGAAAAAAATTTTTCTATCCCCTCTTCTCCATCTCCAGCTTCATCTACAATATATCCCTCTCTCACTAAGTAATCCTTTATTAATTTTCTGATTTTCCATTCATCATCTATTACAAGAATTTTTTTCATATTTACCTCCTATTATTTTATCATCTTATTAATAGTATATAAAAAATCATCTACTACTTTTTCCTCTAAACCTAATTTTATATCTCTTACTAAACAATTTCTTATATGTCCTTCTAATATTACCTTAGACATACTATCTAGTTCATTTTTTATAAGTGCTATCTCTTTTAAGATACTACTACAACACTCATCTTTTTCTATACATTCTTTTATTGTTGCTATTTGTTTTTCTACTTTTCTTATTATATTATCATTACTCTCTTGAGTTTTATTTCCATTTTTATCCATCAATTTACTCAAAGTTTCTATTAATTCTGAAGTTGCTTGTTTTTCAAAGCCAGATTTTATCTCTTCTACTACACAACTTCTTAAATGCGCTTCTAATACAACTTTAGCTATTCCATTAAGAGCAGATTTTACTGAAGCAACTTGATTTAATATTTCGTCACACTTTACATGATTTAATATCATTTTTTCTATTCCTCTTAATTGCCCAGCAATTCTATTTATTCTTGAAATAAGATTTTTTCTAAAACTACTTTCATTGGATAGACAGTGTCCTTGTACCTCTATATTTTTATTTTCCATTTTATCACCTTATACAACATACTACATATATTATACATTAAAAAAAGGTATTGTTGCAAATTTAAAATAAAAAATTTGCTCAATACCTTTAATTTTTTAAAATTATTTTTTAAATTTCTTCAATCTAAGTGCATTAGTTACAACAGAAACTGAACTCATTGCCATAGCTGCTCCAGCTATCATAGGATTTAATAGATGCCCAGTAAGAGGATATAATATACCAGCTGCCACTGGTATTCCTATTGTATTATAAATAAAAGCCCAGAATAGATTTTCTTTTATATTTTTTATTACTGCATGACTTAAATCCATAGCTACTAATACATCTTTTAAATTTCTCTTCATAAGAACTATATCAGCACTTTCCATAGCTATATCTGTTCCTCCACCTATAGCTATACCTATATTAGCTTGTACTAGAGCTGGAGAATCATTTATTCCATCCCCTACCATAGCTACATTTTTTCCTTGCTCTTGTAGTTCTTTTACCTTTAGATACTTCTCTTCTGGAGTTACTTCAGCAAAGATTATATCTATTCCCACTTGTTTTCCAATAGCTTGAGCTGTAAGTTTATTATCTCCAGTTATCATTCCAATATAGTAACCTCTTTTTTGTAACTCTTTTATTGTTTCAATAGCCTCATCTTTTAAAATATCAGCTACTGCTATTACTCCAGCAAGTTTATTACCTATAGCTAAATACATTGGTGTTTTTCCTTGTGTTGCCAATTCATCTAAGATTTTTTCCTCTCCTAATCCTACACCAAACTCTTTCATAAGTTTAATATTCCCTATATATATTTTTCTTTCATCTATAACACCAGATACTCCCTTTCCTGTTATAGATTTAAAATCTTTAACTTTTGGAAATACTAATTTTCTTTCTTTCCCAGCTTCTACAATAGCTTCTCCTAATGGATGTTCTGAATACTCCTCCAGTGCTCCAGATATTTTTAAAATCTCATCTTCACTCATTTCATTAAAAACTATTATATCTGTAACCTTTGGCTTTCCAACAGTAAGTGTTCCAGTTTTATCAAAAACTATTGTATCAACTTTATGAGCTTTTTCAAGAGCTTCTCCAGATTTAATAAGTACTCCTAATTCTGCTCCTCTTCCAGTTCCTACCATTATAGCTGTAGGTGTAGCAAGCCCTAAAGAGCATGGACAAGCTATAACCATAACTGCTACAAATATTGTAAGAGCAAAGATAGATGGTGCTTCATGTATTTCAACTATTCCTTTACTTCCTAAATAATACCAAGTTATACCAGCTAGTGTTGCTATAAACATAACCACTGGAACAAAATAGCCTGAAACCTTATCAGCTATCTTAGCGATTGGAGCTTTACTTCCTTGAGCATTCTCTACAAGTTTAATTATCTTAGATATAACTGTATCTTTTCCTATAGCCTCAACCTTTATTTGTAAAGTTCCATTTTTATTGATACTTGCTCCAAAAACTTTATCTCCGATATTTTTTTCTACAGGAATACTCTCTCCTGTAAGCATAGACTCATCTACACTGCTTTGTCCATCTACAACCACTCCATCTACAGGGATACTCTCTCCAGGCTTTACTAGAACTATCTCATTTAATTCTACTTCCTCTATATCTACCTGTACAAATTTTCCATCTCTTACAAGAGTAGCTTTTTTACTTTTTAAATTCATAAGCTTTTTAATAGCTTCAGAAGTTTTTCCCTTACTTACATTTTCTAAATATTTTCCTAATAAGATGAGAGCTAATATTACTACTCCAGACTCATAGTAAAGTGCATGGGCATAGTGAATATCTCCTTGATAGATTTTATATGTAGCATACAGACTATATAATATAGCTGATCCTGTACCAGTAGCTATCAATGAATCCATACTAGGACTTCTCATAATAAGTTGTTTTATTCCCACTCTATAAAATCTTTTACCTATGTAAATTACAGGTATTGCTAATACTAATTGAATCAAAGCAAAATTCAAAGGATTATTATCAGGTGAGATTATATTAGGTACAGGAAGCCCTACCATTGTTCCCATAGATATATAAAAAACAATTGCTGAGAAAAATATTGCCAACTTAAATTCTAAAAACTCTCTTTTAAGAATCTTTTCATTTTCTAAAGCTCTGCTATCTTCTTCTAACTCTTCATGTTTCTTACCATCATATCCAAGTTTTTTTATAACTTCTAATATTTCAGAAAGCTTTATTTTTTCAGAATCATAGATTACTTTTCCTCTGCTATTAGCTAGATTAACAACAATTTCACTTACTCCTTCTAGCTTTCCTACTTTTTTCTCTATCTTATTTACACATACTTGACAAGTAATTCCAGAGATATCTAGTTCTACTTCTTTATAATCATTTATCTCTTCTATCTCATATCCAAGTTTCTTTACAACTTCTTTTATCTTTTCGTTTTCTAATATCTTTTCATCATATTCTACAATAAGTTTCTCATTTGAGAAATTTACAACAGCTTCATTTACACCTTCTAATTTAGAGAGTTTCTTCTCTATCTTATTTACACATACTTGGCATGTTACTCCACCAAGTTGATAATTTTTTCTAGTCATTAGACTACCTCATATCCTACATCATCTAGAGCATCAACTATTATACTCATATCAAAATCTTCAGCTATTTCCACAGTAGCTTCTCCAATTTTTACCTCTAATATCTTCACTCCAGATACATTCTCTAAAGCATTAGTTACACTTTTTACACAGTGTTGACAACCCATCCCATCTATTTTTATTACTTTTTTCATGCTTCTAACCTCCGCTTAAATTAAATATAGGGGTACCCCCCTATACCTATAATACTATTTTTTACTTTTTTTGTCAATATTTTATTTTATATTTTTTAAGTCTTCTATAAAATCTTTTACATCTTCCTCTTTTGTAGCCCAAGAAGTTACTAATCTAATTGCTGAAGTTTCTTCATCTATTTTTTCCCAAAACTCATATCTATATTTTTTTCCAATCTCATCTATCACCTTATTAGGAAGTATAAAGAATTGTTGGTTAGTATATGAATCTGCCTTCAATTTATATCCAGCCTCTAATACTCCTTTTTTTAACATAGCTGCCATCTCATTTGAGTGTTTTCCTACTTGATAGTATCTATCACCTTGAAATAACTCTATAAATTGTATTCCTAATAATCTTCCTTTTGCTAAAGTAGCTCCCTTTTGTTTTGTACTACAGAAAAATCCTTCAGCTAGCTCTTTATTTGTAATTACTAATGCCTCTCCAAATAAAAGTCCACACTTAGTTCCTCCTATATAGAAAACATCACAATATTTAGGATAGTCAGTAAGCTCTATATCATTTTTTTCAGAAGCTAGTGCTGATGCCATTCTTGCTCCATCAATATATAGATACATACCTACCTCTTTACAATAGTTAGAAATATTTATTAACTCCTCTTTTGTATAAAGAGTTCCTAATTCTGTTGGGTTAGATATATATACCATTTTAGGCTTTACCATATGAAAATCATTTTTATGAACATCATAAACCTTTTTTATCATATCTAAACTTATTTTCCCATCACCATTAGTTACTAACTCTATTACTTTATGCCCAGTAGCTTCTATTGCACCAGCTTCATGTACACTGATATGCCCTGTATCTGCTGCTATTACTGCTTCATATGGACGTAAAATATGAGAAATTGTAAGAAGATTTGTCTGTGTTCCTCCTACTAAAAGACGTACATAGCAATCTTCAAAATTTATAGCTTTTTTTATAGCTTCTATACCCTTAGCTGTGTATTCATCCTCTCCATATCCCACTGTTTGTTCTAAGTTAGTTTTTAAAAGAGCCTCCATTATAACTGGTAATACTCCCTCACTATAATCATTTTTAAAACTTACCATCTCTTTACCTCCAATTTAACATAGTTTTTTATATTATATCACTTTCAAATAACTAACTCTAGTTATAATCTTTTTTTCTCCTAATAAATAATTATCACCAAAAATAAAAAACTCAAGAATACTTTAATCTTTATCATTCTTGAGTTTTTAAATATTTATTTAATATTTTATAAAAATTTTTTCTAATTATTTATTTATTATCTTAGCTAATACTCCATTTACAAATTCAGAAGTTTTTTCATCACCATAAAGTTTTGCAAGCTCTACAACTTCATTTACAACTATCTCATGTGGAGTAGTTTCACATAAAAGTTCATATACAGAGCATCTTAATAAAGCTTTTTCCACGTTTCCTATTCTTTCAAAGCTCCAACCAGTGATATTATTATTGATAGTTTCTAATATTCTATCATTATTTTCAGCTATTCCATTCATATATTTTTTTATAAATGCTAGCTCATTTTCATTAGTTAAAACTTCATCTCTTTTTAAATAGTTATCTAGTACCTCTTTTGTACTCTCCTCTTTTAATTCACTTTCAAAAACTAATTTAAATAGTTCTTCTCTTGCTACTCTTCTACTCATTATTTTCCTTTCCTATTCTTCATTTAATTTTTCAGATAATATATTTTTAATTTTTTTTGCCTTTTTAACAAAAACAGGACTTCCCAAGCAATATCCTACAAATGTAACTAATAATATAAATATAGTTTCAAATATTCCAACTGTTACTAATAAAAGTGACACTATAAATCCTACAAAGGCATAGAGGTATCTCTTTCTATTTTGAATAAGGTTTATTATAATTTCATCCAACATGTATCCCACCTCTATTCTTCTCCTTGACTATCAGTATCTTTAACAGCTAATTTAGATATTTTTACTTCTATAGCTCCTACTTCTAGTCCCATCTTATCAGCTAATTTACTTTTTATTTCATTTTGTATTGAAGATGACTTACCAGATATATTTCCATTTGAAAGCATATCTAATCTTACTCTTATATTGAATTTTCTTCCTTTTTTAGAAGTTTCTACCCTTATATTAGAAATCTCTTTATCTTTAGATAAAAGTTCTCTTATAAAACTTGTTACAGAAGCTGAAGATATATATACAACTCCATCTTCTGTTTTTATCTCATAATCTTTTGTTCTTTCAAATAGAGATAAAAATTTTAATATTGATATTATGAAATAAATAATTGATATTGCAAGAACAACTATATCATAACTTAAAGTTCCAATATAAGTGTTAAATTGTACTAAATATTTTGGTACCGCCACATATACTATTCCTGTTATTGAAAGCAAAAATATTCCTAACCATGCAAAAAAGAATATAATTTTTTTAATCATAAATACCACCTATAATAAAAGATTAGAGGTGCTTTTTAAACACCTCTATGGAGTTACGCTTCTAAATCTTCTTCTTCCTCTTCAGAAACTTCTTCAGTTCTAATTTTTACATCTTGAACATAAACATTTACTTCCACTACTTTTAGCCCACTAAGTTCTGATACAGCTTGTAAAACTGCTTTTTGTACATCATGAGCAACTTCTGAGATAAGATATCCATACTCAACAACGATAAATATTTCGATGCTGCACTCTTTTTCTCCTACCTCTACTTTTACACCATTTGTAGGTCTTTTCTTTCCTAAGATTTTACTAACTTCGTCAGCTACTCCTCCAGCTAATTTATATACTCCTTCTACATCAGAAGCTGCCTTAGCTGCTATTGTTTTCACCACATCATCAGATATTCTAATATTTCCTAATTCGCTCATCTGTAACACCTCCGTGTAATCTTCTACTATATATTATACCTAATTTTTTCAAAAAAAACTACTACTTATAAAATTATTTTTTTGAAAAATTTTCTTCTATAAAGTTTGTTGAAGTTTTTCCAGCTAAATAAAGTTCATTATTTAATACTTCTAAATGGAATGGTATAGTAGTATCTATTCCCTCAATTATATACTCATTAAGAGCTCTCTTCATCTTAGCAATAGCTTCCTCTCTATTTATTCCAAAAGTTATAAGTTTTCCTATCATCGAATCATAATATGGGCTTATCTCATATCCTTGGTATGAATGAGAATCAACTCTTACTCCATTTCCTCCAGGAACTATATATTTTGTAAGTACTCCTGGTGATGGTAAGAAATTATTTTCTGGATCTTCAGCATTTATTCTACACTCTATTGCATGTCCAAATAGCTGAATATCATCTTGTGAAATATTTAATTTAGCTCCTGAAGCTATTTGAATTTGAAGTTTTATAATATCTAATCCTGTTACCATTTCAGTTACAGTATGCTCAACTTGAACTCTTGTATTCATTTCCATAAAATAGAATTTATTATCCTTATCTACTAAAAATTCTAATGTTCCAGCCGAATCATAGTTTATAGCTTTAGCTAATGTAACAGCTGCCTCTCCCATAGCTTTTCTTACTTCATATGGTAATGAAAATGATGGAGCTTCCTCAATAAGTTTTTGATGTCTTCTTTGAATAGAACAATCTCTTTCTCCTAAATATATAACATTTCCATATTTATCTCCTAAAATTTGTATCTCTATATGTCTAGGATTCTCTACAAATTTTTCTATATATACATCAGGGTTTCCAAAAGCTGCTCCAGCCTCTGTTTGAGCTGCTACTATATTCATTTCTAACTCTTCATCATTTCTAGCAATTCTCATACCCTTTCCTCCACCACCAGCTGTGGCTTTAATCATTACTGGATATGTTATTCTCTCATTTACCTCTTTTTTAGCTTCTGATATACTTCTTACTATTCCTGTTCCATTAGTAAGTGGTACATTATTAGCTATGGCTGTTGCTCTAGCTGTTGCCTTATCTCCCATCTTTGTGATACACTCTGGTCTTGGTCCTATAAATGTTATATTGTGCTCTTCACATATTGAAGCAAATTTAGCATTTTCTGATAAAAATCCATATCCTGGGTGTATAGCATCTGCTCCTGTTATCTCAGCTGCTGCTATTATATTAGGAACTTTTAAGTAAGACTCTGTACTAGATACTCCTCCTATACATACAGCCTCATCTGCAAGTCTTACATGTAAACTTTCCTTATCAGCTTCTGAATATACAGCAACAGTTTTTATTCCTAATTCTTTAGCTGCTCTTATTACTCTTACAGCAATTTCTCCTCTATTGGCAATAAGTATTTTTTTAAACATTATTTTTCCTCCTGATAATCCAAGAATTTTGATTATGAAATCTTAACTTTTATTAATGGTCTTCCATAATCTACTGGCTTACCGTTTTCAATATATATTTCTTCTATTTTTCCTGAAAATTTAGCTATTACTGGTAAAGCTACTCCAACAGCAACTACATTTCCTAATTCCTGTCCCTCTTTTATCTCTTGCCCTACTTCAATTATAGGTGTCCCATCTTTTTTTAGATAGTTATATCTTCCTATATGTTCAGATACTATATCTCTACAATTTACTACTTTTTTCTTAGTTTCCTCTTTTTTTGCTTCAACTTTTTTAGAAGCTACTGGTTTACTCTCTGGTATAAGAGAACCTTTTATATTTATTTTTATTTCAGATGTTTCATATGATATCTCAGTCAATTTTTTCTCTTGAAGTATTTTCATTAACTCTTCAATAGTATTTACATCACCTTTCATAAAATCCTCCTTATATAATATCAATATATTTTACCACTAACTTGCCTATATTTCAATAAAAATTACTACCGTTATTTTATAGTTACCCTCTCTTCTCCCATCAATTCTACTATTTCATCAAGAAAAATCTTATCTGGAGTTATATTATATTTACTTTTCTTTATCTCTTTATGATTTTTATCTTTAATAGCAAAGAAAACAGGTGTTTCTCCTACCGATTTATTTAAAATCTCCTTGAGTCTACTAAATTTTTCTCTATCCTCTTCTACCATTAAAATATACAATTTTAAATTTTTCTCTCTAACTATATCATCTAAAAACTTTAATTTTCTAACTATAAGTTTCTTATTCTCAGTTCCTTTAAAATAGTCTATCTGTATGCTTCCTTCAATATATACAGGTTTTCCTTCTAAAAGTATATGAGTATATCTCTCATAATCTTTTGGAAAAAGAACACAAGAAATCTTATCATAATAATCTTCTAATTCAAAAACTCCCATTATCTGTCCAGAGTTTTTAGTTACTATTTTTTTTACATCTCTTAGTATTCCACAAGTTTTTAAAATTTGCGTAGTCTTTTCTTCCTTTATTTCGTTGATAGGAGACAATCTAAATACTTTTATAAGTCTTCTATAACTATCTAATGGATGTGCACTAAAATAAAATCCTAAATACTCTTTCTCCTTAGATAACAATTCATCTAAAGAGTATTCTGTTACTTGAGGCAATGTAAATACTCCTAAAGAGGATTTAGCTTCACCAAAAAGATTCATCTGCTGTATATCATCTTCTTTTAATTTTCTATTAGCATAATCAATTATCTTATCTACTGATTCAAATTTTTGTCTTCTATTTCCAGGAAGTCCATCTAAAGCTCCAGCTAAAATCAAAGACTCTAATGCTTTTTTATTAAGTCCATACTTTTTAGTTCTCACTACGAAATCTTCTAAATTTTTATACTCTCCATTTTCATTATACTCTTCAAGTATCTTTTCAGACACTCCCTCTCCTACATTTTTTATAGCTGCTAATGAAAATACAATTCCATCTTTATCTACAATAAATTTAGAAGTAGCTCTATTAACATCTGGAAGGTGTAATTTCAAATTATGTACTTTAGCATCATCTACATAATAAGCTATATCTTCAATATGTGCCATCTCTGATGTCATAAGTGCTGCATAATAATGTTTCATATAGTGAGCTTTAAAATAAGCTGTCCAATAAGCTATAAGGGCATAAGCTGCTGAGTGAGATTTATTAAATCCATATCCAGCAAATTTATCTATAAGTTCAAACATCTCTAGTGCTTTCTCTTCACTATAACCATTTTCTATTGAACGAGTAATAAATTTTTCTCTATTCTCCTCCATTATTTGAACATTCTTTTTTCCCATAGCTCTTCTTAATAAATCTGCTTCTCCTAAAGAGTATCCAGCCATTATATTAGCTATCTTCATTACTTGCTCTTGATATAGAATTACTCCATAAGTTTCCTTCAATGTTTGCTCTAATGATGGATGTGGATATTTTATCTCAGTTATCCTATTCTTACCATTGATGAAATCATCTACCATTCCAGAGCCAAGAGGTCCAGGTCTATATAGAGCTAAAAGTGCAATGATATCTTCAAATTTATCAGGTTTTAATTTTACTAATATTTTTCTAATACCCACTGACTCCATCTGGAATACTCCAGATGTATCCCCTCTAGAAAGCAATTCATATACTTTTTTAGAATTTAGTGGAATATCCTCTAGCCTAATCTCTTCTCCTAAGTCCTCTTTTATATAATCAATAGTTCTTTGTAAGTTAGTAAGATTTCTAAGCCCTAAAAAGTCCATCTTTAAAAGTCCTAAATCTTCTAACTCTTTCATTTGATATTGAGTAGAAACTACCTTATTTTTCGTGTCACAATAAAGTGGCACTGTATCAGTAAGTGGATCCTTAGTAATTACTATCCCTGCTGCATGTACAGAGGCATGCCTTACTTTATTCTCTATCTTAGCTGAAATATCTATAACTTTTTGTATCTCTCTATCTTCTAAATACTGTTTTCTAAACTCCTCTACTCCCTCTAAAGTCTGCTTTATAGTAGCATTAAAAGGAACTAATTTCGCCACTGCATCTATTTTACTAAGTGGAGTATTTAGTACTCTTCCTACATCACGAATAGCTGCTCTAGCTTTCATGGTTCCAAAGGTAATGATCTGAGCTACCTTATCAGCTCCATATTTTTCTATAACATAATCTATTACCTCTTGACGTCTTTCTTGACAAATATCTATATCTATATCTGGCATAGATATTCTCTCTGGATTTAAAAATCTTTCAAAAATTAGATTATATTTTAATGGGTCTAGTTGAGTTATTCCCAATGCATAAGCTATCAAACTTCCAGCAGCAGAACCTCTTCCTGGTCCTATTGGAATATTTTTTCTTCTGGCAAAATCTATAAAATCCCATACTACTACAAAGTATCCAGCATATCCCATCTTCTCTATTATTCCAAGCTCATACTCCACTCTTTCTACTATACTTTTAGTAAGACCATGAGGATACCTTTTAGATAATCCTAAATACACTAACTTTCTTAAAAAAGCTTCAATAGTTTTTACACAAGTAGGTATCTTATAATCTGGAAATTTGAAATGTCCAAACTCTATATCTACATTACATCTCTCTGCTATAATAATAGTATTATCTACTGCCTCTAGATATTTCTCTCCAAGCTGTCCTAATACTTGCTCTCTACTTTTTAAAAATAGCTCTTCAGTTTCTATTCTCATTCTCTTTTCATCAGAAAGTTTAGCTCCTGTTTGCACACAAATTAAAATATCTTGAAGTGTGTGCTCTCCCTCATTTACATAATGAGTATCATTAGTAGCTACCAATTTTAAATTATTTTGCTTAGCTATTTCATAAAGTTTTTCATTTAATTCAAATTGCTCTTTTATTCCATTTGCTTGTACTTCTATGAAGAAATTCTCTTTTCCAAAAATATCTACATACTCATCTATTGCACTAGATATTTTATCTTCACTTTCCATATCTAAAATTCTTCTAGATATCTCTCCCTGCATACAAGCTGAAAGAGCTATTAACCCTTCACTATGTTCTTTTAAAAAATTTTTATCTACTCTTGGTTTATAGTAAAATCCTCTAATAAAACTCTCTGAACTTATCTTCAGAAGATTTTTATATCCTTCATTATCTCTTGCCAAAAGGATTAAATGAAAGTTTCTCCCCTCTTTATCTTCCATTCCTCTTTCACAAACATAGGCTTCCATTCCTATTATTGGCTTTATCCCTTTTTTCCTTGCTTTTTTATAAAATTCTAAGGCACCAAAAAGATTTCCATGGTCAGTAATTGCCATAGCTTGCATTCCTAACTCTTTAGCTCTATCTAAATAATCATCTATCTTTCCTACTCCATCAAGGAGGCTATATTCAGTGTGTAAATGTAGATGTACAAAATTCTTTATCATATTTTTCCTCCTTTTTTCTTTTAATTATACCATAAAACCTCTTTTTTCAATACTTCTTATTTTTATCTAATAAAAAAGGAAAATCTATTTAGATTACTATCTAAGTATATTTTCCTTTAATTTTTTATATCTCTAAATACATAATTCTACTAAAATTTTCAAATCCTAATCCCTCATAAAATGATATTGCACTTTCATTAAATTCATATACATTTACTTCTATTCTATTAATTCCTTTTTCTTTAGTCCAGTCTAGGATAGTATCGAATAACATATTTCCTATTCCCATTCCTCTATATTCTTCTTTGACTATTATGGTGTCTAAGACTATCCATTCTCTATCTATTTTCAAAGGGTATGGAGCATTTTTCTTTTTTATTACTTCTGCTAATCCTAATAATTTACCTTCACTCTCTGCTACAAATATCTCACTATTTTCATCTTTACACATATTTTCTATATGTTCTAAAGTTCTTCCCTCTATATTCCCTTTTTTAAAAATATTTGGTAAGTTTACTCTATGATGTTTATCTAACTCTTCAAATAATGAGTTCAGCTCTTTTAAGTCTTCTATTTTTCCCTCTCTTATCATTATATTCATATCTTTTCCCTCTCATCTTTTAATATTTTTCTTATAGTAATCAACATAGCTATATAACAAGCTGTTCCACCTACAAAATTAGAAATTGGTTCAGCTAAAAATACTCCCTTAACTCCTAAATTTGCTACATATGGTAAAAATAAAGTCAATGGTACTACTACTATTATTTTTCTAAAAAGTGAAAAAAATACAGCTTGTTTAGATTGTCCTAATGCTACAAATATTGATTGCCCTGCTACTTGGAAAGCCATCATAAAAAATCCAAAGTAATAAATATTCATAGCAGGTATCCCCTTTACTAATAACTCATTATCTGAACTAAATACCTTTATAAAATTTTCTGGAAATATAAATACAACTATCCAAGCTATTAACATATATACAACTGTTACAATAGTAATAAAAAATATTCCTTTTTTTATTCTATCATACTTTTTAGCTCCATAATTATATCCTAAAACTGGCTGAGCCCCAGTTGTTACTCCATGAATTGGTAGCATTATTACATCTCTTATTGAGCTTAATACAGTCATTATTCCAATATATACATCGCCACCCTGACCTTTTAGTGTAGCATTACAAGCAATTTGAACAGCTCCATTTGTAGCAGACATTACAAATCCAGCTAATCCTAACCCCATTATATTTTTACTCAATTTACTCTCTAATTTCATACTTTTTTTATTTAATTTTAATATTGTCTTATCTCCTAGTAAAAATTTCATTACCCAAATTACTGATAATAACTGTGAAATTATCGTAGCTATTGCAGCTCCTGATATCCCCAAATTAAAATAAAATATAAATATAGGATCTAATATGATATTTATAATTGCTCCTAAAAGTATTGTCATCATTCCAATTTTTCCAAAACCTTGAGAATTAATAAAACCATTCATTCCTGTTCCTAACATTATAAATGGTGTTCCTAATAAATAGATTTTTAAATATTCTTCAGCATAAGGATAAGTTATATCGCTAGCTCCAAATAGATAAAGAAGGGGTTTCATAAATATATATGATGAAAGCATTAAAATAAAACTACTTATTACCAATAGGATAAAAGTATTCCCCATTATAATCTCTGCTCTCTCCATATCATTTTTTCCTCTTGCTATTGAACAAAGTGGTGCTCCTCCCATTCCAAATAAATTTGTAAATGCTGCTATGACAGTTACAATAGGAAATGTTAATCCTAATCCTGTAAGAGCTAAAGATGAGCTCCCTTGAAGATGACCAATATATATTCTATCAACTATATTATAAAGTACTTGTACCATTTGAGCTATTGTCATTGGAATAGCAAGTGCCATTATATGTTTATAAATATTTCCTTGTGAAAAATCATTTTTATTCTCCATCTCATCTCTCCCTCTAAATATAAATTAAAAATCTATTTTCTATTATACTCCTTTTTTAAAAGAAAATAAATAGGACTATCATAAGTTTAAACTTACAACAGTCCTAAAGAGGATAGTATAAATATTTAAATAACTTTATTTAAAAAGTTTATTGTTCTAATATTTGATGGTCTTATAAATATATCTTCAGGTGTTCCTTCCTCTAATATACGTCCATTATCCATAAATATTATTCTATCTGATACTTCCTTTGCAAATCTCATTTCATGAGTAACTATTATCATTGTCATTCCATCTTCAGCTAATTTTTTCATTACTTCTAAAACTTCTCCTATCATCTCTGGATCAAGAGCTGATGTTGGTTCATCAAAAAGTATCATTTCTGGATTCATAGCTAATGATCTAGCTATTGCTACTCTTTGCTTTTGCCCTCCTGATAATTGAGAAGGATAACTATTTATCTTATTTTCTAATCCAACTTTTTTTAATAATTCTTTTGCTTTTTCTTTAGCAGTTTCTTTACTCATAATTTTTAACATTACAGGTGCTAAAGTTATATTTTCTAAAACAGTCAAATGTGGAAAAAGATTAAAATGCTGAAAAACCATTCCTATTTTTTCTCTCATTTTATTTAAATCTATTTTTTTATCATTTATAGAAATTCCGTCTATTATTACATCTCCATCAGTAAAATCATTGAGTTTATTTATACATCTTAGTAATGTACTTTTTCCAGAACCAGAAGGTCCTATTAAACACACAACTTCTCCTGATTTTACTTTTAAATTTATATCATGAAGTATATGCAATTTCCCAAAATATTTATTTAAATTTTTTATTATTACTTTATTTTCCATAACTTAATCTCCTTTCTGTATACTTAGCTATACTTGAAAGTAACATACAGATACAAAAATAAAATAGAGCAACTACTATCCAAATTGGCATTACCATAGTTGCTGAATTAGCAGCTATTAATTTCCCATTCATTGTCAACTCTTTAATTCCAATAATAGATAAAATTGAAGTATCTTTTAATGATATAATGAATTGATTTATTATTGAAGGCAACATTATTCTAAAGGCTTGAGGTAAAACTATTTTTCTCATAGTTTTAAAATATGAAAGTCCTAAGCTTCTTGCTGCTTCAATCTGTCCTATATCTATTGCTTCAATTCCTCCTCTTATTATTTCTGCCATATAAGCACCTGAATTTAAGCTTAATGAAAGTACTCCTGCAGTAAATGCTCCACCTAATGGTGCCCAACTAAATCCAAAAGGTCTTAATACTTGAGCTAGTCCATAATATATTATAAAAGCTTGTACCATAAGAGGTGTTCCACGTATCAGTTCAATATATGTTGTTGAAATACCCCTGAGTAATCTATTTTTAGAAATTCTAAACATTCCAAAGATTACTCCTATTATTGTAGCTCCTATCAATGAGATTATTGATAGTTTTGCAGTTATTATCAAAGCTCCTAGAAATGACTTGTGGTACTTAAATAATATTTCCAAAATATCCATATATCTCTCCTTTTCTATTCAATTATTTTGAGATGTATGTATCTACTATTTTTTGATATTCTCCATTTGCTCTTAAATTAGATAATCCTTTATTAAATATTTCTAGAAACTCTTTGTTTGTTCCTTTCATTACTGCAACTCCATATTGAGATGGATTTTCTATTCCTATTGGCATCTTCATTTCTAATCCACGTGAAATTTCATATCCTAATACTGGATAATCTTCAAAACATGCTTCTGAATTCCCCATTAAAACATCTTGAAACATATTTAATGATTCTTCAAAATATACTAAATTAAATCCATATTTTTCTGCAATCGATTCAGCATATGCACAACCTGCTGTACTTATTTTTACTGCTACATTCTTTCCTTTTAAATCTTCATAAGATTTTACAGTTGAATCTGCTCTTACTCCCATTGCTACCCCTGTATCAAAATATGGATCTGCAAAATCATATTTTTCTTTACGTGCATCTGTGATTGTCATTCCTGCCATTACTGCATCTGCTTGTCCTGTTTCCAATGATGTAAGTGCTGCTGCAAACCCAACTACTTCAACTTCGTATTTAAAATTTTGGTCTTTTGCTATTGCATCTAAAAGATCCATATCTATCCCTACTAATTCCCCTTCTTCATTTTGAAATTCAAAAGGAGCATAAGTTGTATCAGTGGCTATCTTATAGATTTTATCTGTAGCCATTGAAGTAAAAGAAGATAACATAAAAGCCAATAATAAAAAATATTTGAATATTCTTTTCATATAAAATCCCCCCAGATTTTGTTGAAATTTAACAAACAGATATTTTTTATATCCATCTGTTCAAATAAATATATTTTTTTAATATGTTGTTAATAATACCACTTTTTGAAAAGCATAGCAAGAAAAAAATAAAAAATTCTTTTTTTGTTTTTTTATAAAACATTTTTCTAATTTTTAACATTTCATATTTTTTATTTTAAAACATAAAAAAGCAAAATTTAAAATTTTATTTTCATTTTTCAATATAATGAAAAAAGCAGTCATAAAGACTGCTTAATCATATTTTATAATAATTTTTCTGCAATATGTACTTTCATAAGTGCTTGTTGTAAATTCTTTTGAGTTATTAGAATATCTTTGTCCTCTTGCACTTTAGCAAGTTTAGCTTTCAACTCTTCTACCTCTTTTTTAGCTCTCTCTACATCAAGCTGATCAGCTGGAATAGCTTCAGTAGCTATAATAGTTACTACGTTATTAGAAATTTCTAATAATCCTTCTGAAACAAAGTATTTCTCTTCTTTTCCATTAAGTCTTATCTTCATTTCTCCTGTACTTAATCCAGCTATAAATGGAGAGTGATTTGGGAGTATTCCCATATCTCCCTCTGTTGTTCTTACAAGAACAAACTCAGCTTCTTGCTCAAGAACTTTCTCCTCATAAGTTACAACTTTTATTTTAAATGTAGCCATAACTATTCATCCCCTTTCATAAGGTCTCTCGCCTTTGCTACTGCCTCCTCTATTGTTCCTACATATAGGAAAGCTTGTTCAGGGATATCGTCATGTTTACCTTCTAATATCTCTTTAAATCCTCTGATTGTCTCTTTTACTGGAACATATTTTCCTTCCATTCCTGTAAATTGCTCAGCAACTGAGAATGGTTGAGAGAAGAATCTTTGAATTTTTCTTGCTCTTGATACAGTAAGTTTATCTTCATCAGATAACTCGTCCATACCTAAGATAGCAATGATATCTTGAAGTTCTTTATATCTTTGTAATACTTCTTGTACTTCTCTAGCAACATTGTAGTGCTCTGTTCCAACTATATCAGCAGATAGAGCTTTAGATGTAGAATCTAATGGGTCAACTGCTGGATAGATTCCTAATGATGCTATTTGTCTTGATAAAACTGTTGTAGCATCTAAGTGTGAGAATGTTGTTGCTGGTGCTGGGTCAGTTAAGTCGTCTGCTGGGACATATACAGCTTGAACTGATGTAATTGATCCAGATTTAGTAGATGTGATTCTTTCTTGAAGAGCTCCCATCTCTGTTGCAAGGTTTGGTTGGTATCCAACTGCAGAAGGCATTCTTCCTAATAGAGCTGATACTTCAGATCCAGCTTGTGTAAATCTGAATATGTTATCTATGAATAGTAGAACGTCTTGTCCTTCTTTATCTCTGAAGTTCTCTGCTACAGTTAATCCTGTTAAAGCAACTCTTAGTCTTGCTCCAGGTGGCTCATTCATTTGTCCATAAACTAGAGATGTTTTAGATAAAACTCCTGATTCAGTCATTTCATCATAAAGGTCTCTTCCTTCTCTTGTTCTTTCTCCTACTCCAGCAAATACTGAAAGTCCTCCATGTCCCTTAGCAATGTTATTGATAAGCTCCATAATTAGAACTGTTTTTCCTACTCCAGCTCCTCCGAATAGACCAATTTTTCCTCCTTTAATATATGGTGCTAAAAGGTCAATTACTTTGATTCCTGTTTCGAAAATTTCAGTTTCTGTTTCTTGCTCCTCAAAGCTTGGAGCATCTCTATGTATAGGTAAATATTCATCTGTTTCAACTGGTCCGTTGTCGTCAACTGGTTGTCCTAAAACATTTAATATTCTTCCTAATACTGCTTTTCCTACTGGTACCTTTATAGGTGCTCCAGTGTCTATTACTTCCATACCTCTTTGTAGTCCGTCAGTAGAATCCATTGCTACCGCTCTTATTACATTATTACCTAAGTGTTGTTGTACTTCTAGTACAAGCTCTTTATCATCAACCTTAACTTTTAAGGCATTGTATATATTAGGCAATTTATCTTTAAAAGCAACGTCTACAACGGCACTAATAATCTGAGTTATAGTTCCTTTGTTTTCCACCCTATTGCCTCCTAATCATTAATTTAAAGCTGCTGCTCCACCAACAATCTCTGTGATTTCTTGAGTGATTGCAGCTTGTCTTTCTCTATTGTACTTCAAGTTAAGCATTGTCATCATCTCTTCTGCATTTTCAGTTGCATTCTTCATAGAATTCTTTCTAGCTGAATGCTCACTTGCAGCATTATTTAATAGAGCTTGATAAATCTCAACATTTAAATATTTTGGAAGAAGAGCAGATAAAATTGTTTCTGCATCTGGTTCAAAAATATACGAAGTATTTTCTTTAGCCTCTACTCTTTCTATTGGAATAAGTTTTTTAACTGTTAAATCACTTCTAAGAGCTGATATGAATTTATTATAAATTACATATACCTCATCAAAAATATTTTCATAATAGTAATCTACAATATTCTCACTGATTTCTTGAGCTTTTTTACCCATAGTTTCAGGTACAAGTTGTACATAACTTGCTTTTAAATCATAATTTCTCTTAGTGCAGTAATCTCTTGCTTTCTTTCCGATAGCAATTACTGAAACCTCTTTTCCACTATTAGCTTTTCTAATTTTTTCTAACTCTTTTAATGTTGCATGGTTAAAACTTCCACAAAGTCCTGTATCAGAAGTCATAACTATGACACCAATTTTTTTAACTTCATCTCTTCCATCAAAAAGAGGATGTCTTTCACTTTTTATTCCAGCCGCTATATTTGAAAGTATAGTTTGAATACTCTCAGCAAATGGTCTAGACTTTACAACTAGAGCTGAAAATCTTTTAAACTTAGTAGTAGAAACAATTTCCATGGCTTTAGTAATTTGGTGAGTAGACTGAACACTTTTTATTCTATTTTTTATCTCTTTAGCTCCAGCCATTCTCCCACCTCTTCCTAGTTAAAATTCTTTTTAAATGCGTTAATAGCATCTCCTAATTTAGCTTCAATATCTTTATCAAGAGCTTTTTTCTCTCTAATTTCATCAAGAATATTAGTTGTATTTTTTAATTCAGTTATTAATTCTGCTTCAAATCTTCTTACTTTATCTAATTCAATAGAATCTAAGTATCCATTAATTAATGCAAAGAATGATACTACTTGCTCTTCAACAGCATATGGTTTGTATTGAGATTGCTTTAATACTTCCATGATTCTGTGTCCTCTTTCTAGTTGAGCTTTTGTAGCTTTATCTAGGTCAGAACCAAATTGAGCAAATGTTAATAATTCATTGTATTGTGCTAATTCAAGTTTTACTTTAGCAGCAACTTGTTTCATAGCTTTTATTTGAGCTGATCCTCCAACCCTTGAAACTGAAATACCTGCATTGATAGCCGGTCTGAATCCAGAGTTAAATAATTGAGAATCTAGGAATATTTGTCCATCTGTAATTGAAATTACGTTTGTTGGGATGTATGCAGATACGTCTCCAGCTTGTGTTTCAATTATTGGTAGAGCTGTTATTGAACCTCCACCTAATTTATCAGATAATTTAGCTGCTCTTTCAAGTAATCTTGAGTGTAAGTAGAATACGTCTCCTGGATAAGCTTCTCTTCCAGGTGGTCTTTTAAGTAATAATGACATCTCTCTATAAGCTACTGCATGTTTAGAAAGATCATCATATATTATTAATACATGCTCACCTTTATCCATGAAGTACTCTCCCATAGCTACTCCTGAGTATGGTGCCATATATTGTAATGGTGCAGCTTCTGATGCTGTTGCAGCAACGATAGTAGTGTACTCCATAGCTCCTGCATCCTCAAGCTTTTTATATATTTGTGCTACAGTTGATCTTTTTTGTCCAATAGCAACATAGATACACTTTACCCCTGTTCCTTTTTGGTTGATAATAGCATCAATAGCTATAGCAGTCTTTCCTGTTTGTCTATCTCCGATGATTAATTCCCTTTGTCCTCTTCCAATAGGTACCATTCCATCTATAGATTTAATACCTGTTTGTAGTGGTTCTGATACAGGTTTTCTAGAGATGATTCCTGACGCTTTTCTCTCTATCTCCATGTATTTTTCAGGTTTAATCTCACCTTTTCCATCAATTGGTTCTCCAAGGGCATTAACTACTCTTCCTAACATAGCTTCCCCTGCTGGAACTGAAACAACTCTTCCAGTAGCTTTAACTTCATCTCCTTCTTTAATTAGGGAGAAGTCTCCTAGAATAACGGCTCCAACGTTATCTTCTTCTAGGTTTAGTGCCATTCCCATTACTCCATGTGGAAATTCTAGAAGCTCTCCAGACATTGCACTACTAAGTCCATAGATTCTTGCAATACCGTCTCCTACTTCTAATACTGAACCTGAAGTTTTTATATCAAGACTTTTTTTATAGTTCTCAATCTCATTTTTAATTATGCTGCTAATCTCTTCTGGTCTAATGTTCAACTGATTTACACCTCCTGTTACAAATCATTATCTTTTCTTTATATTTTCTAGCTCTTTACGTATAGAACCATCTATTACAGTATCACCTATCCTGATAATACCTCCTCCTAAGATGCTCTTATCAACTTTTATAGCCAGTTTAACTTTTTTACCAGTTTTCTTTTCTAAGTTTGCTATTAACTTAGTTTTTTGAGCTTCACTAGGCTCAACAGCAAAAGTAGCCTCTACATCTACTATCTGATTTTTTTCATAATAAATTTTTAGATACTCAGCTGTTATATTTCTTATGTTTTCCATTCTTTTTTTATCTAAGATATAGAAAATTATATTTTCTATTGTCTCATCAGAATTTTTAAACATCTCTTTTAAAACTCTTTTCTTCTCATCTAATTCAATTAATGGATGAGTGATAAAAGTTTTAAATTCATTATCATTTTTATAAAGCTCCATCATTTGATTTAAAGCTTCATATATCTCTTTTACTTTATCACTAGAAACTGCGATTTCATAGATAGCCTCTGCATATCTTCTTCCTACTTGGTTAGCTATCATTTTTCTTCCCCTACCCCTTCTATAAACTCATCTATTAAGGTAGACTCGATTTTTGGATTTATTCTCTCTTCAATAAGTTTTTCAGCTAATTTAACTGCAAGAACTTTAACTTCCTCTTGTAATATCTCCTTAGCATCTGTTTTCATTTTAAGAGCTTCCATTTCTGCAGTTTTTATAATTTTTTCTCTTTGAGTTTTAGCCTCATTTAAGATACTTTCTCTTCTCTCATCTGCTTTTTTCTCAGCAGTTTTAAGAATTTCATTAGCTTCAATTTTAGCTTTTCTTAAAATTTCTTCAGATTCTTTTTGAAGTTTTATAGCTGCTTTTTTATTTTCATCAGCTTCTCTTAAATCGCTAGTTATCTTTTCTTTTCTACTGTCTAACATTTTACCTAAAGGTTTTTTGAAATACTTGTTAAACACAAATACAAGTATAAAAAAGTTTATTATCTGCCAGAACATATTAATATCTACTGATACTACTGGCATTATAGTTGTCGCCAAATTTTCTACCTCCTTTCCAGATGATAATCAGTTAATTTTTAGTACTGATTAAAGGATTATCCTAATAATCCGATGAAAGGATTTGCATACATTAATATTAATGATACAACTAGTGAGTAGATACCTGTTGACTCAGATACTGCTTGTCCTAAGATCATTGTAGAGATGATATCTCCTTTTGCTTCTGGTTGTCTTGCTACTGATTCAACTGCTTTACCAGCTGCATAACCCTCTCCAATTCCTGGTCCTAATCCAGCTATCATTGCACATCCTACACCTACTGCTGATGCTGCTAATACTATTGTTTTTGCTAATAACATTTGATCCATTTTTATACCTCCTGATATTTTTAAACTTTATTCTTCTATATATTCACTGTCTCCAAGAGAACCTTGAATATATACCATACTTAACATTATAAATACGAAACTTTGTACAAGTCCTGAGAACAAGTCAAAGTATAAGTGTAATCCTGCAGGTATTGCTGCTGGAGCTCCCATATATAGAAGACCCATAATTACTCCTCCTGCAAATGCGTTTCCGAAAAGTCTGACAGATATATTTACTGGCTTTGCAAATTCTCCAACAATATTTAATGGTAACATCACTGGAATTGGTGCTAAGAAACCTTTAAAATATCCTAAAACTCCATTTGTTTTTATACTTGCTTTTAAGAACATAAATGTTGTTAAAAGTGCTAATCCAACTGTTGTATTCAAGTCAGATGTTGGTGATCTAAATGCTGGAGCAAAAGTTATATGTCCATCAACTATAGAAAACCATGGAATTGGAAAGAAACTTATTGTATTTGCTGTAAATATAAATAGAAATAATGGTCCAATGTATGATAGATATTTTTTCTTCCATGAACCCATCATCTGTCCTACTACTCCATCTAAAAAAGCATATATACTTTCTAAAATAAGTTGCAATTTACCTGGAATTACTTCTAACTTACTAGTCCCAACTCTAAAAAGTATAAACATAAATAATATTAAAAACCAAGTAGTAACTACTGTAATTGTAACTGGTAACCCATATCCACCATTTGCTGTTTCCATTGCAAAAGGTATCTTATGAAGGAACTCTGGTAATGGAATAAAGAAGACTACTCTTGGTCCTTCTACCAAAGGGGGTACCTGAAACTCTATAAAACTCAGTTTCCTAATAATCCCTCCAATTGCTGCTATTATAGCTATTGGAATAATTGTTTTTAGTTTGTTCATTGATTATCAAACCCTCCTTTCTTAATATTATTTTAGGTTTTTATCCCTTATTTTAATAACTTTATCAGAAAGAGCCATAAGTAAAATATTTGCTTTTACATTTAGAAGCCCTAGTCCCGAACATATTATCATTGACAGCCCAAAAAATTTTGCCATCACTCCTAAATAAACACCATATAGAGCATATCTTTGAAGATATCCTAAGATACCTCTTTTATATGAATCTTGTTGTGTTGCTATTATCTTTTTTACATCTAAGCATAACAAATAAAGTCCTAAGATGGATACCAAAGCTCCAGAAAACATTCCAAAATATACCTCTTTGCTTCCAATAATTATTCCATAAATCAATATTATCAAAGCTGTTATTCCAGTTCTTTTAAATAAACTTTTTATTTTATCCACTTAATCTCCTTATTTTCTCATTATTGCTACATAGGCATTATAAAATCCACTTATAACTCCTATTATGACTAAAACTATAAATAATATTGTACTCTTAAAAAAATACTTTTCTATTAATTTATAGATTCCAATATATAAGAGTATATTTCCTACTATTAAAAAACCTAAATAACTTAATAAAGATAACGCATGTATAATATCTTTCGTGATCCATTTAACAAATTTCATATACTCTCACTTGCTCCACTATATAATTTTATAATATAAAACAAAAATAGTCAAACTTATTATGATTTTTTATTAAAATTCTTTTTTATAATGTTATAAATATCACTTATTTTTTCAATAAATACACAAATCTTTTTCCTGCTATTTTGTCATTTATTACTCTTTTAACTAAAGTTAATCCAACTTTTTTTACACTTTCTTCTATCTCATTATGAGTAAAGATTTTTTTAGAATATGATTCTGTTAATTTATCCCAACTTCCACGAGAATTTTTTAAGAAATATGTAGCATCTATATAATCTATTCCTTCTTCTATCTCATGTTCCCAAATACAAGTTATATCTTTTCTATTATCTACAAAAAGTCCCCCAGGAAACATTGTATCCATAAACTCTCTATCCACTATATCAAAAATATAAACTCCTCCATTATTTAAAGAGTTAAGCACACTCTCTAAGTGACTTTCTAACTCTTCTACTGATACCATATGATTTACAGTATCAAATAATGAAACCATAATATCATATTTATATCCAGTATCAAATTCAACCATATCTCCTAAGAAAAGTCTGACTTCTCTATGTTTTAATTTTCTTTGAGCTATTTTTAACATCTCTTCTGACAAATCCATACCATCACATTGATAGTTCTTTGTCATTCTTAGAAGTAATTCTCCTGTTCCACATCCTATGTCTAAAAGAGTTTTTCCATTAGGTTGTCCCTCTTTTATTAACTCTTCTACCTGCTTTTCCCAAGCTCCATAGTCAGAAAACTCCATAAATTTGTCATATAATTTTGAGAAAACTTTATACATCTATCTCTCCTTAATTAAGCTAGCTCTTTCTTTACAACTTCAGCTATCTCATTTACAACTTTTTCCACCATATTCATCTCTTTACCTTCTACCATCACTCTTACTAATGGCTCCGTTCCAGATGTTCTAACTAAAACTCTTCCAAGTCCTTCCATCTCTTTCTCTTTTTGAGCTATAAAGTCTGTTATATTTTTATTTTTATTCCAAATATTTTTCTTGTTATTATCTACAACTACATTTACTAATTTTTGTGGCCAATCTTTTATATCTCCTATCATCTCATCTAAATATTTCTTTTCATCTCTTAAAGCTTCAACTAATTTTAAAGAAGTTAAAACTCCATCACCTGTTGTTGCATATTGTAATAATATAATATGTCCAGATTGCTCTCCACCAATAGCTACATTATGCTCTATCATTTTTTCAAGTACATACCTATCTCCTACATTGGCTCTAAGTAGCTCTATTCCATTTTCTTTTAAATAATTTTCAAATCCCATATTACTCATTACAGTTGTAACAACTTTATTTTCTTTTAATTCCCCTTTTCTTTTCATTCCCATAGCAAGAGTAGCTATTATTTTATCTCCATCAATTATATTTCCGTGTCTATCTACAGCTATTAATCTATCTGCATCTCCATCATAAGCAAGACCTAAATCTGCCTCATATCCTACTACTACTTTTGTAAGAATTTCTGGATGAGTAGAACCACATCTTACATTTATATTAGTTCCATTTGGAGCATCATTTATAAGTACTACCTCTGCTCCTAGAGCTAAAAATACATCTTTAGCTATTCTATAAGCTGAACCATTAGCTGTATCTACAACTATTTTCATTCCTGAAAAGTCTCCATTTACAGAAGCTAATAAATGGTCTCTGTATGAATAATATTCATCTTCTGCATATTTGAATTTTCCAACTTTATCTCCAGCAATTGGATTAGCTAAAATAGTTGGATCATCCATAAGTCTTTCTATCTCTAATTCTACTTCATCAGGTAACTTATATCCGTTTCCAGCAAATACTTTTAATCCATTATCTTTAGCAGGATTGTGAGAAGCTGATATCATTATACCTGCATCTGCTTTCTTCGCTTTTGTTAAATAAGCTACCGCTGGAGTTGATATTACTCCTACAAAATCCACATGTACTCCCATTGAAGTAAGCCCTGCAAGCATTGCTGACCTCAACATATATCCAGATATTCTTGTATCACACCCCATAATTACTTTTATTTTCTTTTTATCTGGATTTTCCCTTTTTAAATAATATCCAAGAGCATATCCTAATCTTAAAGCTATATCTACAGTTAGCTCTCTATTTGCTTCTCCTCTTATTCCATCTGTTCCAAAGTATTTTCTCATTCTATTCTGCTCCTTCTTAAATTTAACTTTTCTCCTATAAAGCCAGTAATAACCCCAGCTCCTACTCCTATAATTAAAAAAATCCACACAAACCCCATAATAGACTTTGAATATAAAGAAACATTTCTAAACATAAGGAAATATACTACTATGAGTTGAAATAGATTGTGTAGAAAAGCTGATAACGAACTGATTGCTATCAATGAAAGATATTTTCTAAATTTATATAACCCTATCATAAATATAGTTGTCAAAGTCCCTGCAACAAAACTTATTATAAACCCAGGTGTAAATAATGTACCTAACATTAATCCTTGAATAAAGATTCTAAGTAATACTAACTCAACAGCAAACTTAGAATCAAATTTTTCAAGGGCTACCAAAACAGCTATATTTGATAGCCCTATTTTCATCCAAGGAAATGGTTTTGGAATAAAGTTTTCTGCAAGGGAAAGATATAATGCTACTAAAACAAATGCAGTTAAATATATCTCTCTTTTTCTATTTTCCATTAAACCTTTAAAGTTGCTTTCATTCCTAATCTATTACTATATTTTTCTAATATTGGCTTAACCTCTATATTTACAAATTCCTCTGTTTGCTCTGGAGCAAATCCAATAAAGTTTTTAGGGTCTAATATCTCTAATAATCTATCTTTGTCTAAGTTAAAGTATTTATCATTGATTATTCTATCAATTAAATCATTATCTTTTCCTTTAACTTTTACATTTTTTCCAGCTTCCATTGAATGAACTCTTATTCTCTCATGTAATTCTTGTCTATCTCCACCATTTTTTACACATTCCATTATAATATATTCAGTTGACATAAATGGTAGCTCAGCCATAATTCTTTTTTCTATCATTTTTGGATAAACAACTAATCCATCTAAAACATTCTTCCAAATGATTAATATAGCATCTACTGCTAAGAAAGCTTGTGGTAATGATAATCTTTTATTAGCAGAATCATCTAATGTTCTTTCAAACCATTGAGTTGATGCTGTCATAGCTGTACTTTGTTGTAATGCTATTACAAATTTAGCTAATGATGATATTCTCTCACTTCTCATTGGATTTCTTTTATAAGCCATCGCTGATGATCCAATTTGACTTTTTTCAAATGGTTCTTCTATCTCTTTTAAATGTTGTAAAAGTCTTAAATCATTTGTAAATTTATGAGCTGATTGAGCAATATTTGCAAGTAGATTCATTACTTCAGAGTCAACTTTTCTATCATAAGTTTGACCTGTTACTAAAAATCTCTTACCAAATCCCATTTTCTCAGTTATTCTTCTATCCAACTCTTTTACTTTTTCAAAATCTCCATTAAATAACTCTTGGAAACTTGCTTGCGTTCCAGTAGTTCCCTTTACTCCTCTAAATCTTAAAGTATTTTCTCTAAACTCTAACTCTTCTAAATCTAATAATAAACTTTGTAACCATAAAGTTGCTCTTTTTCCAACAGTAGTAAGTTGTGCTGCTTGGAAATGAGTAAATCCTAAAGTAGGTAAATCTTTATTTGCCATAGCAAATTTTGACATTTCAGAAATTACATTTACTAATTTAGTTTTTATAATATCTAATCCATCTTTTATTTGAATTAAATCAGTATTATCTCCAACGTAGGCACTTGTTGCTCCTAAGTGGATTATAGGCATAGCCTTTGGAGCTTGTGTCCCAAATGTATGTACATGTGCCATTACATCATGTCTAAACTCTGCTTCTTTTTTAGCTGCTAATTCATAATCAATATTATAGATATTAGCTTTCATCTCTTCAATTTGCTCATCAGTAATATTCAATCCAAGTTCCTTTTCTGCTTCAGCTAAAGCCACCCAAAGTTTTCTCCAAGTAGAAAACTTTTTGTCTGGAGAAAAGTTTTCTAACATCTCCTTTGAACTATATCTTTCTGCTAGAGGGTTTGAATAAATATTTGTTTCCATTTTTTACCATCCTTTTTATACGTATTAGTTATTTTATAGATTTTTTGTGATTTAATTATGTATAATTTTTAAAAATTTTTTACCATTATAATAGCTGCTTCTCTGGTGTCAGGATAATAATTTTTTCTTTTTCCTACCTCTTCAAATCCACAACTTTTATAAAATTCTCTGGCACTATTGCTCTCTCTAACTTCTAAGAAAATATCCTTTTTCATTTTTGAAATCTCATCTATTAAAATTTTTCCTATTCCCTGTCTTCTATATTCAACTAAAGTTCCTATCTTCATAATTTCTAGAGATTCACTATTATCAAAAAGGATTATATATCCCTTTATTATATTTTTATCATTTACTGCTAATATTTGATATTTCTCTTTATCTGATATTATCTCTTCCAATTGATTTAGAGTATAGGCACTATTAGGAAAACATTTTTTTTCTAATTCTTCTAATATTTTTACATCAATATCATAAACTATTCCCATCTTCACTCCATACTATTTTAAAAGTGATATTCTATTCAAAGGCCAAAATCTTACAAAAGCTTTTCCTTTTATTCTACTCTCTTTTACAAATCCCCACATTCTTGAATCATAGCTCCCATTAGTATTATCTCCTAAAGCTAAATAATAATCTTCATCAGCTGTTACAGTAACTTTTTCTCCAGAAAGTATCTTTTCTACAGCTTTTGAATCATGAATAATATCAAGTACCATTCCTGTTTTTTCTCCATTAACTCTAAATTCTAAATCTGGAAGTATTTGTGCTACTGCTCCTGGATTATCTACTAATTGTTTTTGAACTTCAGCAACATCTACTGGTTTTCCACCCTTGCTCCATGTATACTCTCCATAATTAGCTCCAGGTATAACTTCTATTGTATCTCCTTTTTTAGGTATTATCCAGTAATTATCCTCTCCTAATTGTCCTAAACTAGAGTACTCTCTTATATTTATTTTCTCATCATTAACATAGAGATGATTATCCTTTAAAAATACCTTTTCTCCTGGTAATCCCATTACTCTTTTAGTATATAAAACTTTATTTTGAATTGGCTCTTTAAACACTATTATTTCATTTCTCTCTGGCTTTCTAAATTTATAGACTACCATATTTCCAAAAAGTCTATCCTTAGGCATTATAGTAGGTTCCATTGAACCTGTTGGCACTAAAAAATTTCCTAAATAAATTTTTTGAATAATTAAAACTAAAATAAGTGCTGTTCCAATACTTTCTATAAAAGCAATTGCTTTTTTTAAAAATATTCCTGAGCTTTTTCCTTCCCACCCCAACTTTAAAACTAGATTGTCTGAAAATTTATCTCTATTAGTTTTTATAAAAGCTCCTATTTGTTTCTCTTTAACAAATAAAATTATAAATATTATTGTTATAATAATATAAAAAATTCCATTCAATATTAATTTACTTTTTTCCATATTTCACTCCATAAACCTTGATTAATATATATTTTATCATATTTTTTTAAAATTTACATTAAATTTTCACCTCCCTTTGAAAAGATATTTTTTAGACTCATTTTTACTACAAAATGTTTTAATTTTTATTTTATTGACATTAGTTTATCAAAACACTAATATTTATAGTAAGAAGATATCTAAAAATTATTATTAGGGAGGTTTTACTTTTATGATTCAAAAATATCAAAGTGAGTTAGATAAAATTCTTATCAGCTGTAATATTTGTAAAGCAAAATTATGTAATAGTTGTCCTAATGGAAAAAGAAAAAGATATTTAAAAGAAGAGTTAAAAAAACTTCTGCCTCAGCAAGAGACTTTTTTAGAAAAAATAAAAAAATTTTTTAATTTAAATAATTAAAAAGAGAAGGAATTAATACTAAAAGGTATTGTTCCTTCTCTATATTTTTAAATTAATCCTAAGAACTGTGAAGCTGAAATTATTAAACACCCTATCGCTAACATTGGTAATAATATTTTCAATACAAATTTTAGATATCTATCATATGGTACATGGAATAATTCTAGTGTCCCCATTGTACTTGCTCCAGGATAAATTCCACACATAAAATTAATCCCCACAGTAAATGCTGATATCAACATTACTTGCCCACCAGCAGCTCCAATATCTGAACCTTGAAAAAGTGCCATTGTTACAGCACCTAATATTGGCATTGTTATTCCTGCTACTCCACTTGTAGATTGTAAGAAAAATCCTATTCCTACATAAGCAACCACTGTTGCTATTGAAAAAGCCCAAGATGGTATTCCTTGAAGAGCTGTTTGAATCCAATAAACAAATGTTACAGACATTCCTTCACTTTTACTTCCCATAAGTACAGATATACCATTAGCAACAGAAAGTACTAGTATTACTCCTAATAAATCCTTAGCACCATTTGCAAATTCTTTTACAAACTGCTCCTCTGGCATTCTATTTATTAATCCAATTAATATTGACCCTAATAAGAAAACAAAGGCAAATTCTCCAAAATACCAATCACCAAAAGGAGTGAAATATTTAAAGCCACTTAAACTTCCTAATATAGGTATTGAAGCTATGAAATTAATAGGAGCATTTATAACATCTTGAAATGTTCTTCCACCATCTAATTCTATTACATACCAAGGCATATAACCTAATATTAGTAATATAATTATTCCAACTAATACCATAATCGACCAAAATCTTTTTTTAGTAAGTTCAGGTAATTCATGTCCCTCTTCATTTACTCTTGTATTTACTTCAATACCTGCCACTATTGATTTTTCTTTATCTTTTTTTACAGTATTAGCATACTTTATAACATATACTACTCCCACTAGATATAAAGCTAAAAATATTACCATTCTTAAAATCATCCCACTACCTAGAGAAAGCTCTGGATTTCCTATTGCTCCAATTGCTGCTCCTACTGAAAATGGATTTACAACACTAGCCATATTCCCAGCTGTAGCTCCTATAAATAAAACTGCAAGTCCTGTCATTACATCATAACCAGCTAATACAAATAATGGAACTATAACTATTGAAAATGCAGGAATCTCCTCCCAAAAACCAAAAACACTTCCAAATATAGCAAATACAAACATTAAAATTGCTATAAGAGATGTCCCTGTATATCTTTTTAGTAATCCTCCTATTCCAGCATCTAAAGCTCCTACAGAATTAATTAATCCTAAAAATGCTCCTGCCATAAGTATTGCTATACTTACTGGTCCAGCATTTTGGAAACCAGTTATTGGTGCCATAATAATATCCCAAAGCCCAGCTGGTTGTGCTCCTACTCCTCTTATAATTTCTCCATTACTATCAAATATTGCATTATAAATTACTTCTTGAATTCCACTCTCATTTGTTACAACTACTGATTGAGGAACTATCCAGGTTAATACAGCAGTTATTAATAAAAATATAAAAACTATAGTATATGCACTTAGCATTTTCTTTTTATTCATTTATATTCTCCATTCTAAAATTATTTATTAAACTTTTCAAAAGCTTTCATATAAATTTTCATAGCTTTCTTTATATCATCCAATATAATATACTCATTTGGTTGATGCTCAGTCTTAGGACTTCCTGGTAAAACACACCCAAAAGCTACGCAATTATTCATAGCTCTAGCATATGTTGCTCCTCCACTCGCTACTGGTTGAGACTCCATATCTCCTGTAATTTCTTGATAAGCACTCATTAAAGTTGTGATTAATTCAGAATCTAATGGCACATATATAGATTTTAAATAATCATGCTGTATATATTCAAATCCATACTCTTTAGCTTTTCTTGATAAAGTTTCTACTATTTTTTCTTTATCATAAGTTACAGGTATTCTCATATCGATCATTAATATTTCATTTTCTTCAGTAAATTCTATCTTACCTACATTAAATTTTAATTCCCCTGAATGTTCATCTTTTACTAATTCAAAAATTGGCTCAGCAAAATCATACCCTATCAAATTTTCAGTTATAAATTTTCCTGATTTAGTTTCTTTTCCTAGTTTTGTAAGAGCATGCATATATCTATTAATAGCATTTATTCCAGTCTCTGCCACTTGTGCATGGACACTTTTTCCTACTATCTCTATAACTTCATCTTTATCTTTAAATTCATAATTTAATTCTAGTAATACTTTCATTAATTCCTCATTCTTTGGAACTATAATATTTGATGGAACAGAGTTAAATGCATCTCCCCCTTTAAATACTAAACCACTCTCATTTTTAGCTATAAGTTTACATTGTAACAATCCTTTTTCTGAATAAATTAATGGAAATTTTGAATCTGGAGTAAAGCCTACTGTAGGTATTTCCTCTTTTTCAACATACTTTGGCATATCTCTCCATAAATTTTCCTCATCTGTTCCAAATATAAATCTTACTCTGTATTTTAATTTAAATCCACAATCTAAAAGTGTTTTTAGTGCATATATAGCAGCTAGAGTAGGTCCTTTATCATCTTGTGCTCCTCTTCCATAATATTTTCCATCTTTTATTACAGGTTTAAAAGGTTCATTTTCCCATTTACTTAAATCTCCTGGTGGGACTACATCAAGATGTCCTAATACTCCTACTAATTTTTCTCCACTACCTATTTCAGCATATCCATAATATCCTTCTGAGTCAATATAAGTTCTAAAGCCTAATTCTTTACAAATATCTATCATCTCTTCCAACACTTTTTGAATATTTTCTCCAAATGGATATTTAGTAGAATCTTCTTGATAATAACTTGGAATAGAAACTACTCTATCTAAATTATTTAAAAATTCTGAAAAATTATTTTCTAGTTTTTCATAGTAATTATTATTATTCATCTTACTCTCCTTTTACTTTTTATAATTATTATATATTAATTATATAATATTTTAATTATTTTAGCTAGAAAAAGAAAAAGGAGATGGAAATTTCCATCTCCTAAAAAATTATTTTCTGATTTCTTTGATTCTTGCTTTTTTACCAGAAAGTCCTCTTAAGTAGTAAAGTTTAGATCTTCTTACTCTTCCAACTTTTAATACTTCGATTTTATCAATCATTGGAGAGTTTACAGGGATTATTCTTTCTACTCCTACACCAGCAGTTACTTTTCTTATTGTGAAAGTTTTTGCAATTCCTCCACCATTTACTCTAATAACTACTCCTTCGAATAATTGAACTCTTTCTTTGTTTCCTTCTACAACTTTGTAGTATACTGCAATAGTATCTCCAGCTTTGAATTCAGGAATGTCGTTTCTTAAGTAGCTTTGCTCTACTAATTGAATTAATTTTTCTTTCATTTATTCTCCTCCTAAAGATATTCATTTAATTTATTTGCTATTAAAGCGGAATATCGAATTAACTTTAGTATTTTATCATAATTCCTATAAAATGTCAAGGTAAAATAATTTACAAAAAATAAAAAATGGCGCTTCCTAATGGACTCGAACCATTGACACTGCGGTTAACAGCCGCATGCTCTACCGACTGAGCTAAGGAAGCACTCTTATTGAGAGCTTGGCAAGTTCCTATCCTCCCAGGAGGCTTCCCTCCAAGTACTTTCAGCGTTTACGGGCTTAACTTCCAGGTTCGGAATGTTTCTGGGTGTACCCCCGTAGCTCTTCTCACCAAGCATTATTAACTTCTTTTAATGGAACATTCAAAACTATATAGTAAATTCAAGGTTAAAACTTCGACTTATTAGTATTGGTCAGCTAAAGGCCTCACAGCCCTTA